>Ga0247816_10000389_pt1 | contig 25214 bp, 26 predicted proteins | sample UWRJL209509C1_FD_179930 | JGI IMG/M metagenome (GOLD analysis project Ga0247816, IMG submission 179930) | Plant litter microbial communities from Arlington Agricultural Research Station in Wisconsin, United States - UWRJ-L209-509C-1 | ecosystem: Environmental > Terrestrial > Plant litter >...
GCGGAGGGGTGAGTGGCAGCATGGGCTCCCACACGTGCTTTAAGCACTCCGGGCATTCAGCTTGCCACTCACCGCTCTCACCATCAGTCTAATCCCGATCTAAGACACAAGCGGGCTTGCTCGCGAATGCGGTGTGTCAGCTGCCGGATGTATTGGCGGATCCACCGCTTTCGCGAGCAAGCCCGCTCCCACATTTTTGACCGCGTAGTGTCAGGTTTTGCGCGGGTGCAAGCACTCAATCGACCTGTCCACGGTAGTCCTGGCAATTTCCAGCAAGTGCCACACCGCCAGAATCTTCGCTCGCTGCGGACTTTCCAGCAGTTCTCCACAGTCAAGCGCGGTCGCCGAAGCGCTGCTCAGCAGGCTGGCGGTGTAGAGCAGGGAATCTTCGAAGCTCAGGTCTTCGTTTACGGTGTGGAAACCCTGCGATGGCAGGTAGTGTTCGAGGGCGCGATTGAAGGCGGCGCGGTCTTTGAGGAGGTCGCTGGGTGGATCGGGAACGGGTTTGTTCATGGTGTAGCTCCTTTTCGATTAAGGAGCCGACCCCTTTGCGACTAAACGAAGGGTGGCGGCTGTACGCAGGTTAGTCGACCGGCCAAAAAGGCAAAATCCGGCGCACCCGGAGGTGCCCTGCGCACAGCCACCATAAAACCTCATGATGAGACCATGCGCCTTTTCGGATACGGGCGACTAAACCCGATCACTGATGAGCAGTGAAGCGACGAAGACTAGCCACCCGTCCCAACAGGCACAAGGCCGAAAGATTGTCTCGGAAACGTCCCGCAAGTGAAAGGGATTTACCCTGCTGGCCCTTTATTAACGAACCACCCAACTCAACAACCACAACCCCAGCATCAGCCAGATAATCCCCATGATGATCGAGGCCCGCATAAACGCGCGCACGGCCGAGTACAGCAGCATCAAGCCGATGATCAGGGTAAGGATGCTGATGATCGACGTGTCCATGCCCAATGTGCGCGACAGGCCGTCGATAAAGTTGCTGCTGGCATGGGTCAACGTATTGAACAACCCGCTGAGCGCGTCGACGATGAAACGGATCACGGAGCCGAGCGCCTGGCCCAGCCATTCGAAGAAGCTTTCTACCTGCATGTGTGTGTCCTGATGAAGAGGTGGGCGTAGCTGAGCCTTTGGCCGTTATGACTCACCGCGAGTTCCCCACCAGCATAGAGGTTTATGCGCTACAGGGATTCACTTGCCTTCGCCGATCATCCGCCCGAAGCTATGCACCTTCAGGAGCCCCCCATGAACCTCGAACACCTTACCGAACGCTTGCACCGCATCCGCGATACTAACGACTGGAAGCAGTTCCACAGCCCGAAAAACCTGGCCATGGCCGCCAGTGTTGAAATGGCCGAGCTGGTGGAGATTTTCCAATGGCTCAGCGAAGACCAGTCGCGCCAGTTACCCGCGGATAAACTCGCCCATGCAGGCCAGGAAGTCGGTGACATCGTTTTGTATCTGTTACTGCTGTGCAGCGAGCTGGGGTTGGACATGGACCAGGTAGTGCGCGCCAAGCTGGCCGACAGCGAACGGCGGTTTGCCAAATGAGTGACCGTCATTTCGACCAGCTTGCCACCCGTTTCGCCGAGAAAATCTACGGTGGCGCCAAGGGCGCGATTCGCCTGGCGGTGTTGCAGGCCGACTTGATTGAGGCGTTGCCGGATCGCCCGTTGCGGGTACTGGATATCGGCGCCGGCCTGGGTCATATGTCGCTGTGGCTGGCTGAGCGTGGGCACCACGTGACGCTGGCCGAGCCCGCCGAGCCGATGCTCGAAGGCGCCCGTCAGCGTTTTGCCGAAGCCGGGCAGAGCGCGACGTTCATCCAGGCGCCGTGGCAGGATTTGCTCGGCCAGCTCACCGAACCCTACGACCTGGTGCTGTGCCACGCCGTTTTGGAATGGCTGGCGGAACCCCACGCGATCCTGCCGGTGCTGCACCAGCTGACAGCGCCGGGCGGCTGGTTGTCGCTGGCGTTTTACAACCGTGATGCACTGATTTACCGGAACCTGCTCAAAGGCCACTTCCGCAAAATGCGCAAGAATGACATGGCCGGCGAAAAACAGAGCCTCACCCCGCAACAACCCCTGGACCCGCGGGAGTTGGCGGCGCAACTAGCTGGCCTGTGGCAGGTCGAAACCCAGAGTGGCGTGCGAGTATTCCACGACTATATGCCGGTGGAGTTCCAGGCCCGTGCCGATTTGCAGGATTTGTTGGAGATGGAGCTCGCTCACCGTCGTCACCCAAGCTTTGCCGGACTTGGGCGTTATTTGCACTGGATCTGCCGTCCGGTTTAAGCGGCCCAGTCTGCGGAGGTCGAAATGAAGCGCTGTCTTGGATTGATCCTGTTGGGCCTGGGCCTGGCGGGTTGCCAGAGCCCTAACCCGTATGTGGCGGCGTCGAGCCCAATGCCACCGGCGCCTGCCCAGGCGGCGAATACCTTTGATGCCAGCGCCTACCCGGCGCCGGTTCGCGACTACGGCGCCTATCGCAGTTGGGCCTGGCTCAACAACCAACTGCCCGCGGGCTCGGCCTGGGCTGACTCGGCGCAAATAGCCGAAGCCGTCAGCGGTGCCCTGGACCAGCGCGGCTTGCGCCCCCTGCATGACAGCCGTCCGCCCGACCTGTTGGTCAGCGCCGATGTGCGCCTGGAGAAACGCCTGCGCCAGGTGCAGGACGATTACGGCTACGGTTACGGCGGCTATAACCGCTATGGCAACGGCTACGGCATGTACAACACGGTTCCGGTCGTGCGCACCTATGAAGTGACGGTGGCGGTGGCGCGGGTCAACCTGTTTGATGCCCGCAACGGCCAGCCCGTATGGAGCACCAGCGCCGAAACGGCCAGCCAGGGAAGCCTCAGTGAACGTGCGGATGCCCTGCGCAAAGCTGTGCAGAAGGCGATGACTGCCTATCCGCCCAGTTAGCAGCTATTCTCATCTTTAGACTGATTCCTCCTTGGAGAAAAACCATGCTTCGTCGTGTCGCTGCACTTGCTGTTGTTGCGTTGCTGGGCGGTTGCCAGAGCAATCAGGTCAATCACGACTTTGACGCCAGCCGGGACTTTGGCGCCTACCGCAGTTGGGGTTGGAAAGAGCCCGCCGTGCAATACCGCCCTGATGATCCACGAATCAAGAGTGACCTCACTGAACAGCGCATCCGCCAGGCCGTGGGTGAGCAACTCGACCAGCGTGGCTTGCGCCCTGCGGCAGCCGGCACCAAGGCTGACGTGAATGTGCAGACTTACCTGATCGTCGAAGACCGCCAGCAGCAAGTCACCACCAACTACGGCGGCGCCTGGGGCGGACCGTGGAACGGCTATTGGGGCGCGCCGATGTATAACGAAACCCGCAACATTACTTACAAGGTTGCCACCATCCAGATCGACCTGCTGGACGGCAAGGACGGCAAATTGGTGTGGCGTGGCAGTGACGAGCAAATGATGAGCAGCACACCCAATCCGCAGGACCGCAGCAACGCTATCCGTACGACGGTTACCAAAATACTGTCCAACTACCCACCGCACTAAGCCGTGCCCTTGATCGTTCCCACGCTCTGCGTGGGAATGGCGCCTCGGACGCTCCGCGTCCAGCTATGAGCGCAAGGCTTGAGCCCTGCGCAATGGTGACGCAGAGCGTCACAGGATGCATTCCCACGCAGAGCGTGGGAACGATCAAGCAGTATTCTTTCCGCTAGTCGTCGGTTTGTGGCGACTGGCCAGCGCACGCAGCAACCCTTGTCTACACTGCCTTACAACACAGGAGAGTAAGCGCTCGGCAGTAGCCGGCAAAGGAGTGCTCGATGTCTCCCCGACTTCGTTCCGGTCAGCGTGGTGCAATTGGTTTGATGGCAGCGGGTACCCTGGCGGTGGCGCTGGTATTCATGTTGCTGACGGTCGACAGCGGGCGCTTGTATCTGGAAAAGCGCAAGTTGCAAGGCGTCGCTGATATGGCCGCGCTGGAGGCGGTAGGGCGCAAGGGCGATTGCCTGCCAGTCAGCTTGCCCCTCACGATGTCGACGGCGCCCGCGTATGCCAGCGCCAGTGCACTGCGTAATGGTTTCTCGGTGCCTTCGGGAAATGGCTTGACCGTGCGCTGCGGGACATTGGCAACCGGCGCCAACAACCTTCGAGTCTTTTCGGCAGACGCGACTAAAAAAGATGCCATTCAAGTCACCGCCTCACGCCCCGTCCTGACGAGTATTGCCGGCGGGGTCTGGGGGCTTTTCACTGGCCAGGCCGCTGATTTGAAGACGCAGCTGACAGCGACGGCCGTCGCCGCGCCGAAGATCCTCCCGCCACAGGCCCAACTGACCATCAGGTCGACGCTCGTCACGGTAGATTCCACCCAGTCGGATGCCTTGAACCTGGTGTTCGGCGGGCTCTTGGGGGGGACGTTGAAACTGGACGTCGCGGGGTGGCAGGGCCTGGTCAACACCAACATCAACTTGCTCAGCTACTTGAATCAATTGGCGCTGGACGTGAAGATCACGGCGGGCAACTACAATGAGTTGCTGGCCAAGACCGTCAAAGTCGGCCAACTGCTGGACGCTGCGGTTACCGTTCTCAAGGCGGGAGGGGATAGCGCCAACGTAGCGGTGAGTAGTATTGGCAGCATCAAGGCCATCGTGGGCAATCTTGATGTGACCTTGGGCAGTTTGTTGCAGTTGCAAACCGGGGCGCCGGCCGCCGGGCTCAATACCAATCTGAACGTATTTCAATTGGTTGAAGCGTTCGTGCAACTGGCCAATACGAAAAACGGCGCTGCCGCGACCGTGCCTGTGAACATTCCCGGGGTACTCAATGCCAGCGTGAAACTGCGGGTGATCCAGCCGCCGCAGTTGTCGGCTATCGGCAACCCCACATTCGCCAAGGACAAAACCGCCGCCACGCGCATTTACGTGCGCACGGCACAATTGCAGCTTGGCTTGACGGTAGGTTTGCCACTGCTTAATTCGCCGGTGGTTCTATCGGTACTCAATGACTTGGTGGCGCCGCTGTCTGACGTGTTGAATAACCTGCTGAGCTTGAATATCGCCGGTACGGTGAATTCGCTGCTGTGCACTTTGGGCGTGACCTCGTGCCAGGTCACGAATCTGGCGGTGCTGAATTCATCCTCCTCACCGCCCGCTGCGAAAGTCGATGTGGTGGTGGAGTTGGGTGCGGCTGAAAGCTACGTGACGGGTTTTACCTGTGCCAGCGATGCCACCAAGACGCTGATAACCCAGACCAATGCCTCGATACTAAAACTGAAAATAGGTCAGAACCCACAGCTCAGTGATTCGTTTAACGCCAATATTAGCCTTGACCCGGTCCCGCCGGTGCCAGTGGTTGATATCGGTGCGGTGACCTGTAAAAAACCGCTCCTGGGGATTATTGGCCCCATGACCTGTGATCTTCCCGGGCGCAAAGCGTTTTATGGCGGAGGCCTGGGGTTGAGCATAAACGCCGACGTGGGCAAGGACATCAGTTCGCTCGGCACGCATACCTTTTATCAGCCTCCGGAAATAAACCAGCCGCCACAGTTCTACGCGGCGCCCACCACCAATCTGGTGGCTTCGCTCAAAGGCGCGTTGCAGGGCGTTTATTTTCAGGTGTACAAGCCGACGGGCACCAATGTGCTGGGCGCATTGCTACAGGGGACGGGGACGGTGCTCAACGACCTGAACGGCTCAATGGGCTCGCTTATCGGCAATGTGCTAAGCCCCATTGTGGACCCCATCGTCAATGCGCTGATCTCCACGCTGGGCATTAACTTGAACAAGGTTGAAGTGGGCGCGAACCTCAGTTGTAAGCCCTACGGGCAAGCGACGTTGGTGATCTAGCTTGCGGTGACCACCGGCAATTCCACACAAAACCTCGCCCCGTGCTCACCGTTGGCGACGCTCAAGCGTCCGCCCATGTTTTCCACAATCCCGTAACTCACCGACAACCCCAACCCCGTGCCGACGCCAATCGGTTTGGTGGTGAAAAACGGTTCGAAAATCCGCTCCAGCAATCGAGGGTCGATGCCGCCGCCGTTGTCTTCCACCCATATCCGCACATGCCGGCTGTCGTGCTCGGTATGGACTGAAATCCATGGCTGGAAATCGCGATCCTTTTCGCGCTTGCTGAGCAGCGCGTCGCGGGCGTTGACCATCAGGTTGATCAGCACCTGTTCCAACTGGTCGACGTAGCCTTTGACCTGCACGTTAATGCCTGCGGGGACTACGCGCAGGTCTACGCCCTTGCCGCGCATGCCTTCACTGAGCAATGACAAGGTGCCTTCCACCGCGTGCGCCGGGTCGAAAGGTTGTTGCTCGACCTCCGAACGGCGACCAAACACCCGCATATGATCCACCACCCTGGCGGCCCGCTGGACCTGGGCGTCGATGCGCTGGAGTTTTTCCGTGAGGTAGTCGATCTGCGCGTTGCCGGTACTCAAGCGCTTGAGCACATTGACGATGGCCATGCGCATTACGTTGAGCGGCTGGTTGATTTCATGGGCAAGGCCGGTGGCCATTTCGCCGAGGGTGGCCATTTTCGCGCTTTGGGTCAGTTGCTGTTGCGAGCGGCGCACTTCGGTGTTGTCGCGGCCCACGGCCTGCACTTCCAGCAACTGGCCTTGCTCGTCAAACACACCCCGGTCCGACCACACCCACCAGGCGTGTTCGCGTCCTGGTAGTTGCAGGCTGATCTCGGCGGTGCTGACCGGAAACTCCGGGGTCAGTTGGGCGATACGTTGCACAAACGCCACGCGTTGTTCCTCGGACAGCCATTGGCTGAGGTTCAGCCCCGGCAGTTGGTCGGGCGTGCACTCCATGTAGGTGGCCAGGGGCGTGTTGCCGAAGGTCAGTGTCAGGTCGGGGCGGTAGCGGCAGATCATCGCCGGGGAGTCCTCCACCAGAATGCGGTAGCGTTCTTCGCTGTCCTTGACCTGTTGCGCGGCCAGGGTCGCTTCGGTGACGTCCAGCCACAGGCCGACGGCTTCCACCGGCAGGCCGAGGTCGTCGCGCAGCAGCTTGGCTTCGTCCAGCAACCAGTGGTAATCACCGTGTTTGTCGCGCACCCGGTAGCGGCTGCGCACCGTGCCTTCGCGCAGCAGTTGGCGGGTGCGTTCGAAGTAGAGGTCGCGATCTTCGGGATGGATCAGAGAGGCGAGCGTCTCGTGGTTACACTCGGCCAGGGTCCAGCCCAGTAGCGGCAGCAAACTGTCGCTGAAGAACGCCGGATGCAGGGCACCACTGACGTAGCGCTGCACGTAGATCACCGCCGGTGAACTGGCGATCAGGTTGTCCAGGCGCGCGTGGGCGGCGGCGGCTTGCAGTTGCTGGTTCTTGATGTCGCTGATGTCGAGCATGAAGCCTATCCAGCGCCGGTTCTCGCCTGCGCCCAGAACCTGGCCCTGCACGCGGTACCAGATCGGGTTCTGATCGGCGTCGCTGCGGTTCAGGCGCACGCTGCTCAGCACGGGTTTGCCCAAAGTCTGTAAGTCTTGCAGGCGGCTGCCCAGCTCCGCGCGGTCGGCGGGGTGGATAAGGTTCAGCCAGGTCGCGAGCGTTTGCCGGGTTGGGCTGTCTTCCGGGCTCAGGCTGCGAATCAGTTGGGGGGCGAGTTGGATCTCGGCGCTGGCCGGCAGCAACTCCCACCAGCCGGTGCCGAGCAAACCTTGCAGGGCTTCCAGGCGCTCCAGTTGTTGGGCGTGGCGATGTTCGCGCAAGCGGCTCAACAGTGGGGCGGCGAGGGCGGCGGTGAGGTTCAGCCAGTCACGTTCATTGGCCTGTTGCTGGCCGCTGTAGCAACCGCAGAGCAGCCAGGCGGCAACGCCCTGGCCGTCGCGGTACGGCACCAGAAAACCGTCGGCGTTGCCAAACACGCTGTGCAGGCGCGGGTGTTCGCTGCGGCCTTGAGAGGTTTGGAGGTTCAGCGGGATATTGCCGTTGACGCTGTCCAGGCTGGTACCGAGGTGTTGTCCGGTTTGCCACAGCGCCGGGGCGTCATGGGCGGCATATTGGCTGTAGATCTGCCAGCCCTGATCCTGTTCGTCCAGCAGCGCCAGGGCCACACACGGAATACGCCAGCGCTGGGCCAGGCTGCGCAGGTGCTCGTTGAGTACCTCAGGCAAGCGGCTCAGGCTGCACACCCGCAGCTGTTCGCTCATCTGGCTGGCCAGTTGGTGATTTTGTTCGCGGTGTTGGGATTGCTGCCTGCCGGACAGCAGGTCGCCGATGTCTTGCAGGCGCAATGTCCAGCCTTCGCCGTCCGGTTCAATTGCGCCGCGCGTGTGCAGGATTTGCCCGGCGGCGCCGTGGAAGTCGAGGTCGAGGCTGTGACGTTGCCAGTCGGCCGGCACGCCCTCGATGCTCAGTGCGCTGCTGGTGCACAGCAGTTCAGCCAGCGGTGGCCCGGGATCGCGTGTCAGGTGCTGGGCAAGCTGTTGGCGCAAGGTGCCACTGATGCTCAGCACGCGTCCTTGAGCGTCCAACTGCAGCTGCAAGCCGGTGATGGGCGAACCCTGGGTCGGGGCAACACTTCGGCCGAGCAAGCGCCCGAAGAGTTTGTCAGCCGGGGTCAAAATTGCAGGCTCGATTGGGCGCTCAGGTTGGTGGGCAGGCTAGGCACGCTGCCGATGCCCGGCAGGACAATAAAGGGCAGCACCTTTTTAAGGTTTGCGCTGGGGTAGTTGATGGCAACTTTCAGGACACTGCCGTCGTAGGTCCCGGTGACGTAGCCAGGCTGGAAACCGAAGGCGTCTGGAATCCAGCTCAACTGCAGGCGGGCGATGGCCGCTGCCTGTGGCCCGACGTTGGCCGCGTACCCCGCCGAGTTCGGGTCCAGCGCCACGCTACGACGTACCGCTTCCGCCGTGGCCTGGTTGAAGGACTGCAGCAGCAACAACGGCAGGCTATAGCTGACCATGGCGTAGAACACGCCAAAAAAAATAATGAAGACCAGGGCGAACTCGATCGCCACGGCACCTTTTTGCTTTCTAGGGAGGCTTGTTTTCATCACCGCGTCTACCCTGACGTCTACTACCTGATATCAGCATAGAATCAATCAGCAAAAAGGGATGTTTTTTACGTGATTCATGGCCTCGTGGTGTGCCTCTGGTTGTTGGTGTGTGCGGTGCAGGATATTCGTCAGCGTCAGATTGCCAATCGGCTGACGCTCGGCGCAGTGCTGCTGGCGTTGGTCTACCTGTTTTGGAGTGGCACGACCTGGTTGGGCGCGCCGGGCGAACAAGGGCTGTGGGCACTGGCCCTGACGCTGCTGTTGACTGTGCCCGGATACGCCTTGGGACGCTTTGGCGCGGGCGATGTGAAGCTGTTGGCGGCCCTGGCGCTGCTATCTGATTGCGAGCACGTTTTGGGCGCGCTGGTTGGCGCCGGAGTGGCCAGTACGCTGTGGCTGCTTGGCGCGCCAAAGTTATGGCCGCTTATGAGTCAAAGGCTTAGAAAGCGTCTTGGTAATCTCGTCCTTGATGCGTCAAAAAAACTGCCATTCGCACCGTTTTTGCTCGTCGGATTCACCCTCACATTGTTTTGGATCCATTAGTCGCCAGCTCTACTATCGCTATGTACATAGTTAGAAAGTAGGTCTACGTTTATGAAGTGGTTATGTGAAAGGGTACACCGTAAGGGATAGGGTCAATCTTTTGGCTTGCCAGGCATGGAGTAGCGCGTGAACAAGCTTACATCTGCAGTAAAAGTGCTTGTAGTCGATGATCAACCGTTGATCGTTGAAGAGCTTTGCGAATTTCTCGAAAGCAGTGGTTATCGTTGCGTCCCGTGTGAGTCCAGTCAGCAGGCCTTGAAGCGTTTCAGCGAAGACGCCGAGATCGGGCTGGTGCTGTGTGACCTGCACATGCCGGAGATGGATGGCATTGAGCTGGTCCAGGCCATGCAAAAAGTGGCGGGCAAACAGCGGGCGTTTGAATCGATCATGTTGACGGGGCGCGCCGACAAGCAGGACGTGATCAAGGCCTTGCGCGCCGGAATTGCGGATTATTATCAGAAGCCGATCAACCTCGATGAGTTGCTCGAAGGTTTGCAGCGTCAGGAAGCGGCGTTGCAAGAGCGCCATAAAGACCTGCACCTGGGGCATCTGAACCAGAAGCTGCAATACCTCTCGGAATCCATCAACGACCTTTACCAGGATCTGGACAAGGTGCGTCGCAGCCCCTCGCCATCAGATACCGAGGCCGATGTATCCACCGAGGACCTTGGGTCGCTGGAAATTCCGGCGATCTTCAATCAGTTGTCGCCGCGCCAGTTGGACGTCGCCCGGCTGGTGGGCAAGGGCCAGACCAACTACCAGATTGCTTGTGAACTGGGGATCACCGAAAACACCGTGAAGCTGTATGTGTCCCAGGTGTTGCGCTTGACCCATATGCATAACCGCACGCAGTTGGCACTGGCGTTGTCACCGAGCAATTCGGCAATGCGCCAGCGCGTAACAGCCCACTAACGCTTCTCTGTAGGAGCGAGCTTGCTCGCGAAAAACGTCAAGGCACCGCGTTAATTCAGGATGCCAGCGTTATCGTTGACGTCCTTCGCGAGCAAGCTCGCTCCTACAGGAATCATCAGTTGTTGCCGCTGGACGTTTTTCCCCCCGCCTTCTGTTCAAAGAACTCCGGAATCGGATGCTTGTGGCTTTCCAGCCACCGCTGCGATGCCAGTTCCCGCTCCGCCGGCGTGGCCTTTTGCGGTATCGATGACGCCGCCTGCCCACTCAACTGCAAGGTCATCCAGTTTTCGGTTTCTTTCTGCTGCGGGGACGAAGGCCCCGGCTCGATGGCCAATACCGACAAGGGTAATGCCAGCAACGTCAGGCTGGCGAGGTAATGGAATTTCATCGTCGACTCCTTATTTGAGAGTGGCCGGCAGCGCATCGCCGACCGCTGCTATTTTGGGCGCGGGCGCACGGGTGCCTTTGAGCTTTTCAGCCCTGGCCTGGGCCTCGGTGACTTGTTCAGGGCTCAGCCCGACCTGGCCCGCCACTTGCGCCGCTTGCCCCCAGTTATCCTGGTAAATCAGCAAGGTCACCAGGTTGACTGCGGCCAGCGGGTCGCTTTGCTTAAGCTCCATGGCGGTCAAGAATTCGAAGCGTGCATCCTCCAGGCGCAGTTGGTTGAGGTACACCACCCCCAGGTCGTTGCGGATTTTTTCATCGGTGGGCGCCAGTTTCGCCGCGCGCTGCAAATGGGCCATGGCCTGGCCGTTATCGCCATTGGCCGAAGCCAGCTGCCCCAGGCCATGTTCACCTTCGGCGGCCATGCAGGTGCCAAGCAGGCTGCGGTACAGCGGCTCGGCTTCACTGCGGCCCAACAGGCGATAAGCCCTGGCCTTGCGCTGGCGCACCTGGGGCAGGGTGTCTGGCAGGTTTTGCAGGTTGGCCAGGCTGGCGTGCAGCTTTCCATCGTTGGCCATTTCATCGGCCAGGTTCAGCGCCAACTCTTGATCGGCACTGGGCTTGGCGCAGGTGCCCGGCGACATCAGCCCGGCCCACGGTACCTGGCCGTTGCTCGCGCACCCGCCGAGCATCAGTAATGTCAGGGCCACAATCAGTGCTTTCATCAAGCGCTCCTCAAAGGTTTTTCAGGGCTCGGGCGATGGCAATAAACGCCGGGCCCCCGAGCACAATCAACAAGGCGGGGAACAGGAATACCATCATCACCACCGACATCTTGGCCGACATTTTCGACACGTATTCCTGCAGGCGGGTCAGGCGGCGGTCATCCAGCAGTTGCTTGAGCGCCAGCAAAGACTTCATCGCACCGCCGCCCTGATGCAGCAGCTGTTGGAGGATGACGCTGGTGTCGGTGAACTCATCCACGGCCAATATACTGGCGGTCTTGCTCAGCTCCTCGCCCAGCTCCAGGCCGGAATCGACCCGTGCGAGGATCAACCGCAACTCGTTGGTCAACGCGGGCAGCAAGCGCTGGGCTTCGACGCTCAAGACACGTAATGACTGTTCAACCGCCATGCCGGACTCGAACAAAATTCGCAGCAATGGGATGAAGGTCGAGATCTCACTGGCGATCTGCGTTTGCCGGGATTTGGCGGCGCTGGCCAGGATGCGCTTGGGCAGCAGATAGCCGATTCCCAGGGCCAGCAATGGCGCAATCCAAGGCGACTTTACGTTGGGAAAAAACAACTCCTGAACCACGACAACAAGCCCGAGCAACACCACCGGCACGCCAACCTGGCAGGCGGCGAACATCGAGCGCTGGCTGGATTTTCTCCAGCCCACCCGGTTGAGCAGTGCCTGGGTTTCGTTGTCCAGGCTGACTGAACGTTGGGCAATGGGGCTGCTGCCCAGTTGCCGCATCATGCTGGCGAAACGGTCCTCACGGATTATTTGCCCCTGCAGGCGCTGGGTCACGAGGCGCTGGCGCCGGCGGGCCCCCAGCAAGTGGCCGCCAATCAATGCCAGGGCGGCAAGAAACAACAGGGCGCTGATCAACAAGGCCATTTCAAACACTCCGCAACATGCGCCAGAACGCCAGGCAACCCAGCACCTGCATCGCGAGGGCGGCAAATAGCAGATAACGCCCGGTGCCATCGTTCCACATGGTCATCAGGTACACCGGATTGGTGATCAGGAAGTAGCCGACCATGGAGACCGGCAGGCCACCCAGTACATACGCGGTTATGCGGGTCTCACCGGTCATGGCACGCAGTTGTCGCGCGCCCTGTTCGCGTTCACGGATCATCTTGATCAGGTTTTCCAGCAGTTCGCTGGCGTTGCCGCCGTACCGGTGGTTGACCTTCAAGCCCAAGGCAAGCAGACGGAACTCGTCCTGTTCGTAAAACTCGGCGAAGTCGTTGGCTGATTCCGGCAGGCTGACGCCCAGTTGCACATTGCGCTGGATGCGCCCCATGGCGCGTTTCAATGGGTCTTCAGTGACCTCAATGCCACCCAGCACCGCATCCGCCAGCGTGCGCCCGGACTTGAGGCTGCGCACCGTGTGGTCGAGCAGTTGCGGCAGTTGCTCGATCATCCGGTGCACCCGCTTCTGATAACGCCAGGCGATGTACAGACGCAGCAGCAGTGGCGGCAGAACGATCATGACCAGCAAGCCAAGCCAACTCGCGACGACGAAACCCAACAACGCCCCCAGGGACCAGGACGTCAGCCATAGCCCGAGGCTGTCGGTCGGCTTACCCAGGCCCGCGCGCACGAACATGCGCTCAAGGCCCGTCCAGGCGCCGCGTTCTGCTGCCAGCAGCGGCTGGCCTTCGGCGAGGCGTTCCAGCACCCGGTCGGTTTCGGCGCGACGCAGGCCATTTTGAAACATCCGCACCGACAGGCCGATCAGGATGATGCAGGTGAGCAGCAGGATCGGGCCGGTCATGAGGTGCCTCCTATAAAGGCAGCGCCGACTCGCGGCGCAATTTGTCACCGGCGGGGCTGACGGCCTCGCGCAGGAAGCCGAAACCGGTACGCCGGTCCAGGCGGAACAAGGTGTTGGTCACATAGACGTCATCGCGAACGCCCACCACCTCGACCACCTCGCTGACGCAACGGCGGCCATCGGGCAGGCGCGTCAGTTGAATCACCACATCCAGCGCGGCGCAGATCATCTGCCGCAGGGTTTTCTCCGCCACCACGCGGCCTGTCAAACCCACCAGGGTTTCCAGGCGCAGCAGGGCGTCCTGGGCATTGTTGGCGTGCACGGTGCTCATGGAACCGTCGTGGCCGGTGTTCATCGCGGTCATCACATCGAGCACTTCCACCCCACGAATTTCGCCGAGGATGATGCGGTCCGGGCGCATCCGCAGGGCGTTGCGAATCAGGTCGCTGGCCTTGACCTCGCCATGCCCTTCGGCATTTGGCGGGCGGGTTTCCAGGCGCACCACGTGCGGGTGGCCGAGTTGCAGTTCGGCGACTTCTTCGATGGTCACCAGGCGCTCATGAGGGTTGATCAACTGGCTGAGAATATTCAGCAGGGTGGTTTTCCCGGTGCCGGTACCGCCGCTGATCAGGATGTTGCAGCGCTTGCCCACCGCGTCCTGGAAGAACTCGAAGATGCCCTGGTCGATGGTTTGCATTGCCACCAGGTCGCTGCTCTTGAGCATGTCCTTGCGAAACTTTCGAATCGACAGGCACGGGCCATCGAGGGCAATCGGCGGGATGATCGCATTCACCCGGCTGCCGTCCGGCAAGCGCGCATCGACCATCGGCGAGGACTCATCCAGGCGCCGGCCCAGCGGTGCAAGGATGCGTTGCATCACTCGTTCCACATGGTGGGCGTCGATAAAACGCAAATCACTTTGGTGCAGCAGGCCATCACGTTCGATAAATACGCGGTGCGGGCCGTTGACCAGGATCTCGGTCACGGACGGATCGCGCAGCAGTACTTCCAGAGGGCCGAAGCCGGTCAGCTCGTCGACGATTTCTTCCGCCAGGCGCTCCATCTCATAACGGGAAATCGCCAGGTGCATGCGGGTGATGTATTCAGCAACTTTGTCGATGACAAATTGCGAGAGTGATTGGCGCGAGCCTTCCAGCAGGTTTTTTCCCGACTCTTCAATGGCATCGATGATGTAGCGATGCAGCACCAGTTTCAGGCCGTCGTGGTCGCTGTGGCCGCCCACTGCGCGAGGTGGGGCGCCGAAGAGTTTTTCGCCGTTCATTTGCCGGCTCTCAGCAGGCGTTCAAACCAGCGGTTGGAGGTTTTTTCCAGGCCTTCGGAGCGTTTCGCCAGGCGATCACCCAAGGTTTTCAAGCCCTGGGTCAGGCTTTCGCGAGGGGCCAGGGTGAATAAGGTTTGCCCCTGGTTTTTCGCGTTCAGGCGCACTTCCGGGCTCAGGGGCAGCACGGCGATGACCTCCAGCCCAAAGCTTTTGCCCAGCGCGTCGGCGTCGGGTGCGGCGCCTTTGAGGTAGCGGTCGACCAGCAGGCGGGCGTGGTCGAGTTTCATGCCTTTTTCCCGCCACTGGTTCAGCACGGCGAGGTTGCGGCGGCAGTCGAGCACGCTTTGGTCCGTGCACCACAGCAGCTTGTCGCAATGACTAACAAAGGTGCGCAATGCTTCGCTGTCAGTTTGCCCGGTGAGGTTCACCACGATGTGCTGGAAATGCTGGCGCAAGGCGCTGAGCAGCATGTAGAGCTCGGCGGCGCTGGTCAGCTCCAAGGGTTCGTCGCCGGTGGCGTAGGCGAGGATGCGCAAGCCGTCTTCGGCCGAGGTGAAAGCACTGTTTATCAGCGTAGTGTCCAGGCGCCTCAGGTGGCGCAGGGCGTCGCCAAAATGGAACGAGCTCTCCAGCCCCAGCAACGCCAGGCTGTCGCCTCGCGGCAAGCCCAGATCCAGCAGCAGTGTTTGCTGGCCTCTGCGTTGCACCACCAGGGCCAGGTGGCTGGCCAACAGGGCACCGTCGGCATTGCCCTGGGTGCCATAGAGCACGGTAAGGCCGCCCAGGTGGGCACTGGGGGTTGCCGGTGGCAAGCGTTTACTCAACCGACGCACCAACCCGGCGACTTCGCTGGAGCGCGAACCGTAGGCGACAAAATCTCGCGCGCCGGCGCGCATGGCATTGAGTACAAGTTGGTTGTCCATGCCGTCACCCAGGGCGACGATGGCCAGCATCGGCTTGGCCTCCAGGGCGCCTTCGATCAGCGCGCTCTGCGCCACTACGTGCTCGCGGTCGAGCCCTACAAACACCAGGTTGGCGAAGGTTACGTCCACCAGCGCGAGCAATTCGTCCAGGCTGCCGCCACCGGCGCTGACCACTTGGCCCAGCGGCGCAAGTGCGCCCTGGAGCCATTCCAGATCGGTGTTGTTGCGGGTGATCGCCAGAAAGGTCTGACTTAGGCTATCGCTCATTGGGAAAGTCCACTGCGACGGTCGAAATTGCCATTTTCCAGGAAGTACAGGCGGTACCAGTTCGGGTCGTAGTTGCGCAGTTTTTCACCGGGCAACGAGGGCAGTTGGGCATTGACGGCCAGCGGTTGGACCAAGTGCGGCGTGACGATCATCAGCAGCTCTTTCTCCTCGCGGCTGATGTTGGAGTCACGGAAAAATGCGCCGAGGATCGGGATATCCCCCAGGCCTGGAAACTTGCTGATGGTGGAGTTATTGGTGGTGCTGATCAGGCCGCTGATCACGAAGCTTTCGCCATCGGCCAGGGACACACTGGTGTCGGTGCGGCGGATGGTCAGGGCCGGCACCTTGATGCCTTCGATCTCCACCGCATTGACGTAGTCCAGTTCGCTGACTTCCGGCGCCACCTTTAGGGAGATGCGGTTACGGTCGACGACTGTAGGCGTCAGGGTCAGGCGAATACCGAACTCCTTGTACTCGATGGAGATGCTGTCGCTGCCGCTGCTGGGCACCGGGATCGGCACTTCACCGCCCGCCAGGAACGTTGCGCTTTGCCCACTGAGGGCCACCAGGCTGGGACGTGCCAGGGTATAGGCGAAGCCGCTTTGTTCAAGGGCGTTGATCATGGCCGAGACACGGCCCCCGCCGAAGCCAATATTAAAGCTGCCGTTATCCACCGGCAGGCCTCTGAAGCTGGTGCCGGTTGGCGTGGCGCCGTTACCGGGGCTGCCGAACAGAAAGTTGCCGCCCCGGCCGAAAATCGAAGTGCTGGCTTCCTTGAGCTTGGTGCGGCTGACCTCGACAAAGCGGATGTCGGTCTGTACCTGACTGGGCAGTAATGGGTCTTCGGAAGGCGATAGCCCCAGGCTGGTGAGCGCCGCGGTGGCCTTGCCCTTGACGAACACCATGCTCTGGCGCGGCGCGCTGGAGCAACTGGTCCAGACCATCAGGCTGGTGGTGCCGGAGGCCACACCGGTCAGCAGAAAACCACGGGCGCCATTGACGTGTACATCGGCGATTTTCGGGTCGCCGATGGCCAGGCGCGTAATGGCGACCGGGGATTGCAATTCTTGCTGCAAGCCTTCGCCCACCTCAACCACGGCGGGTAATTGACCCAGGCTGCTGCAGTTGGCGGGTGCTGCCAAGGCGATGCCTGCAGGCAGGCTCGACAACATCAGGGCCCAGGCCATTTGAGTGAACGCTGGTGCGTAGCGATGGCTCATTCAAGGCATCCTTGCTCAATCAGGGAATTTGTTGACTGGTTTGACTACCGCGGATGACTTCGATACCCAGGCGTTGGCTGGCAACAGGTGCACTCTGGACGGTTTTTTTCGGTGCGCCTACCAGTGCCAATTGGGTGAATTGGTACAGCTCGCGGTTGATGTTTTGCACTTTGTCCGAGGCGTCGTTTTCACCGGCCCAATAGCGGCTCAGCAGTTGTTCATCGGCGCTGCGTACGGCCAGGCGCACGGTGCCGGCACTGCTCGCCAGCATCAGGCGACTGAGCAGGGGTTCCGGCACGGCCAGTACCACACTGCGCGCGGTGGCCCGGCGTTGGGCTTGTTGGGCGCGTTCTTCGGCGGAGGAGGGTGTTGGGGAGCCAGGCTTGCCGTCGTTGGTCAGGCCCAACTGATCACCGACGCTGAGGACGCGCATCGCAGGCACGACGATCTGAGCCGATGGGATTTCGTTGCTGGGTTCCTGACGTAAATACAACAGGGTATCCACGTAGTCCCCAGGGTTCAGTTGCCCACTGACACCGGACACTTCATCGACGGCCACCGCGAGGGCGCGTTCACCAGGACGAATCATGCGTGCCAGTGGCCCGCCGGGGGAGAAGCTGGTGTCATCCAACCAGCTGCCGGCGGATAAGGCGCGCCATGGTGTGCGACCGATGGCCTGGTCAACGCTGGTCAGGCTGCCCGCCGGCACGGTGCGCAGCTTTTCCACGCTCAGGTCGGCGGCGGTGAGGGGCACAAACGGTGGAACATCGCGAGCCAGAACCACCACCGGTTGACGGGTTTGGTCTTCGACGGCGGCGACGGTATTTTCGACAGTGACGGGCGGTGGTGCCGGCTCGACAACCGGTGTCGCAGGGCGACTAAGCACCAGGCCCCAATAACCGGCAATCAATGCACCTATGAGTAACAATCCCGCCAGTATCATGCTGAATCGACTGTTCATGACGGCTCTCCCTTTCCTGTCGCACTACGCGCCCGCTAATCCAAAACGAGTTAACTTCGCAACCAGGCAGCTATGAACATCTAACTATTTCGCTATTTGAAGGTAGCCCAGCTAGGACAAAATGCCATTACCCGTTGGAAAATTTATATCGGGAATATAAAGAGGCCTTTCAAAACACTGATTTATGGCGCCAACCTTCCGACTAATACTTTGTGATTAATGCCTTATTACAGTTGTGGGTGTCCGGATTGTTGACAATGCTCTAATGGCACACCGCAATCATCGTGCGAAATTTTTATATTGGCGCTCCCTGGCGCTAAGGAGAAGTCTGATGTTCCTTACCTTCATGATGAAACTCTGCGTTCAACTTAAATTGCTTTTTCAGCGCAAGGAGGGTGCCACTGCAATTGAGTACGCTATTCTCGTAGCCGTTATCGCGCTTGTTGTGTTAGTTGCGGCGACAACGCTGGGCACGGATATTTCAACCATGCTGGGCAAAGTCAGTACGGCTATTAGTAAATGACCCGTTTTGGCAGTAATTTATGAGCGCACACATCAGTAGTGAACTCCGTTAAGGTATTGCTCATGAATACTGCAATCACTGTCCGCCAACAAATCCTGTTGGTGGACGACGAAGAGGATGCCCTCGTTGAACTGGCGGAATCGCTGGAAAACGAGGGTTTTGTTTGCTTCAAAGCAACCTCTGTCACCTTCGCCTTGCAGGAGCTGACCCTGCACCCCGATATCGCCCTGGTCATTACCGACCTGCGCATGCCCGAGGAAAGCGGCATCTCCTTGATCAAGCGCCTGCGCGAACACACCTCCCGCCAACACCTCCCGGTGATTGTGATGTCTGGCCATGCCGAGATGGATGATGTCAGCGACCTGCTGCGCTTGCAGGTGCTGGATCTGTTTCGCAAGCCGATCTACCTGGTGCGGTTGATCGACACCCTCAACAACCTGTTTCCGTTGCCGAAGGTGCAGTTGGTCAAGCGCTAAGCCGGTGCTTACAGCTGATAACTGAAACTCAACGTATACCGTGGCCGCCGGTTAAAACTGTCCAGCGCGATATCCGACATGGGCTTGGCCGCCTCCAGCGCGATGTTGTAGTACTTGTTGTCGCCAAAGCGCAGGCCCAGGGCGGCGGATGACATGTCGTTGCCCTTGACCGGCAGGTCGTTGAACCAGGTTTTGGCGCGGTCCAGTACCACGTACGGTTGCAGGATTTTTACCCACTCGCCGCTGCGGTTGAAGCTGTAGTTGACCTCGTAGGCGATACCCCAACCCTTGTCGCCCGACGCTTGATCATCGGGGTAGCCGCGGCCGAAATTCTGCCCGCCGAAGGTCGCGCGTTCGCTGTCGGGCAGGGTGTCGTTGCTCCAGTAAAGGGCGGCCGACGCCACGCCTTGCCAGTTGCTGAAAAACTTGTCGCTTTGCACGCCGGACAGGCGCAGGCGGAAGAAATCCAGGTCCGGTTTAAGCCCTTCGAAATCACTGCGGGCCTTGGCGCCCATACCATCGATGCCGTGATACAGGCCTGCGCTGAGGATGCGCAATTGGGTGTCGTTCGACTTGCGCCAGTCGCCTTCGAAGGCCAGTGCGCGCATGTCGGTTTCCTGGTCAAAGCGCAGGGGGAAACCCACCAGTTGGTAGCGGGTGGTTTGGTCTGCGGTGTAGAGGCGGGTGCCAAGGGTCAGCGACTCGGTAGGAGAGGCGATCAGCGGGTGGCTGAGGCCGATGGAGTAGCGGTCGATTTCCTGATGCGGCTTGAGCTCGAAGCCGCCGTCCAGCAGCACGTTGCTGCGCGGGTCGGCGCGATAACGTTCGGCCGACAGCACCAGTTGAGTGCCCTCGGCATTGATGAACTGGTTGTAGCCCACACGGTAGTAGTGCTCCTTGTCGTCGCCGGGCGGGAACAGGCCGCTGACGTTCAGTTGCTCGCCCATTGAGGTCTGGGAATTGCTGGTAGCGGTGAGCAAGGCTTGCAGGCCGCCACGGTTGCCTTCTACCAGGTTCATGCTGGTGGTGAAGGGTTTGCGGCTGGCCTGGATCAGCATGTGCGTGCCACCGTCGGTGGTGGCCGGTGGCGGCACCTGCGCTTGCAGCGTCACCCCGGGAATGCGCCCCATCAAGGTGGAGTAGCGCTCAAAGGTTTTGCGCTTCAGCGGGCGTTCGGCGAGGAGTTTGGCCGCCAGCTTGTCGACGTAGGCCGAGACGGAACCGATGTCGCCTTGAACCTGGTAATCCTTGATAAAACCTTCCACCAGCACCACGTGCACCAGGCCGTTTTCGAAGCGCTGGTCGGGCAGGAAGGCGTAGGACAACAGGTAGCCGTCCTGCTGGTAGCGACGAGTGATGCTGCGGGTGGCTTCGATCAGTTGCGCCAGGTTGGTTTCATGGCCAATCAACGGCTCGTAGACCTGGGCCAGTTCCTTGAGCGGGTAGATCGTGCCGCCATCGATTTGCAGTTTGCGGATGGTCACTTTGGTGTCCATCAACAGTGGCTGCGCCTGCGGTGCCGGGGTAGCCGGCAACTGGGTTTGCGGCACCACCGGCCGGTAGGCGTCGGCGGGCAGGTTGGGTACCGGCAGGTTGCGAATGGTGTCGTTGTTGTTGAGAAAACTGGGCAGTGTCTCGGCATGCACGACAGCACTGAGGGTGAGCAATAAAAAAGGCGTCAAGGCGCGCATAGGACACTCCATGGTCAAAACTGCTGCAGCGTTTCGCAGGTTCCCGCCGGGTTCTGGGGCGCGGTTGGGGGGCCATTCACTGGCCAATAAAAAAGACGAGAGACTCATCGGAATCTCTCGTCTCAACCAAGCGTAGGCGCTGTAGGGGAGGCCGTCTAATCGGCCAGGTGCAATTCTATTTTTTGCCGGTCAGGCCATTTAACAGACCGCCCAGACCGCCACTTGCATTTGCGTTTGCACTGCCGCCGGCCGAAGCGTTGGCACCCACGTTCAAGCCGCCGAGCAAACCGCCACCACTGCTGCTGGTGCCTCCGGTGACCAGGCCACCCACCGAACCCACGGTGGCACCGACTGCTGTCACGGTACCGCCCAGGGCGTTAGTGATCGGGTTGGCATTGGCTGCCGTCAAGTTGGTGCCCAGGCCGCTGACTGCGCCGCCGACTTGAGTCACCAGGCCATTGACGGGGGCGCCGATACCGGTGCTGGTGCCGATGTTTTGCGTCAGGCCTGCAATGCCCGAGGTCACAGGGTTCAGCGCGGCGCCAACGTTGGTGGCCAAGCCTGCGACCGGTGCGCTGGCGGCGGTGTTGGCCACGCCAGTGCCGCCGATAATGGTGCCGAGCGAGGCGACGGTATTGCCTACCATGCCGCCAGTGACACCGGCTGCACTGACCGTGCCGTTGGTGTTGCCGACGTTCAAACCGTTACCGAGGTTGGCCACCACGCCGCCCACCAGTTCCGGCAGGCCTGCGCTTGCGGCGCCTCCGGCTGGAGCGACATAACCGCCCGACTTATCCAGCACAGTACCGGCACCTGTCAGCACGCCGCCGACGAGGGTGGTGACCGGGTTGCCCGACCCCCCGGTGCTGGCCACTTGGCCGCCAAGGCCGGTGACGGTCGAGCCGACTTTATCCAGCAGGCCGTTGACCGGGTTGCCCAGGCCTGTGGCGTTGCCGAGGTTGCCGGTGGTGTTCTCTACCAGCGACACCACTGGCACCAGCACTTTGCCGCCGATTGCATTGGTTACTGTGCCCAGCGGGCCAGTGGTGCTGGCGGTACTCAAGGTATCGCCAAGCATGGTGACGGCATTACCGACGCCACCTACCAGGTTGCCCACCACAGGCGCTGCTGTGCCCACCACAGGGACTTGGCCCAACAGCGTGGTCAGTGATTGCCCCGTGTTGGAAACGCCTTGGCCCACATCGGCAACGGCGTTGCCAGCACCTGCGAGTGTGTTGCCCAGCGCATTGCTGTCAGTGCCCAGCGTACCGACGCCGGTGCCGATGCCGGTGCCGATGCTGGTCACCGCAGTACCGGTGGCGGTAACCAGGCCACCCGCTGTCGAACCGACAATCGGAATGCTGCCCAAGGTAGTGCCAAGGCTGCCGACTGCGCCGCCGACAGTGCCGACAGTACCGCCTACCACGCCGGCAATCTGGCCAGTAACCAGTGGGGTAGTGGTAGAACCGGTGCCACCGCCTGTTCCTCCGCCAGTGCCGCCACCTGTTCCACCACCGGTACCGCCGCCAGTGCCACCGCCTGTTCCACCACCGGTACCGCCGCCAGTGCCTCCTCCAGTTCCGCCACCGGTACCACCACCAGTGCCACCGCCTGTTCCGCCGTCGGTACCACCGCCAGTGCCACCACCTGTTCCGCCGTCAGTACCACCGCCAGTGCCGCTGCCTGAGCCGCCTGAACCGGCGCCCGCATCCGGCGAGGACGCCGCTACGCTACTGTGATGACCGCCACCACCGCTGCTGCAGCCTCCGAGGCTTACTGCCAGAATCAGGGCCAGCGCGGTACTTGCTTTCCACAACACGACTTGAGTTTTCATGATTGAGTTTCCTTGCACCTGGTACAGCCTTTGTTATTTTCGAAAGTTCGTTATTTCTAGGGATAGCGATACTTTCGTCCGTGTGGCTATAACAGGCCCTGGCTCTTTTTCATGCAACGCTCAACTTGGTATTAACGATTTATATACACCCACGCGCAGCCGCCTTAGTGACTAATACCAAGGGTATAGCGAAGAGGTTTTCAGAAATTGATATGTGTTTAAAATCAGAGGGTTGAAAAAGTTAGCGGGCCTGTGGTGGCCCGCTATAACTTAAGGTGTATATATACAATTAATCAGGCGATCGGCCTCCAGCGGCCAATCATATGCTCGATATCGCCCGTACCTTTTAATTGCAACTCACCGCTGGAGCCTGGGGCGCTCGCCAATAAGATCACCTCGCTGGGCAAGCGCACCGGCTTTTTGAACTCGACGTCAATCTCCATATTCGCGGCCGGCAAGTGCTCGTTCAGCGCGGCCATAGTTCGTGCCTTGTTCCACAGCCCATGGGCAATCGCCTGGGGAAAGCCAAACAGCTTGGCGGTGAGGGCACTCAAGTGGATCGGGTTGTAATCGCCCGACACCTTGGCGTAGCGCCGGCCAATATCGGCGGGCGCTTTCCAGCGAGCCAGTTCGCTGACGCTGGCGGGTGCTTGCAGGGTTTCATCGGCTGGCGCGCCGTCGAGTTTTACCCCGCGACACAACATTCGGCTTTCAGCCTCCCAGAGCAATCCAAGGGAGTCCTCAACGGTAGTCACCACCTCAAAGGTCGCGCCTTTGGCGTGGGGTTGCAGGTTTCGCGCGTACACGCCCACGTTCAGATCATTCACCCCACCCAGCGGGCGCAGCACCCGGATGCGGTTGGTCAGGTGGATCAACCCCAGCAGCGGGAACGGAAAGTCCTTGCCGGTCAGTAACTGCATCTGCAGGCCGAACGCGAGAATATGCGGATAGGTCGCCGGCAGTACCGGGCTGTCGGCAAACCCGCAGACCTTGCGATAGGCCGCCACCTGCGCAGGGTTCACGCTGATTCGGCAGCGCAGCCCCGTCTCTGGCAAGGTCTTGCCACTGATCTTGCGTTTGAGCGCCGCCCGCCAGTACAGCGGCGGCAGGTACGGGGTGCTGCCCAATGTGTGCCACTCCATGCTTACGCTCCCAATAGACTTTGCCCACACACCCGCAGCGCTTGCCCGCTGACAGCGCCCGAACCGGGTTGGCCAAGCCAGGCCACCGCTTCGGCGACGTCCTGGGGCAAGCCACCCTGGCCCAATGAACTCATGCGTCGTCCGGCTTCGCGCAGGGCGAAGGGGATATGGGCGGTCATCTGGGTTTCGATGAAACCGGGGGCGACGGCGTTGATGCTGATCCCACGTTCCCCCAGCAGTGGCGCCCACGCCTGGGCCAGGCCGATCAACCCTGCCTTGCTCGCGGCGTAGTTGGTTTGCCCGCGGTTGCCGGCGATGCCGCTGATGGAGGCCAGCAGTATCACGCGGCCGTTGTCGTGCAAGGTGCCGTTGTCCAGCAGGGCTTTGGTCAGCACTTGCGGCGCGTTGAGGTTGACCGCCAGCACGGCGTCCCAGTATTCCGGGGTCATGTTGGCCAGGGTTTTGTCGCGGGTGATGCCGGCGTTATGCACCACGATGTCGACGCCGTCCGGCAAATGTTCGATCAATTGCGTGGCGGCGTCTTCGGCGCAGATATCCAGCGCGATGCTACGTGCGCCCAACCGGGCGGCGAGGGCGTCGAGATCGGACTTGGCTTGCGGTACGTCCAGCAAGATCACTTCGGCACCGTCGCGGGCCAGGGTTTCAGCAATCGAGGCGCCGATACCGCGCGCGGCACCGGTCACCAGGGCTTTGCGTCCGGCCAGCGGGCGGGTCCAATCCTCGACCTGAGTGGCGCAGGCGGTCAGGCGAATAACCTGGCCGGAGATATAGGCGCTTTTAGGCGACAGGAAAAACCGCAACGCGCCTTCCAACTGGTCTTCGGCGCCTTCACCTATATAAAGCAGTTGCAGGGTGCCGCCGCTGCGCAGCTCCTTGGCCAGGGACCGGCTGAACCCTTCAAGGGCGCGCTGGGCGCTGGCGGCGAACGGGTCGCTGAGGCTTTCCGGAGCGCGGCCGAGAATTACCAGGTGTGCGCTGTGGTCGAGGTTCTTCAGCAATGGCTGAAAGAATTCCCGCAGCTGTTTGAGTTGATTGGTGTGCTGCAACTGGCTGGCGTCGAACACCACAGCCTTGAGCTTGGGCCCATGGCCGGGAATCCATGCCGGTGCGGCCAATGGGTCGGCGCCGTAGCTGTAAATGGCATCGGTCAGCTTGTTGGCGAACGGCAGGATATTGGCCACCAACGGGCCTCCGCCGATCAGCAGCGCACCCTCTACCGGACGCAGGCGGCCTGCCTGCCAGCGTTCCAGGCGTACCGGTGACGGCAGGCCAATGGCGGCGACCAGGCGATGGCCGAGGCTTGAGTTGGCGAAGTCGATATAACGGTCAGACATGGAACGCTCTCCGATTGCTGGGGTTCAAACGGTTGACCACCCAGGGGTGGCAGTCGTTCGATTGAGCCTAGGCTAGGCTGAATGATTCCACCCACAACCATCAGGGAGCTTTCCATGACTCAATTGCGCCGTGTAGCGATCATTGGCGGTAACCGCATCCCTTTCGCCCGTTCCAACGGCCCTTATGC
>Ga0247816_10000391_pt1 | contig 25094 bp, 20 predicted proteins | sample UWRJL209509C1_FD_179930 | JGI IMG/M metagenome (GOLD analysis project Ga0247816, IMG submission 179930) | Plant litter microbial communities from Arlington Agricultural Research Station in Wisconsin, United States - UWRJ-L209-509C-1 | ecosystem: Environmental > Terrestrial > Plant litter >...
TGGCCTTGCCTTCGGCTTCCACCGATTGTTTGATCTGGTTAAAGAAGTCGGCCTGCAGGTTGGCCACGGCCAGGCCGATGGTCAGGTCCTTGGCCCAGGTGGTGCCCGCCGTGGTGAGCGTGGCGGCGGCGAGGGCGGTGGCCAGTAGCAGTTTCTTGGTGCTGAACATATCGGTGACTCCTGATTTTATTGTTGGAGGGTGTCAACTTTCGATCAAGCGCAAACAGTGATTAACGGGCGGTACTGGAACGGCGACGCAGGGTGTCGATGGTGACGGCGAGGGCGATGACCACGCCGATCACCACTTGTTGAATAAATGGCGAAACGCCCAGCAGGTTGAGGCCGTTGCGCAGCACGCCAATGATCAGCACACCGACCAGAGTGCCACCGATACTGCCGACGCCGCCGCTCAGGCTGGCACCGCCAATCACCACGGCGGCAATGGCGTCCAGCTCCAGGCTCAAGCCGGCGCTCGGTTGCGAAGAGTCCAGGCGCGCGGCGAGGGTCACGGCGGCGATGCCGGCGAGGGCACCACTGATGGCGTACACCCACAGGGTAATGGCCCGCACCTTGATACCCGACAGGCGTGCCACTTCCGGGCTGCCGCCAATGGCGTAGAGGTTGCGACCGCCGGCACGAAAGCGCAGGAATACCCAGGCCACCACCAGCATGATCAGGAACAGCCCGACCGTGGCCGACAGAAAGCCAAAGTGGCGCACCGTCGCCAGGCTGGTGAACCAGTCCGGGAAGCCGACGATCTGCCGGCCCTCGGTCAGAATGTTCGCCAGGCCGCGCGCCACCGACATCATGGTCAGCGTGGCAATAAACGGCGGCAGCTTGGCGTAGGTAATCAGCGCGCCCGAGACCAGGCCGGCGAGCATGCCAGTGGCAATCGAGAGGGGAATCGCCAGGCCCAGTGGCACTGCCTGGTCCTGATACAGCCAGCCGAGCATCATCATCGAGAAGGCCAGCACCGAGCCCACCGACAGGTCGATGCCGCCGATGACAATTACCGCAGTCATGCCAATCGCGAGAATGCCCAGCACGGTGACCTGATCGAGAATGTTCAGGCCATTGCGCAAGGAGAAGAAGAATTCGGAGCTGAAGGAGAAGACCAGCACCAGCAGCACGAGGCCGATCAGCGGGCCGCCGATGTTGCTGGGAAGCAGTTTCACCAGCCGGGGGCGGCGGGTCGGCTTGAGATCCGCCGGGTGATGGACAGAGGCTTTGGCGTCCACATTGTTCTCCTGACTTATTTTTTTTGGAGTTCGTTCAGGCAGATTGAATATTTATGCATGCCTGACTGTTAATTCAGATTCTAGTGACACGGTGTCAAAGTCAAGCGGTTTAATTTTCTTTATTCACTCAAAACGGCCGTGTTTGCTTGCCTGAAACGCGCGCGCCAGAGGACTGCGCGCGGGTTTTCGGCCGTCTGTCCGAGGGGGGGTTGCGACTTTTATTTCATTTTTCCAGTGCTCACTCACTTGACCTGCTGACCGATCGGCGTCTAAATAGAAATATATTGTCACTGCTGAATAAATATTCAAAAGACAGCCTTGGACACTTTCACCCCGCGTGGTCAGCCTCAAAGGAGCCGCTGCATGAATGCTTTCCAGTACGACGCCCCCCAGATCAAAGAACAGGCCCGGCTGATCCGGCGCCATGTGATCCGCTTGAACGCCGACTCGCCGGCAGGTGGCCACACCGGCGCCGACCTGTCGGAAACCGATATCCTCGCCACCTTGTACTTCCGCATCCTCAACACCGGTCCGGAACGTATCGAGGACCCCGAGCGCGATATCTACATCCAGAGCAAAGGCCACGGCGTTGGCGGCTTGTACTGCTGTCTGGCGCAGGCCGGCTACATTCCCACCGAATGGCTGGCCACCTATCAACATTTCAATTCCCACCTGCCGGGCCACCCGGTGCGGCAGAAAACCCCCGGCATCGAACTCAACACCGGCGCCCTCGGCCATGGGTTGCCAGTGGCGGTAGGGCTGGCGTTGGCGGCAAAAATGTCCGGCAGCAAGAAGCGCATCTACGTACTGACCGGCGACGGTGAACTGGCGGAAGGTTCGAACTGGGAGGCGGCGATGGCGGCGGCCAAATATGGCCTGGATAACCTGTTCGTGATCGTCGACAAGAACAAGCTGCAACTGGCCGGGCTGACCGCAGACATCATGCCGCTGGACCCGCTGGACGTGAAATGGGCCGCCTTTGGCTTCGCCGTCAGCGAGTGCGATGGCAATGACGTGGGCCAGTTGATCAACGCCCTGGAAACCATGCAGACCAAGACCGGCGCCCCCCAGGTGCTGATCGCCCACACCATTAAAGGCAAGGGCGTGTCGTTTATCGAAGCCCGCCCGGAATGGCACCACCGTGTGCCCAAGGGTGATGAAATCAATGCAGCACTGGAGGAGTTGAGTCATGGCGAGTGAACATTTGGCGAGCGTCATGGTTGAAGCCTTTATTGCTGCCGTCGACGCGGGCCTCGATGTGGTGCCGGTGGTCAGCGACTCCACCTCCACGGCCAAGATCGGTCCGTTTGTGCAGCGTTTTCCCGAGCGCTTGATCAATGTTGGCATCGCCGAGCAGTCGCTGGTCAGCGTCGCGGCCGGGCTGGCCCTGGGCGGCAAGATTGCCGCCACCTGCAACGCGGCGCCGTTCCTGATCTCGCGGGCCAATGAGCAAATCAAGGTCGACGTTTGCTACAACCAGGCCAACGTCAAGATGTTCGGGCTTAACGCCGGCACCAGCTACGGCCCGCTGGCCAGCACCCACCACAGCCTCGACGATATCTCGGTGATGCGCGGTTTTGGCAACGTGCAGATTTTTGCCCCGGCCGACGCCATTGAGTGCCGGCAGATTGTCGATTACGCCTTGCGTTACCACGGCCCGGTGTATATCCGCCTCGACGGCAAGGCGCTGCCGGATGTGCACGGCACCGATTACCGCTTCGTGGCGGGCCAGGTGGATATCCTGCGCCAGGGCGCGGATGTGAGCATCGTCGCGCTGGGGTCGGTGGTGCATGAGGCGGTGGACGCGGCCAAGCTGCTGGCCGAGCAGGGTATTGAGGCCCAGGTGATTAATCTGTCGTCGATCCGGCCGTTGCAGCGCGACGTATTGCTCAGCGCCCTCAGCGGCACGCGGGGTGTGGTGAGCGTGGAAGAACACAACATTAATGGCGGCCTCGGCAGCCTGGTATCCGAAGTGCTGGCCGAGGCCGGGCTGGGCATCCCGCTGATCCGTCTGGGCATCGCCGATGGTGAGTACGCCGCCGCCGGCGACCGCGAACGGACCCGCGCCTTGCATAACATCGACGCCGCTGGGATTGTGGCGGCTGCCACTCGGTTGCGGTGAATCACATGACTGAAAAGACTCCGCTAATCCTGGCGATAGACGAAGGCACCAGCAACGCCAAGGCGGTGCTGGTTAACGAACTTGGGCAGGTGATCGCCCGTGGTTCGCGGCCCTTGAGCATCAGCCATCCCCAGGCCGGGTTTTCCGAGCAGGATCCCTTACAGATCTGGCTCAACACCCTGGCGGCGATTGACGAATGCCTGGCCCAGGTTGATCGGCCGATCACCGCTTTGGCCATCAGTAACCAGCGCGAATCCGTGGTGGCCTGGGATCGGGAAAGCGGTGAACCGCTGTCGCCGTGTATCAGTTGGCAATGCCGGCGCTCCACGGCGCTGTGCGCGCAATTGCATGAGCAAGGACACGAAGCGGCCATCCTCGCCAAGACCGGGCTGGCCCTTGACCCGATGTTTTCGGCGGGTAAGTTTCGCTGGATTCTAGACAACCTTGAAAACGGCCATGCGCGTGCGGCTGCCGGTGAAATCTGCCTGGGTACTGTCGACAGTTGGCTGCTGTGGAAACTCAGCGGTGTATTTGCCACCGATTATTCCAATGCGGCCCGTACCCAACTGTTTAACCTGCACACCTGCACCTGGGACCCGGAGTTGCTGGAGCTGTTTGCGATTCCGGCGGCGGCGCTCGCACCGATTCAGCCGAGTGCCGGGTTCTTTGCCCAGACCCAGGGTTTCGGTCGTTTGCCGGCGGGTGTTCCGGTGATGTCGATGATCGGCGACTCCCATGCCGCGCTGTACGGGCAGGGCGGTTTTGCGCCGGGGCTGGTCAAGGCTACGCTCGGCACCGGTTCTTCATTAATGACGCCCATGAGCGGGCCGATTGCGTCCACCCATGGCTTGTCGACAACCCTGGCCTGGCATGACGGTTCGGCACCGACCTACGGCATGGAAGGCAACATCGTGCACACCGGCGCGGCCGTGCAGTGGGCCTCGCGGCTGGTGGCGGGTGAGTCCCTGGATGCGTTGACCGAACAGGCGGCGCAACTGCCCGATAATGGTGGCGTGTACTTCGTCCCGGCGTTGTCCGGACTTGGCGCACCGCATTGGAAAGCCGACGCACGTGGATTGATTTGCGGGCTGACTGAAGCCACATCCGGGGCACATATCCTGCGGGCTTCGTTGGAGTCCATCGGCTATCAGATTCGCGATGTGTTTGAGGCAATGCAGCAGGACATTGGCAGCCCTTTGAAAGAGCTGTGGGTGGACGGTGGCGCTACGCGTAATCGCTGGCTGATGCAGTTTTTGGCCGACCTGTTGCAACGGCCGGTGGTGCGCAGCCTGTCGCCGGAAGTCTCGGCGCTGGGCGCAGCACATTTGGCGGGCCGGGCGTTGGGAGTTTGGGCGAGTGATGAAGCATTGGCCGGGCTTGAACGCCAGCGCGAGCGGTTTGAGCCGATCGATGATCCATTGATGGACGTGCGCTATGGCGAATGGAAGAAAGCGTTGCAACGCACGCTTTGCTGATCGAGCGTGTAGTGCGGGAGCTGCCTTGTCGGGTCGCCGCATCGCTGCGATGAACTCACCACTCTTTACCTGAAGAAATGCAGTCCAAATGTGGGAGCGGGCTTGCTCGCGAATGCGGTGGATCAGTTGATACATGCATGACTGACACACCGCTTTCGCGAGCAAGCCCGCTCCCACAGTTTGATCCAGCTCATTCAGGTAGACCGAGGTGGGGCCATCGCGGCGGCCCACGGTCCAAAGCCTGCGTGAGGGCACACCGAGCCATGGCGAGGTGCCGAGTGGTGGGGCAAGAGCCCATTTTGGTTACTTTTGGCTGGGCCGGCACTCCGGGCTCTTTTCCAAAAGTGAGCCGACGTAAGGGCGGAACTCCAAAAAAGAACCACCCCCCGACTGGCGGCCCTTGTCAGAAATTTCCCACAAGAGTACAAATGTACTCCATGACAAACCTGACCCCCCGCCGCTCCGCCATCCTGACCTTCATCCGCGACCGTATCGCGCAACAAGGCCAACCCCCCAGCCTCGCCGAGATCGCCGAGGCGTTCGGCTTTGCCTCCCGCAGTGTCGCGCGTAAACACGTAGTGGCCCTCACCGAAGGCGGCTTTATCGAGGTCAACCCCAACCAGGCTCGCGGTATTCGCCTGCTCAACCAACCGGCACGCCCTGAATGGCTGGACATCCCGGTGCTGGGCCGGGTCGCCGCCGGCCTGCCCATCGGCGCCGATGCCGAAGTCCACAACCGCCTGCAACTCGACCCGGCCACGTTCGCGAAAACCCCGGATTACCTGCTACGAGTCCAGGGCGACTCGATGATCGAAGACGGCATTCTCGACGGTGACCTGGTGGGCGTACGTCGCAGTGCCGAGGCGCTGAACGGGCAGATTGTGGTGGCGCGCCTGGACGGCGAAGTCACCATCAAGCGTTTCGAGCACATCGGCGACAGCGTGCGCCTGATGCCGCGCAACCCCGCGTATCAACCCATTGTGGTGCGGCCCGATCAGGACCTGGCCATCGAAGGGGTGTTCTGCGGCCTGGTGAGGCAAGGCTGATGGGCGCCGTCGTTGCACTGGACTCGCTGTTCAATGGCGGCCAGGTGTGGAAGGGCCGGCCCGTCGCGCCACCGGCCAGTGTCCATCCCACCGGGCTCGCCACCCTGGACGCCGTGCTACCCAGCGGCGGTTGGCCGGAAGCGGCCTTGAGCGAAATCCTCATGGCCAAGGAGGGCGTGGGCGAGTTGCAGTTGGTCTGGCCAACCCTGGCGCGGCTGTCGGCAGCGGGGGAGCGGATTGTGCTGGTGGCGCCGCCCTACACCCCGTATCCCCATGCCTGGCAAAACGCTGGCGTGGACCTGCGCCAGCTGTCGATTATCCAGGCCGATGAGCGCGATGCCCTGTGGGCGGTGGAGCAATGCCTGCGTTCCGGCAGTTGTGGCGCGGTGTTGTGCTGGCCGCGCAAGGCCGATGATCGGGCCTTGCGCCGTTTGCAGGTGGCAGCGGAAACCGGACAGACCCTGGCCTTTGCCTGGCGCGCCTTGAACGAGGCACTCAACCCGTCGCCGGCAGCCTTGCGCCTGGCGGTCGAAGCACAACCTGCGCAAGTGCGGGTGCTCAAGTGCCGGGGTGGCCTGGCCCATCCGGCACCGATCGCCCTCGGACACTGAGGTTGGCATGCGCTGGGTGTGTATTGTCTTTCCGCAATTGGCGCTGGACGGGGTGCTGCGCCTGCGCCCCGAACCAGAGCAGCCGTTGGCTCTGCTGGCCGGCACGCCGCAACGTCGGGTGCTGCAAACTGTTAATGACGCCGCGCGAAAACTCGGCCTGCGCCCCGGCCAATCGCTGACGGCGGCGCATGCATTGACCAAGGCCTTTGCCTGCGCCGAATACGATCCGGCGCAGGTCGAACACTGGCAGCAGTTTCTCGCCGCCTGGGCCTACCAGTTCAGTTCGCAGGTCAGCGTGTTCTACCCTCGGGCGTTGCTGTTCGAGATCGAATCGAGCCTGGGATTGTTCGGGCCATGGCCGCAGTTCGAAGCGCGCTTGCGCAAGGAATTGACCGACCTGGGCTTTCGCCATCGTATCGTCGCCGCACCAAATCCTGCGGCGGCACGGGTGCTGGCAAATGCCTACGATGGCCTCGCCGTGGCCGATGATGAGCGCTTGCAGCAAGCCCTGGCGCCGATCCCCATCGACCGCGCCGGCCTCGACCCGAACGCCGCCATCGCTTTGTCGCGTATGGGCCTGCGCACCCTGGCCCACGTGCAGGCATTGCCCCGGCATACCCTGGCCCGGCGTTTCGACGCCGCGCTGCTCAAGCACCTGGATGCCTTGAGCGGCCAACGGCCCCTGGCCCTGGCGTTTTACCAGCCGCCGGACCAGTTCGATGTGCGCATCGAGTTGAATTTCGATGTGCTGTCTCACCAGGCGCTGCTGTTTCCCTTGCGCCGGTTGACCGGTGATTTGTCGGCCTTTCTCTGCGGCCGCGACAGTGGCGTGCAACGGTTTGACCTGCACCTGGAACATGCCGATGCGCCAGACACGCTGATCAAGGTCGGCCTGCTCAGTGCCGAACGCGCCCCCGCGATGCTGTTCGAACTGGCCCGTGGCCGGCTGGAACACGTGCAGGTGACCTCGCCGGTGCGCGGCTTTCGCCTGGTGGCCCAGGACCTGCCGGTGTTCGTACCCCAGCGCCAGGACCTGTTCGACGAGCGCCCGCAACAAACCCTGCCGTGGGAACAACTGCGCGAACGTCTGCGGGCGCGCCTGGGAGACGAGGCCGTGCAAGGCCTGCGGTTTCATGCCGACCACCGCCCCGAATGTGCCTGGCAACCCGGTGCCGACAGCCGCCCGTGCGCGCCCTTGAACAAGGTGCAGCGCCCCGGCTGGTTGTTGCACGAACCGACGCTTCTGGCCGAGCAGAGTGTGCGCATCCTGATCGGGCCGGAGCGCATCGAGTCCGGCTGGTGGGACGGCGCCGATGTGCGCCGCGATTACTACCTGGTCCAGACCCGCGCCGGCCAGCAGGGCTGGGCCTATCGCACCGTGGGTGAAAGCGGCGGGCTGTGGCTGCAAGGTTGGTTTGCATGAGCGGGGGATATGCCGAGCTGCATTGCCTGTCCAACTTCAGCTTCCAGCGCGGCGCGTCCAGTGCCCGTGAATTGTTCGAACGGGCCAAACAGCAAGGCTATCAAGCCTTGGCGATCACCGATGAATGCACTTTGTCCGGTATCGTCCGTGCCTGGCAGGCGGCCAAGGCAGTCGAGTTGCCGCTGATCATCGGCAGCGAGATGCGTTTGGAAAACGGCCCGAAACTGGTCCTGCTGGTGGAGAACCTGGAGGGGTATCAGCACCTTTGCCGGCTGATCACCGTCGCCCGCCGCCGCGCTGAAAAAGGCCGCTACCGACTGGTGAAGGCGGACTTCACCGATCGGCTTTCAGGGCTGCTGGCGCTGTGGGTACCCGAAGACTGCGACACCCAGGCCGATATCCAGTGGCTGCGCAGCACCTTTGCCGAGCGGTTGTGGCTGGCGGTGCATTTGCACTGCGGCCAGGACGATGCCCGCCACCTTGAACAACGCTTGCACCTCGCCGCCAGCCTGCAGCTTCCGGCAGTCGCCTGCGGTGATGTGCACATGCACGTGCGTGGCCGCCGCGCCTTGCAAGACACCATGACCGCCATCCGGCACCACGTCACGGTGGCCGAGGCCGGTACGCGTTTGCACCCCAATGGCGAACGCCACTTGCGCAGCCTCGACGCCTTGGGCGCGCTGTACCCGGCGCCACTGCTTGAAGAGTCGCTGAACATCGCCCGCCGTTGCAGCTTCGACCTGGGCCAGTTGCGCTATCAATACCCAAGAGAGTTGGTGCCCGAGGGCCAGGACGCGAAATCCTGGCTGCGCCAATTGACGGAACAGGGGATTGCCGAGCGTTGGCCCAAAGGCATCGAAACCAAGGCCCTTGAGCAAATCAACAAAGAGCTGGAGCTGATCAGCGAGCTGGGCTACGAAAGCTATTTCCTCACGGTGCACGACATTGTGCGCTTCGCCCGCAGCCGTTCGATCCTGTGCCAGGGCCGGGGCTCGGCGGCCAACTCGGCGGTGTGCTTTGCCCTGGGCATCACTGAAATCGATCCCAGCCGTATGAACATGCTGTTCGAGCGTTTCCTGTCACGCGAGCGCAACGAGCCGCCAGACATCGACGTCGACTTCGAACACGAGCGCCGCGAAGAAGTGCTGCAATACGTGTTCCAGCGCTACGGCCGTACCCGCGCCGCGCTGACGGCGGTGGTCAGCAGCTACCACGGTGCCGGCGCGGTGCGTGATGTGGCCAAGGCCCTCGGGCTGCCGCCGGATCAGGTCAACGCGCTGGCCGATTGCTGCGGGCGCTGGAGCGATGAAGCGCCGCCCCTGGAGCGCCTGCGCGAAGGCGGCTTTGACCCCGACAGCCCGGTGCTGCACCGGGTGCTCACGCTCACCCGGCAACTGATCGGCTTCCCCCGGCACTTGTCCCAGCACCCCGGCGGTTTCGTGATTTCCGAACACCCGCTGGACACCCTGGTGCCGGTGGAAAATGCCGCCATGGCCGAGCGCACCATTATCCAGTGGGACAAGGACGACCTCGACGCGGTAGGCCTGCTCAAGGTGGATATCCTGGCGTTGGGCATGCTCAGCGCGATCCGCCGCTGCTTTGACCTGCTACGCCACCATCGCAACCTGAACCTGACCCTGGCGACGGTGCCGCCGGAAGACCCGGCGACCTACGCGATGATCAGCAAGGCCGACACCATTGGCGTGTTCCAGATTGAATCCAGGGCGCAGATGTCGATGCTGCCCAGGCTCAAGCCGGAAAAATTCTACGACCTGGTGATTGAGGTCGCCATCGTGCGCCCCGGGCCGATCCAGGGCGGCATGGTGCATCCGTACCTGCGGCGGCGGAATAAAGAAGAAGCTGAAACCTATCCATCACCGGAGTTGGAAGACGTACTCAAGCGCACCTTGGGTATCCCGTTGTTCCAGGAACAAGTCATGCAGATCGCCATCGTCGCTGCCGACTACAGCCCCGGCGAGGCCGATCAACTGCGCCGCTCCATGGCTGCCTGGAAGCGTCACGGCGGCCTGGAGCCCCATCAAAAACGCCTGCGCGAGGGCATGTTGAAAAATGGCTACACCGAAGCCTTCGCCGCGCAGATTTTCGAACAGATAAAAGGCTTTGGCAGCTACGGTTTTCCCGAGTCCCACGCCGCCAGTTTCGCCTTGCTGACCTACGCCAGTTGCTGGCTCAAATGCCACGAGCCGGCAGCGTTCGCCTGCGCGTTGATCAACAGTTGGCCCATGGGCTTTTACAGCCCGGACCAGATTCTGCAGGACGCGCGCCGCCACCATTTGCAGATTCGCCCAGTGGAGGTGAACGCCAGTGACTGGGATTGCAGCCTGGAACCCATAGACGGCCAGCAACCGGCGATCCGCATGGGCTTGCGGATGATTTCCGGATTCCGGGAGGAAGATGCCCGGCGCATCGAAGCTGCCCGCCAGCGCCGCGCTTTTTACGACGTCGCCGACCTGGGCGACCGCGCCCGCCTGGACGCCCGCGCCCAGGCGTTGCTGGCAGACGCCGGGGCCTTGCGCGCCTTGGCCGGGCATCGTCATAAGGCGCGTTGGGAAGTGGCCGGGGTGCAAAAGCAACTGGGCCTGTTTGCCGGCCTGCCCAGCCCCGAAGAGGCTGCGGTGGAGTTGCCGCAACCGACTGTGGGCGAAGACCTGTACGCCGACTACGCCAGCGTCGGCACCACCTTGGGCCCGCACCCGCTGGCGTTGTTACGCGACGAACTGCGCGCGCGGCGCTGTCGCAGTTCAAGGGAATTGTTGCAGGTAGAGCACGGGCGCAATGTCAGCGTCGCGGGGTTGGTCACTGGCCGGCAACGACCGGGAACAGCCAGCGGCGTGACCTTCGTCACCCTGGAAGATGAGTTCGGTAACATTAATGTGGTGGTCTGGCGCGACCTGGCCGAGCGTCAGCGCCAGGCGTTGGTAGGCTCGCGGCTGCTCAAGGTGGACGGGCGCTGGGAAGCGGTGGGGGAGGTTCGGCATTTGATCGCCGGGCGTTTGACTGACCTGTCGCCGCTGCTGTCGGGCGTGAGTGTGCGCAGTCGGGATTTTCGCTGAGCCCAAGCCTTGCTCCTTCCCGCGTGCTTGCGCAATATGCGATGAAACCATCCAGGGCTGTCGGGCTCCAAGTTTTTGTCGCCTATCCTCTTTTCAATTTGCACAGAGCCGATCGATGCAGTTTTTATCCAATACCCATGGCTGTGAAGGCTGGGCTGGCGAAATGGCCCAGAGGATTCGTGCTTTCGATTGGTCTACCACCGAGCTTGGCCCGATTGACAGCTGGCCCAACAGCCTGACCAGCGCCGTGCAAATGCTGTTGGCCTCGCCCATGCCCATCGTGATGTTGTGGGGGCGGCCGGGGCACATGATCTATAACGACAGCTATTCGGTGTTTGCCGGCGGTCGTCATCCTTACCTGTTGGGCTCACCCGTAGAGCTGGGGTGGCCGGAAGTGGCCGAGTTCAACCGCAATGTGGTCGACACTTGCCTGGCGGGCGGCACCTTGTCCTATCGCAACCTGGCGCTGACGTTGTTGCGCAGTGGCCGGCCGGAAGAAGTCTGGATGGACCTCTATTACAGCCCCGTGGCCGATGACGACCAACAACCCGCCGGGGTATTGGCGATTGTGGTGGAGACCACCGAACACGTGAATTCCGAGCGTTTGCGCCAGGAACTCACCCACAACCTGGAACAGCGGGTTGCCAGCGAAGTGCAAGCCCGTTCCGCCGCCGAAGACCAACTGCGCCAGTCGCAAAAGCTCGAAGCCATTGGCGGCCTGACCGGGGGCGTAGCCCATGACTTCAACAACCTGCTGCAAGTGATCGCCGGCAATTTGCACTTGCTGGCCCGGCATGAACCGGACAATCCCCAGGTACAGCGCCGGGTCAGTGCGGCCATCGCCGCTGTGGAGCGCGGTGCCAAGCTGTCGTCGCAGCTGCTGGCATTTGCACGTCGCCAGCCACTGTCGCCAGCGGTGTACAACCCCCTGCGGATTTATGAAGGGCTGGGGGAGTTGTTGCAGCGCGCCTTGGGTGAAACCATCCGGATCGATGTACAACTGCCCCAGAACCCCTGGTGCATTCATGTCGACCGCAACCAACTGGAAAATGCGGTGCTCAACCTGGCGATCAATGCCCGCGACGCCATGAACGGCGAGGGCGTGATTCGAATCGCTGGCGACAACATCATCCTCAATCCTCCGGACTGCGCCGGCAAAAGCATCAGCCCCGGCGAGTATGTGCGCCTGGACGTCGCTGATACCGGGAGCGGCATGTCACCGGCGATCCTGGCGCGGGCCTTCGAGCCGTTCTTCACCACCAAGCCCGATGGCCACGGTACCGGGTTGGGATTGAGTATGGTCTTTGGCTTCGTGCGCCAAAGTGGCGGGCATGTTGAAGTCCGAAGCGACGTCGGCGAAGGCACCGTCGTGCAGATGTACTTCCCCCGCAGTCATGAGCAGGAAAACCACGACGCACCAGCCGCCCTCGTCGAGCAGACGGGCGGCCAGGAGACGATTCTGGTGGTTGAGGACAACGAAGGCGTACGCGCCGCCGCCGTGGAGTTGTTGGAGCAATCGGGCTACACCGTACTGACTGCCGAGGACGGTGATGTGGCAATGTTGATGCTGCGGGCCGGCCTGCATCCCGACCTGATCTTCACCGACGTGGTAATGCCCGGCCGAGTCAAAAGCACCGACCTGGCCGAGTGGGCCAGGGAACAAGCACCACCGGTAGCCGTACTGTTCACCTCCGGGCACACCCGCGACATTCTTTCCAGCAACCACCTGCTGAGCCCTGACATCCACCTGCTGAGCAAACCCTACAGCCCGGACGCGTTGGCGCAGCGGGTGCGCTCGGTGCTGACGTGCCGGTAAGTCAAGAAATGCAGAGCCATGTGCACGAAATGCAGATCCAGTGTGGGAGCTGGCTTGCCTGCGATAGCGGTGTATCAGCGAAGCCGCCATCGCAGGCAAGCCAGCTCCCACATTGGATCTTCACTGCACCGCAGAATGAGCCCATCCCCCTATAAGGTTGACCATGACTTCCCAGCGTAACTTGCCGACCGACACCCCGTCCTCCACCCAGCGTCCGGGGTTTGTCCGGGTGCGCGGTGCGCGGGAACACAACCTGCGCAACGTCGACGTGGACATCCCGCGAGACGCCCTGGTGGTGTTCACCGGGGTCTCGGGTTCCGGCAAATCATCGCTGGCATTCTCCACGGTCTACGCCGAAGCCCAGCGCCGCTATTTTGAGTCGGTGGCGCCGTATGCGCGGCGCCTGATCGATCAAGTCGGCGTGCCGGATGTGGACTCCATCGAAGGCCTGCCGCCCGCCGTGGCCCTGCAACAGCAGCGCGGCACGCCGAGCACGCGTTCGTCGGTGGGCAGCGTCACCACCTTGTCGAGCCTGATCCGCATGCTGTACTCGCGCGCCGGCAGCTACCCGGCGGGGCAGCCGATGCTGTATGCCGAAGACTTTTCCCCCAACCTGCTCCAAGGCGCGTGCCCGCAATGCCACGGCCTGGGCCGGGTGTATGAAGTGACCGAGGCGCTGATGGTGCCCGATCCGTCGTTGACCATTCGCCAGCGCGCAGTGGCGTCCTGGCCGCTGGCCTGGCAGGGGCAAAACCAGCGGGACATCCTTGTGACCCTGGGCTACGACGTCGATATCCCATGGCGCGAGCTGCCGAAAAAACAGCGCGACTGGATTCTCTTCACCGAAGAAACCCCGACCGTGCCGGTGTACGCCGGCCTGTCACCCGCGCAATCCCGCGACGCCCTCAAACGCAAGCTCGAACCCAGTTACCAAGGCACCTTCACGGGGGCGCGGCGCTACATCCTGCACACGTTTACCCACTCCCAAAGCGCCCTGATGAAAAAGCGCGTCTCGCAATTCATGCAGGGCAGCCCTTGCCCGTTGTGCGAGGGCAAACGCCTGACCAAAGCGGCGCTGTCGGTGAAGTTTGCCGGCGTGGACATTGGCGAGTTGTCGCAAATGTCGCTGTTGCAGCTTGCTGAACTCCTGCGCCCGGTGGCTGAGGGCCAGGACAAGATCAAGCTGTCGGTGGAAAAACGCCTGGCCGCCCAACGCATCGCCCAGGACTTGCTCGAACGCGTCAGCACCCTGACGGATTTGGGCTTGGGTTACTTGTCCCTGGAACGCAGCACGCCGACGTTGTCTTCCGGCGAGTTGCAGCGCTTGCGCCTGGCCACACAACTGGGCTCGCAGCTGTTTGGCGTGATCTACGTGCTGGACGAACCCTCGGCCGGCCTGCACCCGGCAGATGGCGAGGCCTTGTTCGCCGCCCTTGACCGTTTGAAAGCCGCCGGCAACTCGCTGTTTGTGGTGGAGCACGACTTGGAAACCATGCGCCGCGCCGACTGGCTGATCGACGTTGGCCCGGCGGCGGGCGAGCATGGCGGCCAAATCCTCTACAGCGGCCCGCCCGCAGGCCTGGCGCAGATTGAAGCCTCGCAAACCCGCGACTACCTGTTCGCCGAGCAGCGCCCGCCGAGCCGGTCACCCCGTCAACCGACGGGCTGGCTGAGCCTGGAAGGCGTGACGCGCAATAACCTCAACGACCTGAATGTGGACTTTCCGCTGGGTTGTTTTACCGCCGTGACCGGGATTTCCGGCTCGGGTAAATCCAGCCTGGTCAGCCAGGCGTTGCTGGAGTTGGTGGGGGCAGGTTTGGGGCGTGTAGTGGAGGCCGAAGACGAACCGAGCCTGGAAGACGACACCCCGCAAACCAGTGGCGGACGCATCAGCGGCGGGCTGGAACACATCCGCCGCCTGGTGCAGGTCGACCAGAAACCCATCGGCCGCACCCCGCGCTCCAACCTCGCGACCTACACCGGCCTGTTCGATAACGTGCGCAAACTGTTCGCCGCTACCCCCGCCGCGAAAAAGCGCCGCTACGATGCCGGCCAGTTTTCTTTCAACGTCGCCAAGGGCCGTTGCCCGAACTGCGAAGGCGAGGGTTTTGTCAGCGTTGAATTGCTGTTCATGCCCAGCGTGTACGCGCCGTGCCCGACCTGCCATGGCGCGCGCTACAACCCCGAAACATTGGCGATTACCTGGGAAGGCCTGACCATCGCACAAGTGCTGGGCTTGACCGTCGAACAGGCAGTGGAGGTATTCGCCGAACGGCCAGGCGTGTTGCGTTTGCTGCAAGTGCTGCGGGATATCGGCCTGGGCTACCTGCGCCTCGGCCAGCCGGCGACCGAACTGTCCGGCGGCGAAGCACAACGCATCAAACTCGCCACCGAACTGCAACGCAATGCGCGGGGCGCCACCTTATACGTGCTCGATGAGCCGACAACAGGCCTGCACCCACGGGACGTCGACCGCTTGCTCAGTCAACTGAACCATCTGGTGGAAGCGGGGCACACCGTGATCGTGGTGGAGCATGAAATGCGCGTGGTGGCGCAGAGTGATTGGGTGATCGATATCGGGCCGGGGGCAGGGGATCGCGGCGGCAAGGTGGTAGTGAGTGGCACGCCACAGAAGGTTGCCAGGAACAAGAGCAGCCGGACCGCGCCGTTTCTGGCGCGGGAGTTGGCTTAGTCGTCAATCAACTGCGCCAGAGTTTGGTGATCCGCGATGTGAGCTGTTGCTGAGGCTGGACTAGGAAATAACTGACGGAATCCTACTGTTAAGTATGACGGAGTGATCCTTATTGTTTTTAGGAAGTGGCTGGCATGCGCCGGATAATAATTCGTGCATTGTAGGTTGCATTATTCCTACCAGAAGTTCTGATTGTCTCTGTATGGGATAAGTGAGGCTGCTAGTGCGGCTTTGACATTTAATCATTAACTTATCTGGTGATAATGATGAAGATATTACTTGTCCTTCCGCTTTCGACGTTGATGTTCAGTAAGTCAATGCGTAACTCGCTACTTATCCCGTTGGCTGCCGCTGCATTCGCTGTTAATGGCCCTGCTTATGCGATTGACGACTTTATTACTAAAACGATAAGGCCCGATATCATTAACGTGATATCCAATGGCGGTACTGGGTTGGCTCAGTTCAGTGTGATCAGTACAGATTTTCCCAGTGGCACATTAGGTGATCCCAAGAAGTTGCAGGCCATCGAATGGATCACAACTCACTATCCACAGAACGTAGGTGAAGAAGTGGAGTTGTGCTATCAGCGGCCCTTTAACAGCAATCAAAGGGACTGTAGAGATATTCCGCCAAACTCGTCCGGTACACTTACTGATTTCAATGATCAAACCTTCGGCAATGGTTCTCGTGTGATCATCCGGCACAAAGTGTCAGCTGGCGGTGAGCGAGTTGGTCATCCTGCCGGCAACGATTCAGTGACCTTGCGATATAGCTACTAGCGAAAGTATTGGGTGCCTCGCGATCTAATAGGTTGCGAGGCTCTTTTATGTTGGTACTTATTAAAAATGCGCGGATAGCAACGTCGCATCCACATCTACAAGGAGAGCTCCCATGGTCAATATTCCGGCTTATACACCGCTGGTTAACAGCAGCTTGGTAAGCACTTCCTCCCGCGCCACCGGTCAATCCCCGGATTTGTCTGTTGAAGACACAACCGATGCATCCAACTCTACCCTTGGTGCCGGTACCGTTAGCACCGTCTCGACACTCGCCCGTCAATTGAGCGAAGCCGCAACGCGTGCGCAAACTCGCGACCCCAGCTTTCGCCCCGCGGGTCTGGACTTACTCACGGGCGACAAGTATTTCGCAAACAAGGCGCAACACGATGCCGAGGTGCCCGAGGCTGATGCACCGGAACTACTGATACGTGCGAAACAAGCTACCGGCTCCCTCAACGGATCTGACAGTAACCCGTTCAAAGGGCTGTCGCGCGATCAACTCAATCTGATTGCCTATGACGACAGCGGCGCCTTCACCCTAAATGAGCGCCGCGCCGCGTGGCAGGAAACCACCGCCGCATCCGCCAGCGGACGCGACCTTATGGTCTCCCGCTTGTTCGGCGGCAAAGAACCTGCCGTGTCCGATGGAGCCGAGGGCATGAGCTCGACCAACATCGGGCGACTCTCCTTCGAGTTCCTTACCCGCGATGATCGTGAGCTACTGTCGCAGATTTATGCTTATGCACAGGAGCAGGGTGTGGATCTGAACTACGTCGATAACTTGGCTAGCGAAATCGGCGACTACCGCCAGCACGACAACGGTCGTTCACTCTTGAGCTTCAACAACGGCAGCTACGACACAGAGGGCCACCAGCTTACGGTCAGCTTCACCGACAAGGACGCCGCCACCGCCTCACGTATCCTGACGAGCACCGCGATCAACAGCACCCGCTTCGACCAAGGCTTTTTGCAGCACCTTCTCGACCCGGGTTTGGGCGCAATCGGGAACAGCAGCAACCTTGAGTTCCTTGAGCTGATGGTGATCAAGTTCTCCAGCGAAGGCGCAACGCAATCCTCGATCGACAGCCAATTCGCCACCTACACGCCGGTTATCAGTTACAAGGATAATTACGTAATAACCGCATCCAAAGACGTCAGGCTCGCGCCTTTCCACCCAGACATCACCAAAGTCGACGGCGTCTGGACCATAACCGAGAAGGGTCTGGCGAAAGGCATCACGATGGACGAGGTTTTCGGCCGGTCGCGGCGCCCGGTTTCAGACCCTGTCGAACATGAACAGCCTCGCTACATCCTGGATGCCCTGACAGCGAGCAGCAACCAGGACACTTCGCAGCAGACCTGGTTGAGCGGTTTGTTCAAGATGATCGAGCGGTCCTAGGGCATTTCTGTCTGCACACGCCTGATTTTTGTCTTGCCATTGCACTTGGCAATTTTCCCAATGCTCATCTTTACTCGCTCAATGGATATCGCCACCCGTTGAGGTTTGCATGAAGCAATTCGCCGTTTTGCTTTTCCTGTTAATGCTCTGTGGCTGCGACGTAAGCATTAACAAGGAGATCCCTAAAGTTGTCGCCTCGGACCCCGGCACGCAGCAACAACAGCTTCAGGTGATCAATGCGACGGTTGGTTTTCTCCAACTGCTTGATGATGGAAAAGCCGATCAGACTTGGGCAGTTGTCAGCCCTTCGCTTAAAGCCGTGACCTCGGAAATGATGTGGAGCAACGGAATCAAGGCAATACGCCTGGGGCTGGGGTCTTTGAAGGAGCGTAAGTCCACCGCAATTGGCTTCACCCAACACATTCCGGATTTACCCGACGGGAGTTACGCCGTGGTCGAATGCGAGTCGACATTTTCTACGGGGCAGGTCAAAGAAAAAGTGATTTTTCGTGACGATGATAAGCAATGGCGAGTGATTGGTTATTTCGTCAATAAGCACTTCAGTTTTGGTGCCAAGTAGAAGGGCCACAAGCTGCCAGCCCCCATTTCAGCGTCAGCGAAGTTCAGCGGGTGCTCACCAGGGATACGCGCCATCGGGGCCGGTGAAACTCCCGGTCGGGCTTTGCGTGTCCAAGGCCGCAAGAAGAAGCGGCCGGGCTCCGACCTCGACACTGTCCGTTCCCTGAAAGTCGTTGATGGCGGTTGCCGTGTAGCTGGGACCGGCCGCACGAACCTTGATGCCGGTGCCTTCAAGTTCAATGGCGAGCGCCAGGGTGATCGCGTTGAGGGCCGTCTTGGACGCGGGGTAGGTAACACCGAAATAGGGCCGGAACGGAAAATTCGGGTCGCAGTTGAGCGTCAATGAACCCACCCCGCTTGATACGTTCACGATGCGTCCGGTTGAGGAAGATCGGATCAGCGGCAGCATTGCCTGCGTCACGGCGAGAACGCCAAAGACATTTGTCTCGAACAGCGCCCGAACTTCATCCAACGGCGCGACACTTGCCGCGCTCGCTTCCAGGACTTCCTGCGCCGACCCATAGCGGCCCGATTGGACGATTGCAGCGTTGTTGACCAAGAGGTCGAGACGGCCAAATTCGCTTGTAACGCGTTGCGCTGCGCTCGCTATGCTCTGCGCATCGGTGACATCAAGCTGGATGGCGACAGCACCTTCTCCGATTTCCTCGGCGGCCCTTTGACCGTTAGACAAATCCCGTGATCCGAGCAGGACGACGTAACCGTGGCCGACCAATTCCTTGGCGACCTGCTTTCCAAGCCCTTTATTGGCCCCGGTGACCAGCGCTACCATTTTTTCTTGCATGACCTTGCTCCGCTACGTTATCCGCTCTTGCAGGGTGCGCGAGCGGCTTATCACGTAACTTATGCGACGCCAGGACTGTGCAGAAGGTGGCAGGCAAGACTAGTTTCTATTCCTCAACGGAATGGAGTTGCTGAAGTCGCAGACTCGACTGCTCTTCCAGACACTGGGTGATGAAGTCGCTCATCACCCGTACACGATGTGCAACCCGAGTGCTGCTGTAGACCGAATGAATGGGCAGGGGGGCGGCGACAAAGTCCGCCAGCACCTCAACCACACGGCCTGAGCGAAGCTGCGCCTCAAACAAGGCACGCGCGCTTTGCACGATTCCAAGGTCTGCAAGAACGGCGGCATGCATGTCCGAAGGGCTATTGCAGCTGAACTTTCCAGCCGTTGGGGTGACGATGTCTCGGTCGCTGTTTGTAAAATGCCAGTCGCTGATCGCGCCGAGGTATCGATTTGCCAACAGTTGGTGCTTATCGAGGTCGGAGGGTTTTAACGGCACGCCGTGGCTCGCCAGATACGCGGGGCTGGCGACGGTCGCAAACTGCATATTCCCGATCCTGCGCGCCACCAGCCCGGAGCTGTCGAGGTGGCCGACGCGGATGGCCAGGTCGAGGCCTTCTTGCACCAGATCGGCGTACCGTTCGGAGACCACAAATTCGACGGTAATGTCTGGAAAGCGGAGGAAGAAATCGGGGAGCCTTGGCACGATCATCATGCTGGTCAGGATCGGCGGGACCGCGACCCGCACGGCGCCGCTTGGTCGCTCGTGACCGTAGGCAACCCGGCTCTCAGCCTCATGCAGGTCGCCCAGTATTCGAACGGCGGCCTCATAAAAGTCGGCACCCACCGGCGTGGTACGCAGCCCGCGCGACGTTCGATTAAGCAGCTGCGCTCCCAGCCGGCGCTCAAGGGCTGCGACTTGCTTACTGACGGCCGGCTGCCCGACCCCAAGCTCGCGGGCAGCCTGGGAGAAACTCCCACTCTCAACGACGCGAACGAAAAACTGTAAAGCGGCTATCTGTTCCATTCCTTGGGAGAATAGATCAGGCAGTCATTATTGCAATCTCCCGTCCAGGCAAATCCGGTCCTGGCGGCCTTCACACTGTCAATTTCCGACTGAATTTGGTTTCCATCACAATGTGCGAGGCGGTGTGCGCCACCCCTTTGATCATGTTGATCCGGGTCAGCTCGGCGTTGAGTTCGCTCAGGGTCGAGGTGCAGAGGTGGATGATAAAGTCTGACTCACCCGAGACCGCATACACGGCCTGCACCGCTTCCATCTTGCGAAGCGAGGTCATGACGTCGGTGTAACTCTTGTTGGTGCAGGAGGTCATGGTGAAGCAATTTATCGTCTGTTGCAGCCGGTCCTGGTCGATGCGCACGCTGTAGCCCGTGATGACGCCGGCCTTTTCCAGTCGGGTGATTCGCTCCTGTACCGAAGAGCGTGAAACCCCGAGTTTACGGGCCAATGAGGCGGTGGGCTCGCGTGCGTTGGCTTGAAGGAGGCCCAGCAATTGGCGGTCCTTATCGGTCAGGTTAAACAACGGACCTGGATTGTGCGCATCCATGGACATTTCCTTGACCTCCCTCGGGTTCAGTTTTTATGAGTCGCCCTGCGTTGCGAACGCATTTCCTGGAACCTATCCATCATCTTCAGGCCGGCGTACACCGTTTGTGCGGCCGCCGGGCCGAGAGGGCCGCCGTTCCATTGCAGGCCGTAGGCGTCGAACAGGCGGTAGCGGTCGGTTTCGCCGCAGATCGCTTCGGCGATGACGCGACCACCGATGGGCGCGGTGTTCATACCATGGCCACCAAATGATGTACATGCCCACAATCCCTGCCCGAGCGGGCCGATGTGCGGCATTTTGTGCCGCGCGTAGCCCATCAGCCCGGACCAGGCTTTTTCGATCCTGATGCCGCGCAATTGCGGATAAACGTCGAGGATGTCTTCGGTCAGCAACTGCCCCAGGCGTTTTTCATCCTGCAGGTTGCGGGTGGTGATACGCCCGCCCCAGAGCAGGCGGTCGCCGTCGACGATCCGGTAATAGTCCGAGGCCCGGCGATTGTCGCCCACAGCATCGGTGGTGCGTACCGCTGATGCCAGGCGCGCGCTCAAGTGTTCGGTCAGCACCGCGTAGGTCGCGATGGGCAAAAAGGCGCGACGCAATTTACCGAACTCAGGTCCACCATAACCGCCGCAGCAGTACACCACATGGGCGCAATCGACAGTGCCTTGGTCGGTGATGACCTGGTGTCGCCCGTTGCGGCTCTGGACCCCGACCATGGGCGAGCGCTCATGGATTTTGCCGCCGCTGCCCTCGATAAGTTGGGCCAGGCCCAGGCAATAGTTCAAAGGGTGGAAGTGAAAGCCATGACTGTCGCGCAGCGCCTGGAAGTACCTGTCGGTGTTGAGCTTGTCGCGCACGGCCTGGCGATCCAGGTAGTCGAGGTGAAAGTCGAAATCCGCCGCCATTTTGTCGCGTACGCGTTGCAGGTTATCGCCATCTTCGTAGCGCACCACACTCAGTTTCCCAGGGGTTGGCGTACAGCCTGGCAACTGATGAAGGGCGATCATGTCTCGAACAATATCGACGCCCTCAAGCGACAGCTTGAACAGCGCGGCAGCGGTCGGTTTGCCACAGCGCCGCTCGATGGATGACAACCCTTCGGACCAGCCTTGAAGCACAAAGCCGCCATTACGCCCCGACGCCCCCCAGGCTACACGACCGGCGTCGAGCAGCACCACGGACTGCCCGCGCGTGACCAGCTCCCATGCCGTGCTCAGCCCCGCCAATCCGGCGCCGATCACGCAGACATCGGCCTGCACAGTGCCTGACAGCGCCGCACGTTCAGTGGTGTCGCGCATCGTGGCGGTGTAGTAATTGTTGTTGTAGGTGTACATGAAGTCCGTAGTCCTTTGTTCGCGGCGCAGGCGTACAGCGCGCCGCGTCAGGACGGGGCGCCTGCATGGCCTATGGGTTTTTATTGCACCTGGGTGAGGTCGGCGCCGTACCATTTTTCAGACAGTTGCTTGAGCGTGCCGTCGGTTTTCATGTCGGCGACGATCTTGGTCAGCGCGCTATTGAACGCCTCGTCGCCTTTATCCACGGCGATGGCCAGGGGTTCGTAGTAAGCGGGTTTGCCTTCGACCCTTACGATGGGATAACCATTTTTGACCGCAGCAACGACGGTTGGCAGCGCAGACAAGGTAGCGTTCAGCCTGACCCCGTTACCCATGCGCAAGTCGTCCAGCGGGCCCATGCTGTCGCCATAGGTCTTGACCTCGGCGGGTGTGACGTCATAGGTAAACGGCGGCACATCGGCGGCGTCGATTTTGAGGCGACGGTTGATATAGTCTTCCGACGTCGTGCCTGCTTCGACACCGATAATCTTGCCATTCAGGTCTGCCAGTGAGGTCCCGGCAGCATCCTTGTGCACCGCGAATACGTACGGCGTGTAGTAGTAGATAGCGGGGAAGTCGAGCACTCGGGTGCGCTCGGTGGTTGGCGTCATGGAGCCTACCGACAAGTCCCAGCGATTCGACCAGCGGCCTGCGGTGATGATCCCGTACTCGGGCGTCACGAATTCGATTTTGCTGCCCAGGCGCTTGCCTATTTCGCTGGCAACATCGATATCAAAACCTTGCAGTTTATTGTCCGGCCCCAGGAACGACTGTGGCGGCCAGTTGGCGGAGGTCGCCACCTTCATCACCTTGGTTTCATGGATACGGTCCAGGGTGGCACCCGCCCAGGCGGCGCCGGTGATGCTGGTGAGGGCGGTGGCGACAGCGGCTGCGGTGAACAAACGAGTGAGCGAGATCATAAGTAAGCCTCCAGGTATCGTGAGTGCGGGTTCTTGTTGTTTTTGTCGATGACTTCGCAAGGTTCGACGATGCTTCTCAGTGGCTGAGAATCTGCGACAGAAATTCCCGCGCGCGTTCGTGCTGCGGGTTGTCAAAAAACTCGGTGGGTTTGGCTTGCTCGATGATGCAGCCCTGGTCCATGAAAATGATCCGGTCGGCAACCCGTCGGGCGAACCCCATCTCGTGGGTGACGCAGACCATGGTGATACCGTCCTGGGCCAGCTCGCCCATCACGTCCAGCACTTCCTTGACCATCTCGGGGTCAAGCGCGGACGTGGGCTCGTCGAACAGCATGATGCGCGGGCGCATGCACAAGGCGCGGGCAATGGCGACGCGCTGCTGCTGGCCGCCCGAGAGTTGGCTGGGATATTTGTCGGACTGGTCGCGGATGCGCACGCGATCAAGGTATTCACAGGCCAGTTCCCGCGCCTGGGGTTCGCTGAGCTTGCTCACCAGGCGCGGCCCTACCATCAGGTTCTCCAGCACCGTCATGTGCGGGAACAGGTTGAACTGTTGAAACACCATGCCGACCTGGCGCCGAATGCCGGCCACGCAGGCGGCATCACGGGTCAACTCGGTGCCGTCGATAAACACGTGGCCTTTCTGGAAGTCTTCCAGCAGATTCAGGCAGCGAATCAACGTGGATTTACCGGAACCCGATGGGCCGCACACCACCACGATTTCACCGCTGGCAATGTGCAGGTCGATGCCTTTGAGCACATAAAAATCGCCGTACCATTTATGCATGTCCTGTATCGAAATGGCCGGGTACGGGGCAGGTGCTGCTGAAGCTGAAGGCTTATTCATGGTCATGCTCCTGGTTCAGCGATGGGCGCGGTTGAAGTGCTTTTCCAGACGGGCCTGGACGGTTTCCAGCACGATCGACAGCAACCAATACAGCACGGCGGCGGTGATGAGCATTTCCAGGTGACGGAACTCGGCACGTCCCTGGGTTCTGGCCAGGAACATCAACTCCCAGACCCCGATTACCGACACCAGCGAACTGTCCTTGAGCATCGAAATGAACTGGTTGCCCGTCGGCGGAATGATCAGCCGCATCGACTGCGGGAGAATCACCCGCGTCATCGTCTGGAAGGGATTCAGGCCAATCGCCCGCGAGGCTTCCCATTGACCTCGCGAGATACTGCTGATGCCGGCACGGAAGATCTCAGTCATGTAGGCGCCGTAGCACAACGAGAGCGCCAGAATCCCTGCCGGAACCGCGCCGACCACATAACCGAGTTGCGGGATGCCCAGGTAAATCAGATAGATCTGGATGAGCAGCGGCACGCCGCGGAAAAACGAGGTGTAGAAGCTCGCAATCGCAATTGCGAAACCGTTGGAAGACAAGCGCGCCGTGGCTCCCAGCAAGGCCAGGACAAAAGCGATAGCAATCGAAATCGCCGACACATAGACGGTGGTGAAAACCCCTTGGGTAATCATGAAACCGATTTTGGTCGCGATAAAACTGTAGGAAAGGTTGAAGGTGTCGAAGAACAACAGGAACAGCACCAGCAATTCGCACCAGACCGTAATGATCTGCGCCCGCAAGGGAAACCGGCCAAGGATGAACAGGTTCAGCACCACCGTAATGGTAAACGTGCCCCCGACCGCGATGTCACGCGCCAGCGGTGCCTTCAAGTCAAGAACGATCGGGCCCATCAACGTGGAAAGGCGACCTTCACCCACACCGCAGAGCAACGTGATGATGAAAATCACCACCGCGACCGCGCCCATGAATGCGGCGCTGTCCGTCATGCGGGACTTGACGATATGGTCTTTGTACATGGCGTGCGTGCCCTGGGGTGAACCCCTTTATTGTTGTAAGGCCATTATGGGTTGGCGAAATGCCGTGCGGCACCCTGCTAAATGCTGGTAGTTGCGGTTTATTGGGGCATATGAGGGGAACAGAACCCTACATATGTAGGAATCTGCTGGCGATTTTTGTGAGTCGTCGGAATTACTTGTTCGTGAAACTTGAGTTTGTGGTGCCTGTTCCGGCCTCATCGCGGCATGGGTATCTGCACATCTTGAGTCGCTGATGCGTATTGAGTACATATCCGTTGCTGCGGTCGGGGCTTATATGGGTTCCGCCCTTACGGCGGCTCACTTTTGATAGAGCGCAAAAGTAAGCAAAACGCTCTTGCCCCACCACTCGGCACCTCGCTCATGC
>Ga0247816_10000392_pt1 | contig 24958 bp, 23 predicted proteins | sample UWRJL209509C1_FD_179930 | JGI IMG/M metagenome (GOLD analysis project Ga0247816, IMG submission 179930) | Plant litter microbial communities from Arlington Agricultural Research Station in Wisconsin, United States - UWRJ-L209-509C-1 | ecosystem: Environmental > Terrestrial > Plant litter >...
GGGCACCGGGCCGTCGGCGTAGATGGTGTCGCCGCTGTGGATAAAGAAGTCCGGCAGGCGCAGGCGCATGGCTTCGTAGATGCGCATGCCACCGATGTCCGGGTTGATACCGAAGCCCTGGCCGACCGTGTCGCCGCTCCACACAAAGCGAATATCCCGGCGTTGCTGCGGCACGCTGCGCAAGTGCCCGAACCAGGGCTCGCTGGCCACACCGGTTTGGGCGTCTTCGAAGTGCACGCGGTAGAAAACCGCCTGATCAGCCGGCAGCCCGGTCAGCTCGACGCGAGCGGTGAAGTCGCTGCGACTGTCGGCCAGCGGCGAGACGAACCTGCGCGGGTTGCTGAACACGCTGCGGGTGTCCCACTCCACCACCATCCGCGCTGGGCGGTCACTGCGGCTCCAGATCATCGCCCGGTCGCCGAGCAAATCTCCGGATTGCACACCATCGGTGAGTTGCGGGCGGTCCTTGACCGACGCAATCACAGCGGGCGCCAGGCCGGGCAGCAACAGGCCGGCACCGACGGCTTGCATCACGCGGCGGCGACCGAGATTGAAGTGGCTCATGTGCGTTCCCTCTTGAGCAGCAAAAGGGAAACTTAAGCATGGCGGGATGAAGGGGATGTGACACAGATTTCAGCCGCAATGAAGATCTACTGTAGGAGCTGGCTTGCCTGCGATCGCATCACCTCGGTTTATCAGTTGCACCGAGGTGATGCGATCGCAGGCAAGCCAGCTCCTACAGGGATTGTGTCAGGCCTTGGCGGGGGCGACTGTCAGCTCCACGGCCTCCGGACGCTTGAGCACGGCATAAATCACCGCCGTCACTACACTGCCCGCCACAATCGCCAGCAAATACAGCAGTGCGTGGTTGATTGCATTCGGGATCAGCATCACAAAAAAACCACCGTGGGGTGCCATCAGCTTGCAGCCGAAATACATCGACAGCGCACCGGTCAGCGCGCCACCGACAACGCTCGCCGGGATCACCCGCAACGGGTCTTTGGCGGCAAACGGAATCGCGCCTTCGGAGATAAAGCACATGCCGAGGATCAATGCTGCCTTGCCCGCCTCGCGCTCGGTCTGGGCAAACTTGCGCCGTGCCAGGAAGGTTGCGATGCCCATGCCAATCGGCGGCACCATGCCGGCAGCCATGGTCGCGGCCATCGGCGCGCCGCTTTGGGCCGCGAGCAAGCCGACGGAGAATGCATAGGCGGCCTTGTTGATTGGGCCACCGAGGTCGACGCACATCATGCCGCCCAACAGGATGCCCAGCAGCACCGCGTTGGTGGTGCCCATGGTGCTCAGGAAATCCGTCAGGCCGGTGAGCATCTGGGCCACGGGTGGGCCTACCAGATAGATCATCGCCAGGCCGGTAAACAGGCTGGCCAGCAACGGGATGATCAGAATCGGCTTGAGGGCTTCAAGGCTTTGCGGCAACCGCACCGCGCGGCTGATGAATTTCACGCAGTAGCCCGCGAGAAAGCCGGCAAGAATCCCGCCGATAAATCCCGCACCCAGGGTGCTCGCCAGCAGGCCACCGATCATGCCCGGTGCCAGGCCTGGCCGGTCGGCAATCGAGTAGGCGATGTAACCCGCCAGCAGCGGCACCATCAGCATGAAGGCCTGGTCGCCGACGGTTTTCAGCGCGGCGGCCAGGGTGCCTTTTTCCTCGAAGGCGTGAATGCCGAAGACGAACGACAGGGCGATCAACAAACCGCCCGCCACCACCATCGGCAGCATGAACGACACACCGGTCAGCAGGTGCTTGTAGACCCCGGTCTTCTCGGGCTTGGCGCCAGCGCTGCTGGCCGCGGATTCCTGCTGAGCTTCAGCCAGGGCTTTGTTGAGGGTCGCCTCCGATTGCTTGAGCGCAATCCCGGTGCCGCAGCGGTAGATTTTCTTGCCGGCAAAGCGCTCGGTGGCGACTTCGATATCCGCCGCCAGCAGTACCACGTCAGCATCACGAATGGCCTCAGGGCTCAACGGCGTACGCGCACCGACCGAGCCCTGGGTTTCCACTTGCAGGTCATAACCGAGGCGCTTGGCCGCTTGCTGCAAGGCTTCGGCGGCCATGAAGGTATGAGCAACGCCGGTGGGGCACGCGGTGATCGCTACGATGCGCGGGGTGCTTTTCGCCGCAACGGGGGCCGCATCGGCAACCTGCACCTGGGCCTCTTCAGCACCCCGGCGCAACACGGCTTCGACGTCCTGCAACGCTTGGGCCGGCGTGCTGCGAAAGACCCGCTTCCCCACAAAACGCTGCATGTCCACTGGCGTGCTGGCCACCAGCAGCACCCACTCGGCGGCATCGAGGGTGGCCGCCGACAATTGGCGCTCCGGGTGCTGCGCGTCCACCACTTCGACGCTGGTGCTCCAGCCCTGGCGTTGCGCGGCGGCGTCCAACAAGCGGGCGCACAGCACACTGGTGACCATGCCGTTGGGGCAGGCAGTAACAATGGCTAACTTCATGACAAACCCTCTTATTGTTCTGTCAGCGTGCGCACACGGACGCCGCTTTCGAGACGTGCCAGCTGCGCGTCATCGCTGATGCCAAAACCGATCTGGGTGACCGCCATCGCGGCAATCGCGGTGGCCCGGCGCAGGGTCTGCTCTGGCGTATCGCCAGTGAGCAAACCGTGAAGCATCCCCGCCAGCAGCGAGTCGCCGGCGCCTACGGTGCTGGCCACCGTTACTTTGGGCGGCGTGGCCTGCAGCACCGCCCCCGGGCTGTACCAACTCACGCCCGCGGCGCCGTCGGAGACCACCACATGCTCCACACCTTGCCCATGCAGTTGGCGGATTGCATCCGTGGAGTGACCCAGGGCATCGGCCAGCTCTTCGGTATTGGGTTTGACCAGCCAAGGGCCAGCCTTCAGACCGGCGCGCAACGCTTCGCCGCTGGTGTCCAGGGCAACTTTCAAACCGAGGCTTTTCAGCGCTTCCAGCAAGTCTTGAAACCACTGCGGGCTGACCCCGCGCGGCAAGCTGCCGGCGACTACCACGGCATCGAATTCAGGACCGATCACCGCCAATAACTTCAGCAGTTGTGTTTGCGCCTGCTCACTCACCCACGGCCCCGGCGCGTTGATGTCGGTGACCCGGCCATCCTGTTCGGCGATCTTGATATTGCTGCGTGTTTCTCCAGGCACGCGAATGAACGCATCGCCAAACCCACGGCTGGCGATCAGTGCATCGAAAGCCTGCGGGTTTGCCGCACCGAGAAAACCGCCCACACTCACTTGATGGCCCAGGTCCGCGAGTACCTGCGCCACATTCACGCCCTTGCCGGCCGCGTGAGTCAGCATCGCTTCGCTACGGTTGACTTCGCCCGGTTCCAGGCGCGCCAGGCGCACTGTCAGGTCCAACGCCGGGTTCAGCGTCAGGCTTAAAATCCTTGCCATTTACACCGCCTCCACAAGGGCGCGCACGTCGGCGGGGGAACCCGCCAACAGGGCTTTTTGTGCCAGGCCCCGGGCCTCGCTCAGACTGAATTCACGCACCCGTGCCTTGACCTCGGGGATGCTGCGGGCCGAGACACTTAGCTCGTCCACACCCAGGCCAATCAACACCGGGACGGCCAAAGGGTCTGCCGCCAGCTCTCCGCACACGCCAACCCATTTGCCATGGGCATGGGCGGCACGCACGGTGATATCGATCAGTTGCAACACCGCTGGGTGCAGGCCATCGGCCTGGGCCGACAGCGTCGGGTGGCCACGGTCGATGGCCAGGGTGTACTGGGTCAGGTCGTTGGTGCCGACGCTGAAAAAGTCCACCTCCCTGGCCAGCACCGGCGCCAACAAAGCAGCCGACGGCACTTCGATCATGATCCCCAGCTGCAAGTCGGCCACCGGGATTTCCAGGCGCAGGCGTTCGGTCATGTCCCGCGCCTGGCGCCACTCATCAACGCTGCCAACCATGGGAAACATGATGCGCAGCGGGCGGTTGTCCGCCGAGCGCAACAGCGCGCGCAATTGCGCTTCCATGATCTGCGGGCGTTGCAGGGTCAGGCGAATGCCGCGCACGCCGAGGAAGGGGTTTTCTTCTTTGGCGATCGGCCAGTAAGGCAATGGTTTGTCGCCGCCCACATCGAGGGTGCGCACCACCAGCGGCCGACCGCCGAGGCCGTCGAGTACACGACGGTATTCGGCTTCCTGGGTGGCTTCGTCGGGTGCCTGTTTGTGGGCCATGAAAATCAGTTCGGTGCGCAGCAGGCCAATACCTTCGGCGCCCTGCTCTACCGCTGCGGCCACACCCGCGCTTTCGCCGATATTGGCGAACACTTCGACGGCATGCCCATCGCGGGTCAGCGCCGGTTCGTGACGTTGCGCGGCGGCCGCTTGCAAGCGCTGCTCGCGGGTGTCGCGTTCGACGGTGGCGCGTTGCAAGGTGGCGGCATCGGCGTCGACATGCAGACGACCGCGCTGGCCATCGAGCAACAGCGGCGTGCCCGAAGCCAGCAGCAACACCGCAGGGCCTGCGCCGACCAGCGCCGGAATGCCCAGCGCGCGGGCGACAATGGCGCTGTGGGCAGTGGCGCCGCCACGGGCAGTCAGGATGCCGGCGACGCGCGCCGGGTCCAGGCGTGCCACATCCGAGGGACCGACTTCGTCCATCACCAGGATGTAGGGCTCGTCCGGCTCCTGGGTGGTTTCCACGCCACACAGTTGCGCCAGCACGCGGCGGCCAATGTCTCGCAGATCGGCAGCGCGTTCAGCGAGCAAGGCATCCTGCAGCGACTCCTGCTGTTTGGCGGCGGCTTCGATCACGCTCATCCAGGCGGCCTCGGCGCTTTCGCCTTGCTTGAGGCGGGTGTCGACTTCGTCGGTCAACTCCGGGTCGTCGAGCATTTCCTGGTGAGTGATAAATATTTCGCGGATGGCCTTGGATTTGCTGCGCTCGATCAGGCCCTGGATATCCCGGCGCACCTCGCTCAACGCGGCCTGCAGGCGTTGGCGTTCGATGCCGGCAGACTCGCCGCGCAACGGGTATTCGAAGGGTTGCAGCACCTGAATATGTGCCGGGCCAATCGCGATGCCGGGAGCGGCGGCGATGGCCTGGATCAGGCTGCCGGACGGCGGTGCGCTGATGACAGGTTCAATCTCGACAATTGTTTGCTGGGCGCTCGTGGTTGGCAGCGCCTCGACTTCTTCGCCAAGGCCTTCCTCGACTGCGGCCAACAACGCAGGCAACGCATCACCGGCAATGCCTGGTTCGGCGACAAACTCCAGCACCTGGCCACGACGCGCGCCAAGGCTCAGCAGCTTGCTCAGGCTTTTCGCCGAAACAGCACTTATGTCGCCATCCACAATGCGCACGCGAATATCGCCATCAAAACTTTTCGCCAACTGCGCGAGGATCTTCGCCGGCCTTGCGTGCAAGCCGTGAGCATTGGCCAGGGCGATGCGCACGCTTGGCCAGTCGGTGGGCAGTTCACCGCCAAGCACTTCCAGCACCGCACGGCTGCTGGTGGCTCGGCCCAGTTCCTGGCCACGGCCTTCGATCAGCAACGCGCACAGGCGTTCGAGCAACGCTTGATGGGCTTCACCCAGGCTGGCGAGGCAGAACAACCCGCTCAATGGCTGCCCGAGGTAGCGCATCGGTTTGTCCGGCGTGACGAAGGCAAGGCCGGGACGCTTGACGGTCTGCTCGCTGTGCAGCCACCACAGGCCATCGCCCAGGGGCAGCGCGTCGACTTGTTGCAGCACGGCAGCAAAGCCATTGCTCACACAATCAGCCTGGCGCAGCAGCCGTGCGCCTCGCCACACCAGTTCTTCGAAATCATCGGCTGACACGCCGAGGCCGATCATCTGTGCATCCAGGGCCAGCTCTTGCGGCGCGCCTTGCAGCAATTTCAGCAGGGCTTCGGCGGAGCTCGCGCGGCACAGCGCCTGGCCCAGGTCGGTTTCACCGAGGGCGCGGGTCAGCAGTTGCAGCAGGCGCAGGTGTTCATCGGATTTGGCCGCAATGCCAATCGCCAGGTAGACGATCTGGCCATCGCCCCAGTCCACGCCTTCGGGAAATTGCAGCAGGCGCACGCCTGTGGCGAATACCTGGTCGCGGGTTTCGGGGGTGCCATGGGGAATCGCAATACCTTGGCCAAGGAACGTCGAGCCTTGGGCTTCACGCGCTTGCAAGCCGCTGAGGTAACCCTCGGCCACCAGGCCGTCGGCCACCAGTTTTTCAGCGAGCAGGTGCAGGGCTGCAGACTTATCCACAGCCGTCTGGGCCATGGAAATCTGCTCTACGGTGAGCTCAAGCATGCCGTTCTCCTAGTTAGTGCGTCAGGCGCACTAGGTATTATTTTGAATAAATCAGTGCAAATGCGTTCGAAAAAATTGACTGAATGGTCAGTTGACAGGACCACATTCGTCGCGATAATCGTAAAAATACGCTTGCTGAAACGTTTAATCTAGAATTTATGGCAGATTACTTATTAATTTTGCATCATTGAAGCGCCATTCGGCTGTTGAGTTGCGACAATGGTCGCCTGCAGTAATCGGTTACGATTGGACAAAATGTCGGGGCAAGCTCTACAAAACAAGGAAATCCCGGTTTGAAACTCAGTGATATCGCGCGCATCGCCGGTGTGTCAGTGACCACCGCCAGCTACGTCATCAATGGCAAGGCCGAACAGCAACGGATCAGCAGCGCAACCGTAGAACGGGTGCGCGCCGTGGTTGAAGAACACGGCTTTACGCCCAACCCCCAGGCCGCCGGGCTGCGCAGTCGGCATACGCGTACCTTGGGCTTTATCCTGCCGGACCTGGAAAACCCCAGTTACGCACGCATCGCCAAGCTTCTGGAGCAAGGCGCCCGCGCTCGTGGCTATCAACTGCTGATCGCCAGCTCCGACGACGACGCCAACAGTGAGCGCCAATTGCTGCAACTGTTCCGCGCCCGTCGTTGCGACGCGCTGTTTGTGGCCAGTTGCCTGCCAGCCAGCGACGACAGTTATCGAGAGCTGCAAGCCAAGGGTTTGCCGGTTATCGCCATCGACCGAGTGATGGAGTCTACGCAGTTCTGTTCGGTGGTCAGCGATGATCGCCAAGCCTGCCAGCAGTTAACCAGCAGCCTGCTCAAACCGCTGCCAAAACAGATCGTGCTGATCGGTGCGCGGCCGGAACTGAGCATCAGCCAGGAACGTACCGCCGGTTTCAAGGAAGCCCTTAAAGACTTCAGCGGTGACGTGCTGATCGAACAGGGCGAAGCCTTCAGCCGTGATTGTGGCCGACAGTTGATGGAGCAATTACTGCAAAGCCTGGGGCATTTGCCTGACGCGCTGGTGACAACGTCCTACGTGCTGTTACAAGGCGTGTTTGATGCGCTGCATGACTTCCCGCTCAAATCCCGACCGCTGCGCCTGGGCACATTCGGCGATACACAGTTGCTGGACTTCCTGCCGCTGCCGGTCAACGCCATGGCCCAGCAACACCAGCAGATCGCCGACACCGCCCTGCGCCTGGCGCTGGCGGCCATTGAAGAACAGCACTATCAGCCGGGCGTGCATGCCATCGGCCGCACCTTCAAGCAGCGGATTCACGAGGCCTGAGAGTGGAGCTGATCGACAGCCACACGCACCTGGATTTTCCGGACTTTGAGGCAGATCGCCATGAAGTCCTGAGCCGCAGCCGCCAACTGGGCGTGCGACGGATGGTGGTGTTGGGGGTTTATCAGCAGAATTGGCAGCGGCTGTGGGATCTGGTGCAAAGCGATACGAGTTTATACGCCGCCTTCGGCCTGCACCCGGTGTACCTGGACGACCATCGCCCCGCCGATCTGCGCGAGTTGGGCGACTGGCTGACCCGCCTGAGCGGCCACCCGCAGCTGTGTGCGGTGGGTGAAATCGGCCTGGATTACTTTCTCGAACAGCTGGACCGTGAACGCCAGCAAAGCTTGTTTGAAGCTCAATTAAAGCTGGCGGTGGACTTTCAGTTACCAGCGCTGCTGCATGTACGCCGCAGCCACGCGGCCGTGATCGCCACCCTCAAACGCATTCGGCTGCCACGCGGCGGCATCATTCACGCCTTTGCCGGTAGCCAGGAAGAAGCCCGCGAGTACATCAAACTCGGCTTCAAACTGGGCCTGGGCGGAGCGGCGACCTGGCCGCAGGCCCTGCGCATGCATAAGGTGATTGCCCAACTGCCATTGCAGGCGGTGGTGCTCGAAACCGACTCGCCAGACATGGCCCCCGTCATGTACGCCGGCCTGCGCAACAGCCCGGAACATCTGCCTGATATCTGCGCAGCCTTGGCCGAACGGATGAATATCAGCCCCTCAGCGTTGGCCGAGGCGAGTACTCGCAATGCCTGTGAGCTGTTCAACTGGTAGGGGGTTTACCGCCTCCAGCGTGAGCGTCATGCGCTGCCGGTGTCGGGCATATCGCAAAGTCATGAAGTAAATCAGCACCGCCAGCAGTGAAACGTTGAGCTGCCCGATCACAGTGATCAAGCCTATCCACTCCGCCACAAGTGCCACCAACAGTGCCGCGCAGGTCAGCAGGATCATGCATGGGCGCAACAGGGCAAGGTTATCCAGGGACTTGAACTGCTTCAGTTGCTTGGGGCACTTCGGCTGCACGCCCTTATGGCAATACGGGCAATCAAAGGGTTCGTTGATCGCAATGGCATTGAGCTGCCAGGGCTTGAGTTCAAAGGAAATTGCACAACGGACGCAAAGTCCCCGAACACCGACGGCTGCAGTGGTCATGACTGAACCTCCGCGAAAATGAGAATAAATTCTCACTCATTCTGGCATCGAAAAAAGATCAGCGGCAAAATCAGGACAGGTGCTACACCTCGCGCGAATTAATCCTACGGCCCAGCCTCACACCCGAAACGCCCCGATCAGCTGTTTCAACTCGACCACCTGCAACGACAGCTGACGGCTGGCCTCTTCGGTCTGGTGTGCGCCTTGGGCCGTATGTTCACCGGCGCGGTTGATTTCGACGATGTTCTGGTCGATGTCATGGGCCACGGCGGTCTGTTGCTCGACTGCAGCGGCAATCTGCTGGTTCTGGTCGACGATCATGCCTACCGCACCCAGGATATTTTCCAACGCCTGCTGGACCTTTTCCGACTGCCCCACCGTACCGTTGGCCATTTCATGGCTGGTACCCATGGCCTTGACTGCCGCGCCGACGCCGCTGTGAAGCTTGGCGATCATCTGCTCGATTTCTTCGGTGGAGTGCTGGGTGCGGCGGGCCAGGGTGCGAACTTCATCCGCCACCACGGCAAAACCACGGCCTTGCTCACCCGCGCGCGCGGCCTCGATAGCCGCATTGAGCGCCAGCAAATTAGTCTGTTCGGCGATGCTCTTGATCACTTCCAGCACGCGACTGATGGATTGGCTGTCGATGGCCAACTGATTGATCACCCGCACCGACTGATCGATTTCCGACGCCAGCGCCGCAATGCTGCCCTGCTGGGACTGCACCAGGCCGCGACCGCTGACCGTTTCGTCATTCACGCTGTGAGCACTGCTGACCGCGGCGGCAGCGCTACGGGCGACTTCCTGGGCGGTGGATGACATCTGATTCATCGCGGTTGCCACTTGCTCGATCTGGCTGCGCTGGCCGGACACGGCCTGGTTGCTGCGCGCCGACACCGACTCCACTTGCCCGGCCTGGTGCTCGACTTCACGAACGGTGTGCCCCACCCGCTCGATCAGGTCATGGATCTTCGCCACCGTGCCGTTGAACACCTTGCCCAGGTCGCCCAGCTCATCCCGACTGTGGGCGACAAAGCTGACGGTCATGTCGCCGGCTGCCACCTTGTCCATCATTGCCCCCAGGCGTCGCAGGGTGGTGCGGGTCGATGCGTAGAACCCGGCGTACAGATAAAAAATCAGCAAAAACACGGTCGCCAGGGCCGCGACCAACAGCACCATGTGCGTGCGGTTCTGCGACAGGCGGTGCTCCAGCTGTTGCTCCAGGAAGGTCAGCGTTGCCTCGTCCAGTTGATAGGTCTTGGCCATCAGGTTGCTGACATCGTCGTAAAAAGCCTGCCATGGCGCATCAAGGGTTTCAGCCATCACGACCTTTTCTTCAAATAACTCGCTGCCTTGCTTGAGGCTGGCTTTGCTGGCGTCAGCCAACGTCGCCAACGCCGTGTGGGCAGGTTTGCTGGAGCCCAGGGCGTCTTGTAGCTTCAAGCCGTATTCGGCCTGAAGTTTTTCCATCTGTTGCAGCAGTTCATCAAAACGGGTGCTGGAGGACGAATTGAGAAAGCCCTGGCCGAGGGAATAGGCGCCCATCGCCCGCCCTTCGCCGAGGGTTTGCGTGACTTGCGGGGTGACGCTGGTGATCAGCTCGCTGAGTTGGCGCAGATCGCTTTGCGGGTCGCGACTCAAGCCAGATTGACTGGCGATGATCTGGCTGAGCATTTGGGCCTTGTTCAGCAACTTGCCGATCAGCGCGCTTTTGCTCAGCAGCGAGGTTTCCTGTTGTTGCGCCTTGAAGGCGGCGATCATTTCGTCGCGCTTGCCTTCGAATACCGCAACTTGCTCAGGGTCGACGGACAGTGCCTGAAAGCCTTGCAGGTGCTGGAGCAGGTTCTGTTCCAGGGCGCTGATCTTGCTTTCAATATCACCGGCCTTGCCGGATTGGCCGAGGGTTGCGTTGATCTGCACCTGGTTGTTGAGGGTTTCCAGGTCGCGGCGCAGTGCGAGGCTGCTACCCAGCAGGTCCAGGCTTTGCAGCTCAATCTGTGTGCCCTGGAATTCACGCCATGAATCGCGCACCAGGTAGTAGTTGGTCACCAGCATGGGCAGCAGAAACAGCACGCTGATCAGGCTGAACTTCATGCCGAAGCTCAAGCGGTTCATCAGCGCAATGGCGGGATAGAGCAAGCTCTTCACAGGTGAACTCCCTTTTTCTTTTATTTTTATTGAGGGCGCAGGGCGGCGGCAGAAAGCCACTATTTGGCGCTCTGTCTGTATAGCTTAATTTGCGGGGGAGTTTTGTAACTTAAGGTTAACAGCCGAGGCAAGCAGGCTTGCCTCGGCTGTTGGTCAGGGCAGGACGGTCCAGATGGCGAACCCGGCGTACCACAGCACGGCAGCACGCAGCAGGAGTTCCCATATCCGGTCCAGGCTATTGATGCCGTCAGCCCCCACCACCGGCGGGGGAATTTCGCCGGCCACCAGGCCGACCTTTTCCACCAGTTGCGCAGCGCTGATGTCCCAATTCAGTAGCTCATGGAGCATGACCCGGCTGACCGCGACGAAGTTGCCGACCAAGGCAAAGCTCGCCGCCAACAGGCGCACCGGCAACCAGTCAAAAGCATGACGCAATTGCCCGGCACGTTCGGCCACCAGTGGGTTCTGGCTGTGCTCGGCAGCCAGCGCCAGCAAGCGGTACGCCAGGGCGGCGACCGGGCCGAGGAGGAAGTACCAGAAAATCACCGCAAAAAAACTTTGGTAAGCCTGCCACAGCAAATGAGCCTGAACCCGCTCAAGCAGTTGCTCACCGCTGTCGGCGCTGATCGCCAGATCGCGCTCGGCCACGTGTTCTGCAGCTTGCAGGTCACCGCGCCGCCAGGCATCGCGAAACGGCCCCAGACCGGCCAATAGATCGCCACGCCCCAAGCTGTAGATCACCACCAACAGATGCACCGGCAGCGCCAGCAAACCATACGCCACCGGTTCCAGCACCATCAGTAACAGCGCCAGCAATGCCACGGGCAAGAGCACCAGCAACAGCAGGATCAGCCATGGCTGTTTACCCAGGCGCGCACTCGATTCCAGCTTGGCCAGCTCACGCAACCAACTTCCATCACGCTGGACCCGATGGCGAAGGGCCGAAAATTTCTCGACCCACACGGCCAACACCAACACCAGAAAACTCATTGTGCTTGTCCTCCATCCTGCAAGGCGCTGCGAAAGCGCGCCCAGTCAAAAGCGGGTCCAGGATCGGTCTTGCGTCCAGGGGCGATATCGCTGTGGCCGCAAATGCGCTGGCGGGTAATGCCCGTGTAGGCGACCAGCAATTGGCGCGTCAGCCCGATCAAGGATTGATATTGGGCATCGGTAAAGGGCAGGTCGTCGGTGCCTTCCAGTTCGATTCCCAGGGAAAAGTCATTGCACGTCTCGCGGCCCTCGAAGCTCGATACTCCGGCATGCCAGGCCCGGTCGCGGCAGGAGACAAATTGCGTCACCGCGCCGTCACGCTCAATCAGAAAGTGCGCAGAAACCCGTAGGTCGGCAATACCTTCAAAGTAGGGATGCTCCGTGACATCCAGGCGATTCTGGAAAAATTCCTGCACCTTGCCGGTAGCGAACTGCGCCGGCGGCAGGCTGATGTTATGCACCACCAACAGGGAGATCTCACCACCGGGGCGCTCATTGAAGTTGGGCGATGGGCAATGACGGATGCCCTGGCACCAACCGCTGGCGGGGTCCAACTGCATACAGGTTCCTTGAACGAGGCTGGGGTAACCCAGTATGCCGCGTTCGACCATCGGGTTGCGATCACTTGCCGCGATTGAGTTGACGCAGATTGCCAATCACCGAGGCCAGCGCACGGTCGAACAGCAGCGCATCGTCGAGGGTTCGCACCGCGCCACGCTTGAACTCAAGGGCAAGCTCAGTGCAGCTTTTTTCCAAGACTTTGAGGCCGGTACGATTGACGAAGATGCAGGTGTTGGCCGGCGCAATAATCGACGCCAGCTTGCAACGCAGGGTGTTTTCTTCATCGTCCTCGAACTCGACCCAGCAACCCACGCGCAGTTGGCGAACCTTGAACAGGTCAGGATCATCTTCGGGCAGGCTCACCGCGCCGGCGCCGACAGAATTGGGGGCCAGCGCCTCGCGCACTTCAACCAACGCGCTGATCTTCGACAGTGATGATTGGTCGTCCACGCTGCCCCGAAACGATTGAACATGCAGCGCTTGCAGCGCCGTGAAGAATTCGCGGGTAATAAAAGGATCAAACGCGGCGCCATTCAACCCGTCGCGCAGGTCCTTGAGCAAGCCTGGCAGGTGTTCAAGCAAGTGCCGCCCGGCTTCGGTGTCTTCGCTCAGGCCAACGCTCCAGATCAACTCGTCCATGGTGCGCAAGCCGGCGTGCCAATGGTGTGATTGCTCACCGTGCTTGAGGCTCGCCAGCAATAACACTTGGCTCCAGGCCTGCTGTAGAAATTGCACCACAAACTCTGGCAATACTCTGCCCAGCAGCCTGATATTGAGGGTCTCGGCCACCCGCTGGCGGGCGACTTCGGTGCGGGCACGCCCTTCTTCGGCGTCTCGGGTGCGCTGCTCAAGCAGGTCGCTGCGCCGGCGCTCGTCGTGGGTAAAGGCGGTGAACTCTGTCAGCAGTTGGGAAAAAATCGCCGGGTCGTCGACAAAATCGTTTAACAGCCGCTGCACTACCTGTTCGATGTGCAGGTACAGGCTGTCGCGCTGATAATCGTCACGCTGGCCCCACCCCATGGCTGCCGATGCGATTTCATTGAGCAGGCGCCGTGCCGGATGGCTGCCACGGCTGAAAAAGCTCTTGTCCAGTACCGCGACCTTGAGCATCGGGATCTGCAAGCGCGCGATCAGCGCCTTCAGGGATTGCGGCACCGTGCGGTCATCGAGAATAAATTCGAACAGCATGGCGATCAGGTTGATCACGTCTTCGTCAGCGTCATCCACCACCCGCGACTTGCCGCTCTTGACGCTGACCCGCGTAAGCAGTTGTTCAAGCTGGTTGCGCAGGTCGAAGTCATCCTCGACCTCGGGCGCAGGCACGTATTGCTGCAAATGGGAGAGCAGGCGCAGCAAATCACGGGTGGATATCGGCTGGGTCTGGGCGCTGGCTTCAAGGGTTGGCGCGACGCTGCCGCGCACCGCAGACAACAGCTCCTGCAAGGCCGCGAAGACTTCCTGGCCGCCCTCGTCAGCCTGCATGCCCAAGGCAGGCAAACGCTCTTCGGGCGTATCTGCCTGGGCGACGGGCCGCCGGGACGGCACCGCCTTGAGTTCGGGCAGAACGCCGGTGGCGATCAGCAGTTGATTGGCTTCGCCATACAACTGGTCGGCATCACTGAGCACGTATTTTTCAAACAGCTTGAGAATGATCAGCTTGACGCGGATTTCCACACCCAAGCTGCGCCCGGCTTGCAGAAAGTATTCACAAAGCATCGCCGGGCCGAGGGGGTTTTCCCGATCATCCAGGCGCTTGCCGAGCAGCTCGCTCAAGCGTGCCGTCAGTTGCCCCAGGGCCAGGCCGTCGCGGTGCATGACCTTACCAAGCATGGCTTCCAGGGCCACGGCTTTTTCCAGATCGTCACTGGATACACCGGGCACCGTCGCATAGGACACTACCGGAACCAACTGAGGCTCACCGCGCCCCGCCTGGCCGAGATTGACGAAGGCTTCGAAGAGTTGCTCCATAAAGCCACGCTCGAAATTCTTGCGTTTGAGGCGCAGGTCGCGCATGGCTTCAAAGAAAATATTGTGGTCGACGTTATTGCGGGTCTTGTCAGCCATTTCGAATAACGTGTCGTCGGCGTTATCAAACAGCTCCTGCAAACCGTGGTTGAGCTGTTGCGCTGCCTTGTCACGGACCTGGAGCAATATCACTGGCAGGCGGGCGAGCGGCGATGGCGTCGCCTGTGCCTTGTTGATTGGCACCACCTTCCCGTCATTGTGCATCCTGGCCTCCTGAAACGGCGGTGTTCGATTGTGTGAAAGATCGGTACAGGCCCCCGGGAACATCACCCCAGAGCGCCAAAATTATCGGGCTATCACCGAGACGTCAAAGCTATGACGCCAATTGCAAGGCGCGAGATTATCTTGCAAACAGGGGTTGTTGCGCCAGCAAACTCTGCCATGGCGGTGCAAATGAACGTCGAGAACTGCGCTGGCAGCGCCTGGTGCCTTGGGTTCGGGCGCGCCCTGCCCCTATAATCGAGGCACTTTGTTTGTGGAGCCTGTTATGCCCAATCTTCGTCTTGCCGACCTGACTGCCGAAATCGAAGCCAACGTGCGCCGTGCATTGCTGGAAGATATCGGCAGCGGCGACATCACTGCGCAATTGATCCCGGCCGAGCGGCTGGCCAAGGCCACTATCATCACCCGCGACGCCGCCGTCATCAGCGGCACCGCCTGGGTGGAGGCGGTGTTTCGCCAGCTTGACCCTCGCGTTGCCGTGCACTGGCAGGTGCGCGACGGTGAGCGCGTGATCCCCAACCAAGTGCTGTTTCACCTTGAAGGCCCGGCCCGTTCATTGCTCAGTGGCGAACGCTGCGCGCTGAACTTCCTGCAATTGCTGTCAGGCGTGGCCACCCGCGCGCAATACCTGGCGGATTTTGTCGCGACCACTCAGGTCAAGCTGCTGGATACGCGCAAGACCTTGCCGGGCCTGCGTCTGGCGCAAAAGTACGCCGTGACGTGCGGCGGTTGCCATAACCATCGGATTGGCTTGTACGACGCGTTCCTGATCAAGGAAAACCATATCGCGGCGTGCGGCGGCATTGCCCAGGCCATTAGCGCCGCCCACAAGATTGCACCCGGCAAACCGGTGGAAATCGAAGTGGAAAGCCTGGAGGAACTGCGCGAAGCACTGGCGGCGGGTGCCGACATTGTCATGTTGGATGAGTTGAGCCTGGATGACATGCGCGAAGCCGTGCGCCTGAACGGCGGCAAGGCAAAGCTGGAAGCCAGCGGCGGGATTAACGAAAGCACCCTGCTGCCCGTCGCGCAAACCGGGGTGGATTACATCTCCATCGGGGCGATGACCAAGGATGTGAAGGCGGTGGATCTGTCGATGCGCCTCAGTCTCTGAGCAAAGATGCAGGAGCGAGCTGGCTCGCTCCTGCAGTTGCTTTTAAACCACTAAGTCATTCATCTCGCAGTATTCGTCCCACTCGACACCCAGCACCTCGGCAGCCTCCCTGTGCAAGGCCAGGCGCGCCGCTTCGAACTCTTCAGGGGTGGAGGTGTACTTGAGGGTCAACTCCCAAGGCTGGAAGCCCTGGCTCTCGGCCTCATCTTCAAATGCCCACTGAATCTGGTCGCGCTGATCGTCGGCGCTCAGGTCTTTGATCTCTTCTTTCAGTTGCGGCGATTCCTCGAGGTACTTTTCAAGGGCTGCTGCGTGCCGAACTTCCTGGGTCATTTCTGTCGTGGTCATGTCGTTCTCTTTGATCTAGGAATGGGGATGCATCTGGGTCATCAAGGTCGCGCAGATACAAAAGAACAGGCATGAATACCGGTTCGTCTGGCCTTCAGAACCATTCTGGGATCATCTGAAAACTGTATTGCCTTATTGCCCGAGACAGGAATCGAACCTGCGACCTTCGCGTTACGAGTGCGCTGCTCTACCGACTGAGCTACACGGGCGGTGGGCTAAACCTAGCACTGCCTTGAGCGTCCAGCAACTCACTGTTTTTCGAGGGCAATGACCCCTTGCGCCCAAAAGCGCGGCTGCAAATGCGCTTTGCTTGAACCTGCGTAGTGCTGGATACGCTCGGCGAGGTGAGGCCCGTCACGAAGCGCGATGAATACCAACAGACCGACGGCCAGCACACTTGCCGCCATCCAGGCCTTGTGCAGGAGCAGCAGTGGTGGTGTTGATGGGGTGCGCCACACATGCAATGCCATCAGCCAGCCCACCACCAGTGCCAGCCAGAGTTGCGAATTGGGCATCACAATCACGCCGTCCACCATGGCCTGGGTCATTGCACCCACCAATGCGGCGAACAGGCAAAGCCGAAGTAAATCCTCAGTAGCGACAGACTGTGCTCGCTCTCGCAGCACACCTACGGTGGCCCAGCCAGCCCGCAAAGCCAGCACAACCACGCACAGTGTCGATAGCACGCCCCATTCGCTGGCCCATTGCAAAATGGCCTGGTGCGGGTGAGCGGCGATGTCGTTGGCGATGTCGGCGAAATGCATCGGCCCGAAGCCCAGCCAGGGCCGCTCAAGAATCATGTGCCAGGCCTGCCACCAAATGGGGCCGCGCCCTGATAAAGAGGTGGTCAGGCGGTCTGCCGCGCCATTGGACAGTTCAACGCCCAGATACCCGGTCAACCCCGTGAACACCAGCCAATACAGCAACAATGCGCAGCACAACGCCGTTGCTTGCCAGGCCAGCCAACGCCGGCCGGACGGCGCCAGGAACATCAGGACGAAACCAGCAGCCCCCATCCCCAGCCAGGTGCCGCGAGTACCGCCAGCGATCGCGATCAGCCACCAGATACATAACAGTGAAAAAACCATGGCACGCGCCGCACGCGAAACATTCGGCAGCAACAGCGGAAGTGCCAGCAGCGGCAAAGTAAAAGTCTGGAACTGCCCATAAAATCGCTTGTTGGAGAAGCCGGACAACAGCCGGTCGGTATCCAGTACTGGCGCGCCACTGGTAAAGGCCAGCACGCCGGCATACACGTACTGAATACTTTTGATCAGGCAGAGCCCCAGGACAATCAGGATCAGCACGCGATCCAGCGACTCATCGCCATGGCGCCTGACCTGGCTGAACGCAACGGCAATAGCCGCGCAACTGATGACCATCGCCAGTTCGGCCAAGGCCCAGAGGGGTTGGTGAGCCAGCAGCGAAGATATCAGGCCCAACGCGACAATCAACGAAAGCCCGAGCGCTGTCGGGCGATCAACGCAACGCTCTGCACGCGCAATCGAAAGCCCATACACCACGGCACTCAGGCCCAACGCAATCTGGACCATGCGTTGCCAGTCGTGACCGCTGAAAGGGAGGCAGACACCCAACGCCAGCAGGCACGCTGCCAGAGTCAGGAACACGCTTCCCCGCTGCGGAACGGACAACGGCATCGGCAATTTCTACGTCCTTGTGGATTGTTCGGTTGTCACGCTCCGCCGGTCGTACACCCTTTGGCAGCGTATTGCTCTTCAGCGGTCGTGGTGCATTTCCATCCAGTAGTAGCACTGCGGGTCAGGGTGATGGTCTTGCCCAGAACAGGCGCAGGTGCGTCAAGAATATCGCAGGTAATCGCGCCGTTCCCCGTGGCTACGTCGCCTGTCACGGTTATCGTGCAGTTGGCGGTTGGTGTGCTGCCGCCGATCAACTGCAAGGTCGGCGCAGTGCCTTGGTTGAGTGTGTCTTCAAAACCTGCCTTCAACGCAGAGACTTCAGCCAGGCCCGCTGTAAATTTGGCCTTGGCCTGGTGCTTGGTATACATGGGCAGGCCAATGGTGGCCAAAATGCCGATGATCGCCACAACGATCAACAGTTCGATCAGGGTAAAACCTTTCTGACGCATCACATTCACTCTCCAGAATAAAACCCATCGCAAGGCGCATCCTGCGCCCCGTCTTCGGAAACCGCGCCAGTGTACTCACCCGCACGCGACCAATCGCGCACAAGACGCACAATCTGACATTTTTCGTCCTTAACTGCCCTGCCCGGAGCTCTCGGCTGACTAAGCTGTAAATCTTCCACTGTCGGTGTGCGGAATGACCAAATGAATGATGCTTCAGCGATTTACGCCTGGGAAGGAATCAACCGTAAAGGCCGTAAGGTATCGGGCGAGACAAGGGGCCACAACCCCGCGCTGATCAAGGCGCAGTTGCGCCAGCAAGGAATCAATCCCGGCCGCGTACGCAAAAAATTTGCCGGTTTGCCGAGCATCCGCTCGCAAGTAAAACCGGCGGATATCGCACTCTTCACCCGCCAACTGGCAACGCTCTTGAAAGCCGGGATAGCCCTTTTGCAAGCCCTCGACATCATTACTGAGGGCTTCAATAACCCAAACATGCGCATCCTGGTGCAAGATTTGAGACAGGAGATCGCCGCAGGCAGCAGCCTGGCCGCGGCGTTGCAGAAACAGCCGCACTACTTCGATGACCTGTATTGCAACCTGATCACCGCCGGCGAACAGGCTGGTGCATTGGATACCCTGCTGGAGCGTATCGCTACCCATCTGGAAAAAAGCGAGCAGCTAAAGGCCAGGATCAAAAAAGCGATGACCTATCCCATGGCGGTGTTGGTGGTCGCAGCCATTGTCAGCGCGATCCTGCTGATCCACGTTGTGCCGCAGTTCCAGGGCTTGTTCGCAGGCGTCGGCGCCGAACTTCCAGGCTTTACCTTGGCGGTAATTGCCCTGTCCGAGTTCATGCAAGAGTCCTGGTGGGCGCTCGCCATAGGCCTCGGCACCAGCGTCGTTGGTGTACGCCGTGCCTATCGCTCATCACCTGGCTTTCGTTACCGGGTCGATGCCGGTTTGTTGAAAGCGCCACTGGCAGGCACACTGCTGAAAAAATCGGCAATCGCCCGCTATGCCCGCACGCTCTCGACCACCTTCGCTGCTGGCGTGCCACTGGTACAAGCCCTGGAGTCGGTGGCCGGCGCCACCGGCAACGGGCTATTCAAACAGGCAATCAATCGTATGCGTCACGACGTTTCAACCGGTATGCAGCTTAATCAAAGCATGGCCACCAGCGGCCTGTTTCCAGGCATGGCGATTCAGATGACCGCTATAGGTGAGGAGTCAGGCACGCTGGACAGCATGCTGGAAAAGGTCGCCACCCATTACGAAGCCGACATCGACAACCTGGTAGACAACCTCACCAGCCTGATGGAACCACTGATCATGGTGGTGCTCGGAGGGATTGTCGGCGCACTGGTGCTTGCGATGTACCTGCCGATTTTTCAGTTGGGCACCGCGTTTTGAGCATGCTATTGAGCAGCGAACCCTGGGTATTCGTCTGGGTATCGCTGGCGCTTGGCCTTATCGTCGGCAGCTTTATCAACGTGCTGGTTTGGCGCTTGCCGAAGATGCTGGAGCGCGAATGGCGAGCGCAGGCCCATGAAGTGCTCGGGCTCCCCGCGGAGCCGGCCGGGACACCCTATAACCTGATGCGTCCCAACTCCTGTTGCCCGCATTGCGAGCACCCGATTCGGCCTTGGGAAAATATTCCGCTGCTTAGTTACCTGCTACTGCGCGGGCGCTGCTCCAGTTGCCAAAAATCCATCAGCTCGCGTTACCCCCTCACCGAATTGGCGTGTGGCTTGATCTGTGCAGGTGTCGCGTGGCATTTCGGCTTCGGCTGGCAGGCTGGCGCGGTCATGTTGCTGAGTTGGGGCTTGCTGGCGATGAGCCTGATCGATGTAGATCATCAACTATTGCCGGATGTACTGGTGCTGCCATTGCTGTGGCTGGGGCTGATCCTCAACTGCTTTGGCTTTTTTGTGTCATTACCTGATGCCGTATGGGGCGCGGTGGCCGGTTACATGAGCCTGTGGTCGGTGTTCTGGGTATTCAAACTGATCACCGGCAAGGACGGCATGGGCCATGGCGATTTCAAATTGCTGGCGATGCTCGGGGCCTGGGGCGGCTGGCAAATCCTGCCAATGACGCTGTTGCTGTCATCCCTGGCCGGCGTGATAGGTGGGTTGATTCTGTTGCGCATGCGCAAAGCCCAGGTGTCGGTGCCGATGCCTTTTGGTCCGTATCTGGCGATTGCCGGCTGGATTGCATTGCTCTGGGGTGGTCAAATAACCGACTTCTATTTGCAGTCCGTCGGTTTCAGATGACCACTTCTGTTGCAACACCCTGGATTCTTGGCCTTACGGGCGGCATCGGCAGCGGCAAAAGCGCTGCGGCCCAGCACTTCGTCGACCTTGGCGTGGACTTGATAGACGCCGACCACGCAGCCCGCTGGGTGGTCGAACCTGGGCGCCCGGCATTGGCGCAGATTGCCGAGCACTTCGGTGCGGGCGTATTACAGCCCGACGGCCAACTCGACCGCAGCGCCCTGCGCAAGCTGATTTTCGAAGTGCCTGACGAACGCCGCTGGCTGGAAGCCTTGCTGCACCCGTTGATTGCAGAGGAGATTCGCAGCCATCTGGCCCGCGCCCAATCGCCTTACGCGATTCTGGTGTCACCGTTGCTGATCGAGTCGGGCCAATACACCATGACCCAGCGGGTCCTGGTGATCGACGTGCCGCAATCGCTGCAGATTCAGCGTACCCTGCAGCGCGACGGCATCAGCGAAGAGCAGATGCAGGCGATTCTCAAGGCCCAGGCCACCCGTGAAGACCGCCTGCGCCATGCCGATGATGTGCTGGTCAACGACCAGGACTTGGCCCGGCTGCACGCCGAGGTCGAGCGACTGCACCACTTTTACCTTACTTTGCGTGGAGGCCGATCATGAGCCAACCCTTGACCGTCGAATGCCCAACCTGCGGCGCGCCCGTGGAATGGAAAGCGACCAACCCCAACCGCCCGTTCTGCTCGGACCGTTGCAAACTGATCGACCTGGGCGCCTGGGCGTCGGAAGAACACAAGATTCCGGTCAGCCCGGACGCCGAGGACGACCTGTTCTCAGAAGACTTCCAACCCAAACACTAAGGCCGCATAAAGCCATAGTCCTGCTGGTCGTCGAGATTTTCTGCAAGGTATTGCAGCTCGTCGGCCAGGTCCTCAAAACTGCGCACACCTTTGCTCTGCTGCACCACCGCACTGAGCATGGCGCGCAGGGCCAAGCCCGGGTCAAAACCGATTTCCTGTGCTGCGTCCTGGCTTTTGCGCAGCTCTTGCCGTGCCCACTCGTACACACTCATGACCCATGCTCCTGGATGTTTTGCAAAGCATGAGCCCCGCTGGCTGCGCGCGATTTGATTTGGATCAACGGCGCGAATCGTCATCCTTCCAGGGTGCCGAGAGGTAGCGTGTGCGGTTAAAGGTTTCCAGCCATTCCGGGCAAAACACCACCAAAGCGCTGATCACCATGCCGTTGATAAACGCTTCAGGAAAGATGATCAGCCACAAGTAGCCGACAAAGTCCTCAATCCATTCCGGCATGGCAAAACGGCCGTCGAACCACAGCAGCCCCATAGCCGCCAGCAGGCATAACAACGCCGACAACGCGGCGGCCAAAAAGCCGGAGCAGAAGATATATACAAACGGATTACGCGGTTGAGCGCGCTCTACCAGCACCGCGCACACTTCAGTGATCAGCACCGGCAACAAGACCAGCAGCATGCCGTTGATGCCCACTGCCGCCAGATCCTGACGACCGAGTAGCACCAGGCCCACCTGCGCCACCAGCCCAGCGACGATTGCCAAAGGCCAGTCGAGCAGCAACGTCACGGCCGTCATGCCGATGAAGTGGTATGACACGCCGGTGTCGAAGTCCCGTCGGACCAGCCATAGCAAAAACAGCGCGAATACTGTGCCGAACAGCAAATGCTGGCGGCGCCGATCGGCAAACAGCTCGACCCATGGGGAGCGCAGGATCGCCCACATCACTATCGGCGCATAGAGTAACCAACCGACACTGAGGGTTTCCGGCGCCAGCACCGCTGCACTGATCACGGCTGCACCTGCTCCCGGTGATTCGGTTGCAACCACAACCCTTTAAAAAACCTCACTGCACACTCCTCAAGCCGGGATAACGGTCGAGCGGCCAGTCTACACCGACCTTTTAACACGGGACTTCCTGCGGTCATCATTTGGACGCTAAGCTGGGGGCATGGATGACTCAGATTACTTGCGCCTGCTCACCGTAGCGGCCGAACAAGCCAACGCATTCCTGTCCAATGCCCGCAAATGGGAGCGTGAGCGTTGGGTTTGCCAGCGCCTGCTGCAAGGCCTGAACGTGCCATACCGGGCTGAGGAGTTCCACGCCGCCGGGCAAGAACCACCGGATGTACTGTTTCGCGATGCCAGTTTCGAGGTGTTTTTTGTGCTGGATGAGGGCCGCCGCCTGAACGACGAGTGGCGCGACGAACTGCTGCGCCGACGCAGTGCTTTTTCCCTGAGCCAACTGGTTAGGCGCGAAGCCAAGCCTCGACGCATTCCCGCTCACGAATTCCTGCTGCGCCTGGCACCGACTCTGCGCAAGAAAGCCCACAACTATAAAGAGCGCGGGATGGACCTCGGGGAGCTGGATATCATTGCCTTTGCCAGTCTCAAGCGCGAAGTGCTGGACCTCAACAGTCATTTCCCGCCGCCCACCGAGTACCTGCGCCAGGGCTGGCGCTCGTTATCATTGGTAGGGCCGACCTATGCCCGCGTGCTGTTCGCCCATCCAGACGCGCCGGATTTCTTGCGCAACAACCTGGGCCGCAGCATAGTGTTTGATGTGGGCATCAGCCTCTGATCAGGTCAACGGCTATGCTTGTGGTGATGCCGCCAATCATGCACCTGTAACGTGGCGCCCTTTTGCAACGTCTACTGACGAGGCCATTATGACCAGCCGCCTGAACCCCGACGACCAACAGCATGTCGAAGAGTACCTGCAACTCTCCCAGAACCAAGTCGAGCGCAAGCCTTTCCGGCCGTGGCTGCTCCTTGCTGTGGTGCTGGTTGTGGTGATCGGCCTGGGTTTGCTGAGCCGCCTTTTGAGTTACCTGACGCTATGAGCTGCCTGGCGCTCGCTCGGGCAACCGCACCGATTTCTTTTAGCCTTGCGAGATATCCCCATGACCCATCGTATTATTATCGTCGGCGGCGGCGCAGGCGGCCTGGAGTTGGCTACCCGTCTGGGTAAGACTCTGGGCAAGCGCGGCATCGCCAGCGTCACGCTGGTAGACACCAACCTCACCCATATCTGGAAACCCTTGCTCCACGAAGTTGCAGCCGGTTCGCTGAACTCGTCTGAAGACGAACTCAATTATGTCGCCCAGGCGAAATGGAACCACTTCGAGTTCCAGCTCGGGCGCATGAGCGGGCTTGATCGTGAGCAGAAAAAAATCCAGCTGGCCGCCACCCTCGACGAAGAAGGCCGGGAACTGGTGCCTGCGCGCGTACTGGGCTATGACAGCCTGGTGATCGCTGTCGGCAGCACAACCAATGACTTCGGCACTGAAGGCGCGGCGCAACACTGCCTGTTCCTCGACACCCGCAAGCAGGCTGAGCGTTTCCACCAACAATTGCTCAACCACTATCTGCGGGCCCATGCCGGGCAGACGGATGTGGTGGAGAAGATCAGCGTCGCCATCGTCGGAGCCGGTGCTACCGGGGTTGAGCTGGCCGCCGAGCTGCATAACGCCGCGCATGAACTGGCAGCCTATGGCCTGGACAAGATCAAACCGGAAAACATGCACATCACCCTGATCGAAGCCGGCCCACGGGTGTTGCCTGCCCTGCCGGAACGAATTGGTGTACCCGTGCATAAAACCCTGGAGAAACTCGGGGTGACCGTGCTGACCAACTCCGCCGTCAGTGAAGTCACGGCCGATGCCCTGATCACCAGCAACGGCCAGGTAATCCCGGCCAGCCTGAAGGTGTGGGCCGCCGGGATTCGTGCGCCGGGGTTCCTCAAGGATATTGACGGGCTGGAAACCAACCGCATCAACCAACTGCAAGTACTGCCGACCCTGCAAACCACTCGTGACGAGAACATTTTCGCGTTTGGTGACTGCGCGGCCTGCCCACAACCCGGCACTGATCGCAACGTGCCGCCACGGGCCCAGGCAGCTCACCAGCAGGCATCGCTGCTGGCCAAGTCGCTGAAACTGCGGATTGAGGGCAAGGATCTGCCGTCGTACAAGTACACCGACTATGGCTCGCTGATCTCGCTGTCGCGTTTTTCGGCGGTGGGTAACTTGATGGGCAACCTGACCGGCAGCGTAATGCTTGAAGGCTGGCTGGCACGGATGTTTTACGTGTCGCTGTACCGCATGCACCAGATGGCGCTGTATGGGTTTTTCCGCACGGCAATGCTGATGCTCGGAAGCAAGATTGGGCGCGGGACTGAGCCACGCCTTAAATTGCACTGATACCGCAACGCCATATTGGGCCAGGCTTCTGTGGGAGCTGGCTTGCCTGCGATGCAGACACCTTGATGTATCTTCCAGACCGAGGCGATGTCATCGCAGGCAAGCCAGCTCCCACATTTGTTTCGCAGTGAGGCTTAAAATGCAGCCAAAAAAAATCCCCGTATCTTTCGATACGAGGACTTTTAATATGGTCGGGGTAAGGGGATTCGAACTCCTGACATCCTGCTCCCAAAGCAGGCGCGCTACCGGACTGCGCTATACCCCGGTAAAAAA
>Ga0247816_10000393_pt1 | contig 24934 bp, 16 predicted proteins | sample UWRJL209509C1_FD_179930 | JGI IMG/M metagenome (GOLD analysis project Ga0247816, IMG submission 179930) | Plant litter microbial communities from Arlington Agricultural Research Station in Wisconsin, United States - UWRJ-L209-509C-1 | ecosystem: Environmental > Terrestrial > Plant litter >...
GGCTCTGCTGCAGCCCACCCCCGACAGCTGGGATTTCGGTTGGCTCGACCGCGCCATCGACCTGCTGCACGCCAACGGCATCGCCGTGGACCTGGCCACCGCCACCGCCAGTCCGCCGCCGTGGCTGACCGAGCTGCACCCTGAGGTGCTGCCGGTGAACCGGGTCGGCGAGACCATCTGGCCCGGCGGCCGGCAGCAGTGGCGACCCACCTCACCGGTCTTCCGTCGGTACGCCCTCGAGCTGGTGCGCACGATGGCCGAGCGGTACGCCGACCACCCCGCCCTGTCGATGTGGCACATCAGCAACGAGCTCGGCTGCCACAACGTCTACGACTTCTCCGACGACGCCGCGGCCGCGTTCCGCACCTGGTTGGAGGCGCGCTACGGCAGCCTGACCGAGCTCAACCGGGCGTGGGGCACCGCGTTCTGGTCGCAGAACTACTCGAGCTGGAGCCAGATCCTGCCGCCGCGCCTGGCCGCCACCCACCCCAACCCCACCCAGCAGCTCGACTTCGCCCGGTTCTCCAGCGACGCGCTCAAGCAGTACCTGGTCGCCGAGCGCGAGGTGCTGCGCGAGATCACCCCCGACGTGCCGATCACCACCAACTTCATGGTGATGGGCGAGACCCGCGGCATGGACTACGCCGACTGGGCCGGCGAGATCGACCTGGTCTCCAACGACCACTACCTGCTGGTCGCCGACCCGAACGCGTTCGAGGAGCTCTCCTTCTCGGCCAACCTCACCGGGCAGATCGCCGGGCGGGCGCCGTGGTTCCTGATGGAGCACTCCACGAGCGCGGTGAACTGGCAGCCGGTGAACCAGGCCAAAACCCCCGGCCAGCTGCGCCGGGACAGCCTCACCCACGTGGCGCACGGTGCCGACGCGGTCTGCTTCTTTCAGTGGCGGCAGTCGCTGGCCGGCGCCGAGAAGTTCCACTCCGCGATGCTGCCGCACGCCGGCGAGAACAGCGCCGTTTTCCGCGCCGTCGCCGGGTTCGGCCGTGACCTCGCCGACCTGGCCGAGATCACCGGCAGCCGCACCGTGCCGGCGCGCATCGGCATCCTCTTCGACTGGGATTCCTGGTGGGCGTCCGAGCTGGACTCGCACCCGACCGAACTGCTGCGTTACAAGGCCGAGGCCATGGCCTGGTACACCGCCGCGCTCGCGAACGGCCTGCAGGCCGACATCGTGCCCGCCCGCTCGGTGCTGCACGGCCAGGGTCTGGCCGACTACGACCTGGTGATCGCGCCGATGCTCTACCTGGTGCCGCAGGCGCTGGCGGATGCCCTCACCGACTACGCCCAGGACGGCGGCCACCTCGTGGTGGGCGTGTTCTCCGGCATCGCCGACGAAGACGACCACATCCACCCCGGCGGGTACCCGGGCGCGTTCCGGCAACTGCTCGGCGTGCGCGCCGAGGAGTTCGGCGGGCTGCTGCCCGGCCAGACGGTGCGGCTCTCCGGCGAGCTGCCGGCCGGGTCGACCGGGTCGCTGCTCAGCCACGACGTCTCCGTCGAAGCGGATGTCGATGTGCTCGCCCGGTTCGACGACGGCCCGTTCCCCGGGGTGCCGGCCATCACCAGCCGGGCCGCCGGTGCGGGTCGGGCCAGCTTTGTCGCCACCGTGCTCGACCGGGACGCGCTCGTCGCCCTGGTGGGGCGGTTCGCCGCGGACGCTGGCATCCACTCGGACCTGCCGACCGAGGTGCACGGCACCGTGCAGCTCATGGTGCGCCGCGGCGCGGACGCCGACTACCTCTTCTACATCAACCACTCCGCCCAGGCGGTGACCGTGGCGCTGACCGGCACGGGTGGCGACGGCACGGGCAGCGCCGGCACGGCCCTGACCGGCCTGTCGCTGGGCGGCAGCACCCTCGCCGCCGACTCCCTCACCCTCCCGGCCACCGGCGTCGCCGTGTTGCGCCGAGCTCTTAAGGACCTGTAACCATGGCCGATTCCACGCCAGGCGACTTCGCCATCGGCGACACCGACTTCCTCCTCAACGGGCAGCCGTTCCGGGTTCTGGCCGGGGCCATCCACTATTTCCGGGTGCACCCGGATCACTGGGCCGACCGCATCCACAAGGCGCGGCTGATGGGCCTGAACACCATCGAGACCTACGTGGCCTGGAACGCGCACTCGCCCCAGCGTGGTGAGTTCGCCACCGACGGACAGCTCGACCTGGCCCGGTTTCTCGACCTGATCAAGGCCGAGGGCATGTACGCGATCGTGCGGCCGGGCCCGTTCATCTGCGCCGAGTGGGACAACGGCGGACTGCCCGGCTGGCTGTTCGCCGACCCCGCCGTGGGCGTGCGCCGGAACGAACCGCTCTACATGACGGCGGTCGCCGAGTACTTCGACCAGCTGCTGCCGATCGTCGCCTCCCGGCAGATCGACCAGGGCGGCCCAGTGATTCTGGTGCAGATCGAAAACGAGTACGGCGCCTACGGCGACGACAAGGACTACCTGCGCGCGCTGGTCGAGCTCAACCGGGCCGGCGGCATCACCGTGCCGCTGACCACGATCGACCAGCCCACCGACCAGATGCTCGATGACGGCAGCCTGCCCGAGCTGCACAAGACCGGCTCGTTCGGCTCCCGCGCCACCGAACGCCTCGCCACCCTGCGCCGGCACCAGCGCACCGGCCCGCTGATGTGCGCCGAGTTCTGGAACGGCTGGTTCGACCACTGGGGTGCGCACCACCACACCACCTCCGCCGAGGAGAGCGCCCGCGAACTCGACGACCTGCTCGCCACCGGCGCGAGCGTGTCGCTGTACATGTTCACCGGCGGCACCAACTTCGGTTTCACCAACGGCGCCAACGACAAGGGCGTCTTCCAGCCCACCGTCACCTCGTACGACTACGACGCGCCGTTGTCGGAGAGCGGTGAGGTGACGGCGAAGTACCTGGCGTTCCGGGAGGTGCTGGCGAAGTACGGCCCAGCCGCGGGTGCGGGTGCTGCTGCGGAGCTGCCCCCGCTGCCCACCCCGGTGGGCGACGCGCCCGCGTTCGAGGTGGCCCTGACCGAGTCGGTGTCGCTGTGGGACGCCCTACCGGAGCTCGCCGAGACATCCACTGCCACCGTCGACACGCTGCCCAGCATGGATGCCCTCGGCCAGTACACCGGGTTCGCCCTGTACCGCAGCCGGCTGGCTGCCGGCGCGCGGGTGCTGACCCTCGCGGAGGTGCGCGACCGTGCCCAGGTGTTCGTGGACGGCAACCCGGTCGGGGTGCTGCAGCGCGATCACCACGACCGGTCGATCAGCCTGCCGGCAGGGGAGCGGGTGGACCTGCTGGTGGAAGACCAGGGCCGGGTGAACTACGGGCCGAGGATCGGCGAGCACAAGGGCCTGATCGGCCCGGTCACCCTCGACGGCGCCGAACTGGGCGACTGGCAGGTGCTCCCGCTCGACGTGGACGGCTTCGTCGCCTCGGGCAGCGCGCGGTTCACCGAGCGGCCCGGAAACAGTGCTTCCCTGAGCGGGCCGGTGTTCGCGCGCGGCCGGTTCGACGCCGAGCCGGGCGTGGACCTGTTCCTCAGCACCGCCGGTTGGGGCAAGGGCCAGGCCTGGATCAACGGCTTCAACCTGGGCCGGTTCTGGGACCGTGGCCCGCAGACCACGCTCTACGTGCCCGGGCCGGTGCTGCGGGCGTCGAACGAGCTGGTCATCCTGTGCCTGCACGGCACCGAGGTGGCGGTGGCGAGCTTCGTGCCCCGTCCCGACCTGGGTCACACCGACTACTAGGCCGCCCCCGCCCCACTAAAGGTGGGGATTCTCGCAACACGCCGAATCCGCAGCCCGAGCAGCCGGTGTGTCCCGAGAATCTCCGCCTGTGCACACCCCGCGGGCGACCCCCAACCCTGGGGACGGCCAGACCGGGGTGTCGGTGGCAGCAAGTACCATTGAGATCGTGGTTACCGCCCTGTATCGCCGTTACCGGCCAGAGACTTTTGCCGAAATGATCGGTCAGTCCCAGGTGACCGATCCGCTCATGACCGCCCTGCGCACCAACCGGGTGAACCATGCCTATCTCTTCAGCGGACCCCGCGGTTGTGGCAAGACCACGTCCGCGCGCATCCTGGCCCGTTGCCTCAACTGTGCCGAGGGTCCCACCGACACCCCGTGCGGTGTCTGCCCCAGCTGTGTCGAGCTCTCCCGCGACGGCAGCGGCTCGCTCGACGTCGTCGAGATCGACGCGGCCAGCCACAACGGTGTCGACGACGCCCGCGACATCCGCGAACGCGCCATCTTCGCGCCGGCCCGCGACCGGTACAAGATCTTCATCCTCGATGAGGCGCACATGGTCACCCCGCAGGGCTTCAACGCGCTGCTCAAGATCGTCGAAGAGCCGCCGGAGCACGTGAAGTTCATCTTCGCGACCACCGAACCCGAAAAGGTGATCGGCACCATCCGCTCGCGCACCCACCACTACCCGTTCCGGTTGGTGCCGCCCGCGCCGATGCTCGAGTACGTGCAGACCCTCTGTGACAGTGAGCACATGACCGTCGCCCCCGGCGTGCTGCCGCTCGTCGTGCGCGCCGGCGGCGGATCGCCCCGCGACACCCTGTCGCTGCTCGACCAGCTGATGGCCGGCTCCGACTCCGAAGACATCGAGTACGAGCGCGCCGTGGCCCTGCTCGGCTACACCCACGCCACCCTGCTCGACGACGCCGTCGACGCCATCGCCGCCCGCGACTCCTCGGCCGCGTTCGACGCCGTCGACCGGGTGATCCAGACTGGTCAGGACCCGCGCCGCTTCGTCGAAGACCTGCTCGAGCGCATGCGCGACCTCATCATCGTGGCCGCGACCAGCGCCGCCGGCGCCGCCGCCGTGCTGCGCGGTGTGCCGCAAGACGAGCTCGACCGCATGGGCGTGCAGGCCAGCAAGTTCGGCCCGGCCGAACTCAGCCGCACCGCCGACATCCTCAACGCCGCCCTCACCGAGATGACCGGCGCCACCTCGCCGCGCCTGCACCTCGAACTCATGATCGCCCGTGTGCTCATTCCCGCCGCCGACGACAGCACCCGCGGTGCGCTCGCCCGCGTCGAACGGCTCGAACGCCGCATCGGCGTCGACGGTGGCGCCGTGGATGCCGCCGCCCCGGCGACCACGCCGCCCACGACCGGACGTGCTCCGGTGAGCTCCCCGTCGGCGCCGGTTCCGGCCGCTGCGGCCGCGCCGGCCCCCGCCGCTGCCGCCCCGGCGGCCACGGCGTCCTCCGCCGGCTGGCCGACCGCCGCCGCCGGCAGTGGTGCCGGCGCGTCCGCCTCGAGCCCCGGTACGCCAGCGGCGACCGGCTCCGGTTCTGCTGACATCGCGGACTCGAGCTCGACACCCGCTCCGGCGGGTACCACCGGTGCTGCACCCGCGGCTGCCGTCCCGGCCGGCCGACCCGACGCATCCACCCCGGCCACGCCGGCCGACGTGCCGCCGCCCGTCGACGCGCCCGCCCCGGTGGCGGCGCCCGTGCCGGTCGGCCCGGTCACGCTCGCCCAGATCAAAGACGCCTGGCCGCAGATTCTCGACGCCGTCAAGGACGTCAAGCTCAGCGCCTGGCTCGTGGTGTACACCGCGCGGGTGCTCGACCTGCGCGACGACGACATTCTGGTGCTGTCGTTCCCGAGCGAGCAGGACATGCTGGGCTTCAAGGCGCAGCAGGCGCCCGGCCAGGGCGTCAGCGAGTTCCTGCGCGGCGCCATCGTGTCGGTGCTCGGCCTGCGGGTCAAGTTCATCGCCCGCGCCGACTCCGAGACCTTCCCCGGCGGCGCCGCAGCGGATGCCCCGGCCGGCCCGACCGCGCCCGGCCCGACCGCGTCCGGCCCGACCGCGCCCGGCGCGTCGACGGCGGGTGGCGGCTCGGTCTCGGGCGGCTCTTCCGCGCCGGGTGCCTCCGCTGGCGGCTCCTCGTCCTCGGCCGGTTCCGTCACCCCGGTCGGCTCCGCGCCCACGCCGACCGCCTCCGCCCCCGGCTCCTCGTTCGCACCGTCCACCGGCTCCGGCGCACCGAGCGCCTCGTCGATCTCGACGGGTGGCCCCTCGTTGAGCGCTGGACCGTCGACCGGTACCGCGACGGCGACGGCGACGGCGACGGCGACCATGGCGCCGCCGACCACCTCGTCGGGCTGGGCCACCGTCGTCATCCCCGGCTCCGCCGCAGCCCTGGCCGCCGCCGAAGCCGCAGCAGCCGTTCCGGTGGTGATCGCGGACGCTCCCAGCTCCGCCGATGCGCCCAGCGCCCCCGGTGCCCCGGCCGCTTCCCCCACCGCCGAGCAGCTCTCGAGCGCCCCCACGACGGCGGCACCCGCCGCCGGCCGGCCCGCGGACGGGCCGACGGCATCCACTCGCCCGGCCCCGTCGAGCCAGCCCGCCCCGTCGAGCCAGACCGCCCCGTCGAGCCAGCCCGCGCCGCGCGGCCCGGCGCAGGATTTCGCGCCGGAGCCGGACTTCGCGCCGCCGTTCGACGAGGAGCCGCCGCCCTACGACGACCTGCCGCCCGACCCCCAGATGTACGGCGGCCGACCCGATTCGGCACAGGCCAGGGCACCGCAGGCTGCACCCACCCAGGCTGCACCCACCCAGGCGGCACCGCCGCCCCAGCAGTCGGCCCCGCAGCAGGCACCGCAGCAGGCCAAGGCCCCGCAGTCCAGCCGGCCCGGCGCGCCCGCCCGCCGGGTGCCGGCGTTTGCCGAAAAGCAGCGCTACGGCGAGGCGGTGGTGCGTGAAGTTCTCGGCGCCACCTTCATCGAAGAGCAGCCGCACGACCCGATCTCGCGACAGAGGAACGACTAGACCATGTACGAAGGAATCGTTCAGGAACTGATCGACGAGCTCGGCCGGCTCCCCGGGATCGGGCCGAAGTCTGCCCAGCGCATCGCGTTCCACATTCTGCAGACCCAGAACTTCGACGTGAGCCACCTGGCCAACGTGCTGCTCGAGGTGCGCGACAAGGTGAAGTTCTGCGAGATCTGCGGCAACGTCTCCGAGCAGTCCACCTGCATGATCTGCCGTGACCCGCGCCGCAACGTCACCTCCATTTGCGTGGTCGAGGAGGCCAAGGACGTGGTCGCCATCGAGCGCACCCGCGAGTTCAAGGGCCTGTACCACGTGCTCGGCGGGGCGATCAGCCCCATCGACGGCGTCGGCCCCGACGACCTGCGCATCCGTCAGCTGATGACCCGGCTCGCCGACAACACCGTGCAAGAGGTGATCATCGCCACCGACCCCAACCTCGAGGGTGAGGCCACCGCGACGTACCTGTCCCGGCTGCTGACCACGCTGGAGATCAAGGTCACCCGGCTCGCATCCGGTCTGCCCGTCGGCGGCGACCTGGAATACGCCGACGAGGTCACCCTCGGCCGCGCCTTCGAGGGCCGCCGCACCGTCACCTCCTGACATCCGCGGTCGCCCACCGCGCTCCCGGAAATGACTGGCCCACATTCGCTAGTGCAGAGGGCTCCTCGACTAGCAAAAATGGGCCACCCATTGGTGTGATCAACGCAAATATACGTAAATACGTGCTTTTACTTTAAAAGTACGTAATACTTGAGGCATGAGCACCCTCGACGATCACACCGCAGAGCTCGAGCAGCTGCGTCGGCGAGTGGATGCCCTGGAGCAGGCCGCGCAGACCACTCCCGCGCCCGCCCCCACCGACGCTGTCGCCACCGCGGTCAGCACCACCGCGACCACCACCCCGGCCGACCCCAGCGACATCTTCTGGGCGCTGAACACCCTCAAGACGATGGCGCCGCAGCCCGGGGCCGTGCTCTACACCGGCAGTGTCACACTGCCGGGCGGCCCGACCGCGGACTGGCAGTTCGCCCTCGGCACCGAGGCCATTCTCGACCGCGACTGGAGCCGCCCGGCCAGTTCCTCGGCCCTCGCCGCGCTCGGCCACCCGGTGCGCCTGCGCCTGCTGCAGGCCATCGCTTCCGGCACCGTCGCGGTGGCCGAGCTGGCCGCGATCGAGGGCGTCGGCACCACCGGGCAGGTCTACCACCACGTCAACCAACTGATCAACGCCGGCTGGGTGCAATCCACAGCCCGCGGACACTATGGTATCCCGGCCGAGCGGGTCGTCCCGCTCCTGGTCGTGGTTCTGGCAGCCGGAGGAATCTGATGAACCGTCCCACCCGCATCCGCTTGATCGCCGCCGGCGCCGCCGTCGCGGTGCTGGCTGGGGGAGTGCTCGCCGCACCGCGGCCGCCCAGCCTGTCGACCACGGTCACCGGCGACAGCGACCTGGCGAGCAGCCTCGCCGCCGGCGTCGACAGCGCGCCCGGCGTCCGCGACACCCTCGCCGCGGCCGTCATCGAGGCCGACGACGCGACCTTCGCCGGTCTCGGCGCCGACGAGAACACCGAGTTCGAGATCGGCTCGATCACCAAGACCTTCACCGCGCTGCTGCTGGCCCAGGCCGTGGAGCGCGGCGAGGTCACCCTCGACAGCCCGGTCGGCGACTACCTCGACCTCGGCGACAGCGCCGCGGCCGAGGTCACCCTGGCCGAGCTGAGCAGCCACCGCTCCGGCCTGCCCCGCATCGCCACCACCGTGCCCGCGGTCGCCGCGAGCCTGTGGAGTGTCTACCGCGGCAGCGACCCGTACCCGTATGACGTCGACGACCTCATCGCGCACGCCCGGGCATCCGCTCTCACCGATCGGGGCACCGTGGCGTACTCCAACCTCGGTGTCGCCCTCCTCGGCCAGGCCCTCGCCGCCGCTGCCGACACCGACTACGCCGCGCTGCTGCAGACCGGCATCTTCGACCCGCTCGGCATGACCGCCACCTCGCTGCCCACAGCGGATGCCCTCCCCGCCGACGCGCGCACCGGCTACAGCGTTGCGGGCCGCCCGGCGGAGGCCTGGACCATGTCGGCGTACGCGCCGGCCGGCGCCATCCGCTCGACGGTCGCGGACATGACCGTCTACGCGCAGGCGCTGCTCACGGCCGACCCGGCCCTGGGCGTCGACCCGGCGACCGTGCTCGATCCAAGCGGGGAGACCGATGACGGCCCGCTGATCGGCCTGGCCTGGTTCACCCAGGCGCCCGAAGACGGCACGGCTACCTGGCACAACGGCGGCACCGGCGGTTTCGCCAGCATGCTGGCCCTGAATCGCACCGACGAGCGTGCCGTGATCGTGCTCGGAAACACCGCAGCCAGCGTGGATGCCCTGGCCATGTCGATCCTGGAGGAAAACTGATGTTGGCCCTGATTCCGTTTCTGGTTCTCGTCGCCTTCGTGGTGGGCTTCGTCGTGGCGGCCTGGTCGCCGCGTATCGGGGCCGCCCGTGACCGCCTCGGCCTGGTCATGGACGGCGTGATCGCCGCCGGTCTGCTGCTCGCCGGCCGCATGATCGTGGACTGGTCCACCGTGAGCGTCATCGCCTGGTACGCGCTGGTTGCGCTGCTGGCCGCGGGCGTCGTGGGGGCCGTGCTGCGCTGGGAGAAGCTGCCGGTACTCAAGGACCCGGCCAAGCGCACCCGTCGCACCTGGGGCGCCGGTATCACCGCCGCCATCACCCTCGGCCTGGTCGCGGTCACCAACCTCTAACCGCCCCCGCCCGGTGGTCGAGCCAGTCGAGACCCGGTGACCCGATCTGTGGATGCCGCGGCAGCGCCCCACAGATCCGCTCCCGTGGCCTCGACAAGCTCGACCACCGCAACAGCAGCGCCCGCAGATCGGGTCGCGACGAGCCTCACCCCGCATCCGATCGGTGGTCGAGCCTGTCGAGACCCGGTGAGACGGCCTGTGGATGCCGCGCCATGGCCCCACAGGTCGGCTCGCGACGTGCCTCCGGGTCGCGCCCGATCGGTGGTCGAGCCCGTCGAGACCCGGTGACCTGCTCTGTGGATGCCGCACCAGCGCCCCACAGGCCGGCCCGCGCCGCCTCGACAGGCTCGACCACCGGAACAGCAGCGCCCGCAGATCGGCTCGCGACGTGCCTCCGGCCGCATCCGTGAGAGCGCTTTCACAAAATCCTTGACACGGCCTGAATGGCTCCCTAGTGTTGTCACCATTCCCATGAGAGCGCTCTCACAGAATTCTTTCCCAGCGCTCTTCTCTGTCAATTACGTCCACAAAGGAGTGCCGTGACTTCACGACGCGCAATAACAGCTTCTATCGCTGGTGCCGCCCTGTTCGCCATCGTTGCCAGCGGATGCGCCGCATCCGGCGGCGGATCCAGCGACGGCAAGATCACCCTGTCGATCACCACCTTCGGCACCATGGGTGTCGACGCCAACTACGAGAAGTACATGGAGGAGAACCCCAACATCGTCATCGAGTCCACCAACCTCGAGGGTGGTGGCGCCGCGCGCGACGACGCGTACGCGAAGATCGCCGCCAACACCGGCCTCAGCGACATCGTCGCCATCGAAGAGGGCTGGCTCGGCACAATCCAGGAGGTCAGCGGATCGTTCGTCGACCTGCGCGACTACGGCATCGAAGACGTGTCGGACCAGTGGCTGGACTGGAAGTACAAGCAGGGCACGGATGCCGACGGTCGCGTCATCGGCGCCGGTCTCGACATCGGCCCGCAGGGTCTGTGCTACCGCGGGGACCTGTTCGAGGCAGCCGGTCTGCCCAGCGAGCGCACCGAGGTGGCCGAGTACTTCGGCGGCGACGATGCCAGCTGGGACCGCTTTTACGAGGTGGGCAAGGAGTACGTCGCCGGCAGCGGCAAGGCGTTCTATCACAACCCCTCGTTCTTCTGGAACTCCTTCGTGAACCAGCAGGAGGAGGGCTACTACAAGTCCGACGGTGAGACCCTGAACGTCGAGGGCAACGACGCGCTGAAGGACCAGCTCGCGATGATCGTCGACGCCGAGAAGGCCGGCCTCGGCGCCGGTCTGCCCGGCTGGGACGTGGGACCGCAGGCGAAGGCCGGCGAGTACGCCACCTACATGTGCCCGAGCTGGATGCTCGGCATCGTGCAGGGCTACTACGACGAGGGCACCACCGACAGCGGCTGGGACTTCGCCGACGTCCTGCCCGGCGGCGCAGCCAACTGGGGTGGCGCATTCCTCGGTGTTTCCGAGTCGTCCGAGCACAAGGAGGAGGCCGCGGCCCTCGCCCTGTGGCTCGCCGCTCCCGAACAGCAGGCCGCATCGTTCGAGCTGGCCGGCCCGTTCCCGAGCACGACCGAGGGTCAGTCGCTGGTTGCCGACTCGACCAACGAGTTCTTCAACAACGCCCCGGTCGGTGAGATCTTCAGTGCCCGTTCCGAGGGTGTCATCGCCCAGGCGAAGGGACCGGAGGACTCCAACATCCAGGACAACGTCTTCGGACCGATCTTCGACCGCATCGGCCAGGGCGAGATCACCGATGGTGACAAGGCCTGGGACGAAGCCCTGGTGCTGCTCGACCAGCTGGTCGGCAACTAGCCAGACCTGAGTTCCGCCACCACCGGCGGGCGGCCCTGGATGCCCAGGGCCGCCCGCTACACCCCTGACACTTCCTGACGCGGATTGGCCGTTCGATGACCAGCACGAGCACAACGAGCACACCCAGCAACACCCTCGAGAATCGACCGACCACCAAGCAACCGGCCGAGAAGCGACCGTCCACGAAGGGACGATCCGATCTCACCTTCCGGCAGAAGCTGTCGCACTTCGACTACAAGGCGTCGCCGTTCCTCTATATCGCGCCGTTCTTCATCCTCTTCGCGCTGATCGGCGTCTTCCCGATCGTGTACACCCTCAACGTGTCGCTCTACGACTGGCACCTGCTCAAGGGTCAGGGTGACTTCGTCGGCCTGGCCAACTATGAGTCGGTGCTGAGCGACCCGTTCTTCTGGAACGCCTTCGGCAACACCGTCAGCATCTTCCTGCTGTCGGCGATTCCGCAGCTGTTCATCGCCACGGTGATCGCGGCGCTGCTCGACCAGAGCCTGCGGGCACGAACGTTCTGGCGCATGAGCATCCTGCTGCCGTACATCGTGGCACCGGTGGCCGTCGCGGTCATCTTCGCGCAGGTGTTCAACCAGTTCACCGGGCCGATCGCCGGGTTGCTCAACCTGTTCGGCCTCGAACCCATCCGGTGGGCCTTCGACGTGCTGCCCTCGCACATCGCGATCGCCAGCATGGTCAACTGGCGCTGGACGGGCTACAACGCCCTCATCCTGCTGGCCGCGATGCAAGCGATTCCACGGGATGTCTACGAGTCGGCCGCGCTGGACGGCGCCAACAAGGTGCGCCGGTTCTGGGCGATCACCGTGCCGATGATCCGGCCGACCATGATCTTCGTGGTGATCACCTCCACCATCGGCGGGCTGCAGATCTTCACCGAACCGAAGCTGTTCGACGGCCGCAGCAACGGCGGTGCCGGACGCCAGTTCCAGACCATCGTGCTCTACCTCTACGAACTCGCCTTCCCCCGCCGGGACTTCGGCCGGGCCGCCGCCACGGCCTGGATCCTCTTCCTGATCATCGTCTTCGCCGGGCTGCTCAACTACGTGATCGCCCGGGCCATCCGCACCAACGACGTCAAGCCGGTCAGAATCGCCAAACCGAAGGCCTACCTGGCCCGGTCCAACAACGGAGGCCGCAAGTGAGCACCCTGACCGAACGCCTCACCCCCGTCACGCCCGAGCGGCGCGAAGAACGCCGGGTGCGCCGCCGCACCGGTTACGAACAGCCGGGGCTGCTCACCTACGCGCTGCTGTTCGCCTTCTTCGCCGGGGCGGCGTTCCCGCTCTGGTGGTCGTTCGTGATCGGCAGCCGGCAGTCCTCCGACACCAACCTGGTGCCGCCGGCGATCGTGCCCGGACCCAACTTCCTGGCCAACGCCGTCGAGGTGTTCGCCACCATCCCGTTCCTGCAGGCGCTGCTGAACAGCCTGATCATCTCCACGGCGGTCACCGTCTCGGTGGTGTTCTTCTCCACCCTGGCCGGCTACTCCTTCGCCAAGCTGCGCTTCCGCGGTCGCAACGGCCTGCTGGTCGCGGTCATCGCGACCATGGCCATCCCCACCCAGCTCGGCATCATCCCGCTGTTCATGCTGATGGCCGACTGGGGCTGGATCGGCACCCTGCAGGCCGTGATCGTGCCGGGCATGGTCACCGCGTTCGGCGTGTTCTTCATGCGCCAGTACCTGGTCGACGTGATCCCCGACGAACTGATCGAGGCGGCCCGGATGGACGGTGCGAACATGTGGCGCACCTTCTGGCACGTGGCCATCCCCGCCGCCCGGCCGGCGATGGCGGTGCTGGCCCTGTTCACCTTCATGGCCACCTGGACCGACTTCCTCTGGCCGCTGCTGGTGCTCGGCCCGAGCAACCCGAGTGTGCAGACCGCTCTCGCCGCCCTCAGCGCCAGCGGCGGGCAGACGCCCGACAATTCGCTGGTGCTCACCGGCGCCGTGCTGTCGGTCATCCCGCTGCTGATCCTGTTCATCGTCGCCGGCAAGCAGCTCATCGCGGGCATCATGCAGGGCGCCGTCAAGGGCTAGTCCCGCGCTTGCGCTTCGGCACGACCTTGGCGCGTCAGCCGCGCCCACCCTTCACCACCATCAACCAAAGGACCACTGTGACCACGGGAACCCCCGACTACCGCGACTCGGGCCTCGCCTTCGGCCCCGACTTCCTCATCGGCTCGGCCACCGCGTCGTACCAGATCGAGGGTGCCGTCGACGAGGACGGCCGCGGGCCATCCATTTGGGACACCTTCAGCAACACCCCCGGTGCGATCGTGAACGGTGACACCGGCGCGGTAGCGGATGACCACTACCACCGGCTCGAAAGCGACCTCGACCTGATGAAGGAGCTGGGCCTGGAGGCGTACCGGTTCTCCATCGCCTGGCCGCGGGTGCAGCCGACCGGTTCCGGCGAGGCCAATCCCGCCGGTCTGGACTTCTACAGCCGGCTGGTCGACGGGTTGCTGGCGCGGGGCATCCGCCCGATCGCGACGCTGTATCACTGGGACCTGCCGCAGCCGTTGGAGGACGCCGGCGGCTGGACGTCGCGGGAGACCGCGTACCGGTTCGCCGAGTACGCCGCGATCGTGGGCGCCGCGTTGGGCGACCGGGTGGACTGCTGGACCACGCTCAACGAACCCTGGTGCAGCGCGTACCTGGGTTACGGCTCGGGTGCGCACGCCCCGGGGCGCACCGACCCGCTCGCGGCGTTGCAGGCGGTGCACCACCTGCAGCTCGCGCACGGCCTGGCCGTGCAGGCGTTGCGGCGCACCGTCACGACCGATGCGGAGTACTCGGTCACGCTGAACTTCCACGTGCTGCGCGGCGACGACGCCAGCTCGCCGGAGGCCAAGCGGCGCATCGACGCCCTCGCCAACCGGGCCTTCACCGGTCCGATGCTGCGCGGCGAGTACCCGGCCGACCTGCTCGACGACACCAAGGAGATCACCGACTGGTCGTTCGTGCGAGCCGGCGACCTCGACATCATCCGGCAGCCGCTCGATTTTCTCGGTGTGAACTACTACTCCACCGCCACGGTGCGAATGTGGGACGGTGCCTCCCCGCGGCAGAACGCCGACGGCCACAAGGACGTCGGCGGTTCGCCCTGGCCGGGCAGCACCCAGGTGGAGTTCCTCGAACAGGCCGGCCCGCACACCGCGATGGGCTGGAACATCGCCCCGGACGGCCTGGAAGAACTGCTGCTCTCGCTGAGCCGCCAGTTCCCCGGGCTGCCGCTGGTGATCACCGAGAACGGGGCCGCGTTCGACGACGTGGTGACGGATGGTGCGGTGCACGACCCCGAGCGGGTGGACTACCTGCGCCGGCACTTCACCGCCGCCCACCGGGCCATCGAGCAGGGGGTCGACCTGCGCGGCTACCTGGTCTGGTCGCTGCTGGACAACTTCGAGTGGGGCTACGGCTACTCCAAGCGGTTCGGCATCGTGCACGTCGACTACGACACCCAGGTGCGCACGGTCAAAGACAGCGGCCACTTCCTCGCCGACCTCATCCGAGCCCACCGCATCCCGCAGTAGCCCGCCCCGACCCGACCCCCGGAGCTCGGGCGGGGGAGCCTTAACCGCGCCCCGTGTGGCGGACCGCGCACGTTGCAGAGGGGGCGGTTCGCGGTACGGGGCGCGCTTCGGGCCAGAGCGGCGCCACACTGCACCCCGGCGTGCACGCGGCGTCACATGGCCGGGCGAGAATACGAACGCATTTAGACTGGAGCCGCGGGCCACGCCCGTATACCCGGACCCCAGGAGTGCCCCCGTGAGCCTGATCGTGCAGAAGTTCGGCGGATCATCCGTTGCCGACGCCGAGAGCATCAAACGTGTAGCCAAGCGCATCGTCGACGCCAAGAAGGCCGGCAACGACATTGTCGTGGCCGTCTCCGCCATGGGCGACTCCACCGACGAGCTGCTCGACCTGGCCCACCAGGTCACCCCGATTCCCGCGCCGCGGGAGCTCGACATGCTGCTCACCGCGGGTGAGCGCATCTCGATGGCCCTCCTCGCCATGGCGATCAAGAGCATGGGCTACGACGCCCGCTCGTTCACCGGCAGCCAGGCCGGCATGATCACGGATGCCCAGCACGGCGCCGCCCGCATCGTGGACGTCACCCCCGGCCGCCTCCGCGAGGCCCTCGACGACGGCGCGATCGCGATCGTCGCCGGGTTCCAGGGGTTCAACCGGGACACCAAGGACATCACCACCCTCGGTCGCGGCGGCTCGGACACCACCGCGGTGGCGCTCGCCGCCGCCCTCGGCGCCGACATCTGCGAGATCTACACGGATGTCGATGGCATCTTCACCGCGGACCCCCGCGTCGTGCCCCGCGCGCACAAGCTCGAGCGGGTCTCCAGCGAGGAGATGCTCGAACTGGCCGCGGCCGGCGCGAAGGTGCTCTACATCCGCGCCGTGGAGTACGCCCGCCGGCACGGGGTGACGCTGCACGTGCGGTCGTCGTTCAACAACAACACCGGCACCATCGTGTACAACCAGGGCACCGTAAACTCGCAGGCAGCACCGATCGGAGACACAGTGGAAGAGCCAATCATCGCGGGAGTCGCCGCGGATCTCAGCGAAGCGAAGGTCACCGTCGTCGGCGTGCCCGACATCCCCGGCAAGGCCGCCCAGATCTTCAAGATCGTCGCCAACACCAACGCGAACGTCGACATGATCGTGCAGAACGTGTCCGCGGCATCCACCGGGCTGACCGACATCTCGTTCACCCTGCCGAAGTCCGAGGGCCAGCAGGTGCTGACCGCGCTCACCAACGAGCAGGCCAATGTGGGCTTCGCCGGGCTGCAGTACGACGACCAGATCGGCAAGCTCGCCCTGGTCGGCGCCGGCATGCGCACCAACACGGGCGTCTCGGCGAAGCTGTTCGAGTCCCTGTTCGAGGCCGGCATAAACATCGAGATGATCTCCACCAGCGAGATCCGCATCTCGGTCGTCACCCGCGCCGACACCATCAACCAGGCGCTGCGCGTGGTGCACACCGCGTTCGGGCTCGACGGCGACAGCACCGCCGTCGTGCACGGCGGCACCGGCCGCTGACCCGCCGCCCCCCACCCCGCACTTCCGGGCATAACTCCTGCAATTTCTGCCAAAACAGCCATTCCGGCCCATTTCGGGGACAATCCGGGAGAATTGCAGGAGTTATGCCTCCCCACCCGCACGTGATCGACCGAGTTAGGACCACACCGTGAGCAGCACCGACGTGACCAACCCCGCCGCCGACAGCAGCACCAGCGGCGACACCCGCGGCATCCACATCGGCGTGGTCGGAGCCACCGGCCAGGTCGGCGCCGTGGTGCGTCGCCTGCTCGAGGAGCGCGACTTTCCGGTGGCCAGCATCCGCTACTTCGCGTCGGCGCGCTCGGCCGGCACCACCCTGCCGTGGAAGAACGAGCAGATCGTGGTCGAAGACGCCACCTCCGCCGACCCCACCGGCCTCGACGTGGCCATCTTCTCGGCCGGCGCCACCCTCTCCAAGAGCCAGGCGCCCCGGTTCGCCGCGGCCGGCGTCACCGTCATCGACAACTCCTCCGGCTGGCGGATGGACCCCGACGTGCCGCTCGTGGTGAGCGAGGTCAACCCGCACGCAATCGACCAGGCGGTCAAGGGCATCATCGCCAACCCGAACTGCACCACCATGGCCGCCATGCCGGTGCTCAAGGTTCTGCACGAGGAGGCCGGCCTGCAGCGCCTCACCGTGAGCACCTACCAGGCGGTCTCCGGCAGCGGCCTGGCCGGCGCGCGCGAGCTCGCCACCCAGATCCGCGCCGCCGCCAGCGACGACAACATCTTCCAGCTCGTGCACGACGGCTCCTCGGTCGCCATCCCCGACCCCACCGTGTACAAGCGCCCGATCGCGTTCAACGTCATCCCGTTCGCCGGCAACCTGGTCGACGACGGCGCGTTCGAGACCGACGAAGAGAAGAAGCTGCGCAACGAGAGCCGCAAGATCCTCGAACTGCCCGAGCTTCTGGTCAGCGGCACCTGCGTGCGCGTGCCGGTGTTCACCGGCCACTCCCTGTCGATCAACGTGGAGTTCGCCGAGCCGCTCTCGGTCGCCCGCGCCACCGAACTGCTCAGCGACGCCCCTGGCGTGCAGCTCAGCGACATCCCCACCCCGCTGCAGGCCGCCGGTGCGGATGCCAGCTTCGTCGGCCGCATCCGGCAAGACGAGGGTGCGCCCAACGGTCGCGGTCTCGCCCTGTTCATCAGCAACGACAACCTGCGCAAGGGTGCCGCGCTGAACGCCGTGCAGATCGCCGAATTGGTCGCCGCGAAACTCGCCCAGCGGTAGTTGTCTGCGCAGGCCGGCCAGGGGCTCGCACTCCAGTAGTGTCAGTATTTGTGGAGACCATCAGGGGGGCAACGGTTGCGCGGCGGTTGCTCTTCGCCGTGTTCGCGGCCATCGCGCTGCTCCTGATCGGCATCGCCCTCGTCCGGCTCGCCTTCGGTGAAGGCGACCGCTGGTACGTCGCCCTGCTCGGGGTGCTCTGCGCCGGACTGCTCGACATGCCCCGGTTCCGGCTGGGCTCTGTGCCGCACCGCACCGCCGTGGTCAGCCTGCCCATCGTGGTGGGCCTCGCCCTCGTCCCGGTGTTCCTGCCGCTGACCGCGGTCGGCCTGGTCACCCTGGGCGTGCTCGGCGCGGTCGCCCTGCGCACCCGGCGCCCCGAGGTCGCCCTCTACTCCGCCGGCCTGACCGGCATCGGCGGTATCGCCACCGTCTCCGTCGCCGGGGCGCTCGACGTGCTCGGCCTGCCGTTGCCGCTCGCCGCGGCCGGGGGAGCGCTGGGCTACCTCGTCACCGTGGTGCTGATCGAGGCCGCCCGCCGCCGCTTCGACCGGCCCACCCTCGACATCGGCCGGGAACGCCCGTACTCCGCCTCTCGCCTGGTGCTGATCGGCGGCGGCTACGCCCTGTTCTGCGCGCTGGTGGCGATGTGGACGCATCCGTTCGTCAACGCGCGCACCGAAGCCGCCGGTGTCGTCGCCACCCTGCTGCCACTCGCCATCGTGGGAGCCGGCGCCATCCTGCTCATCCGCGCGCGCGCCATGCGCCGCCGCCTCACCGGCGTCGTCGCCGGGGTGATCGCCCTGAACGCGACCAACCACAGCCCGGTCGAGCCGCGCACCAACACCTCGCCCATCCCGACCGCGGCCACCCCCACCAGCAACGACCTCGCCCCTGTGCTGCTCAAGGCCGTGTTCAGCACCGTCGGCGTCGAGTCCGTCGTCATCACGCACGAACCGGCCGGCCGGGCCGAGATCGGGGTGCCGCTGGGCATCACCGTGCTCGGCGGCCAGTACCTGGTCGCCCGCCGCGACCCGATGGACCTGCCGTTCACCAACGACGACCGCCGCGCCCTCGAGGCCCTGGCGCACACCGCCGACGTGGTCTTCAGCGCCAGGGAGAGCATCGGCGGGCTCACCATCCGGGCAAACACCGACCCGCTCACCGGGCTGCCCAACTACGGCGCGTTCCAGGTGGCGCTGGCGAACATCAACGACAACCGCGACTACTCCGAGGCGCTGGCCGTGCTGTTCATCGACCTCGACGACTTCAAGCGGATGAACGACCGGTACGGTCACCAGTCCGGCGACACCATCCTCAGCGAGATCGGCCGTCGGCTGCGCGAGGTGGTGCGGCCATACGACGTGGTCGCCCGGGTCGGCGGCGACGAGTTCGTCGTCATCCTCACCCGGCTCTCCGCCCTGGCCGAGGCGAAGATCCTCGCCGAGCAGATCCTCGACGCCACCTCCGAACCGTTCAGCGTCAACGGCACCGTGATCAACCCGGTGCTCAGCATCGGCCTGGCCTACTCCGCGCACCGCGAAACGGATGTCAACCAGCTGCTCCGCGACGCCGACCGCAGCATGCTGGCGATCAAGAAGTCCCGCCGCCGGGGCGGACCGGCCAACGAGAGCAGCATCAACATCTCCGGCCACCGGTCGTCGCAGATGAACGACATCGTCGCCCGCGCCATCGACGACGACCTGCTCGAACTGGCCTACCAGCCCATCGTGAGCCTGGTCACCGGGCAGATCTGGGCGTTCGAGGCCCTGGTGCGGTACACCGACCCCGAGCTGGGCCCGTTGTCGCCACCGTCGCTGGTGGAGAAGGCGAAGAGCCTCGGCCGGCTCGACGCCCTCACCCGGCAGGTGGCGCTGAAGGCCATGGCCGCCGCCGCCGACTTCCGGCTGGTCGAACCCCGGGTGGTCTGCATGACCATCAACGTGGAGGCCGGCCAGATCATGCCGCAGCGGGTGGGCGACTTCATCGTCGACCTCGCCGAAAGCTACCCGGGCATCTCCCTCTGCCTCGAACTCAACGAACGCTCCGTCGCCCGGGTCTCCACCGCCGTCCGCGCCCAGGCCGACTTCCTCCGCGAGATCGGCATCATGATCGCGCTCGACGACTACGGCTCGCAGGACTCCTCGGTCGACGCCCTGGTGCGGATGCCGATGGACATCCTGAAGATCGACAAGAGCCTCGTCGACGACCTCGACGACGTGCGCCAGCGCGAGGTGCTCACCGCGCTGCAGGGCTTCGGCGACAACCTGGAGTACTCCATGATCGTGGAGGGGGTGGAGAACGAGGCGATGGCCTCGCATCTCACCGAGCTCGGCATCCGCAGCGCCCAGGGCTACCACTACGGCATGCCGCGCGACTTCGAGACCACGCTCGCCCGGCTGGAACAATTCGGCGCCGCGGCCGTGCTGCCCGCGCGCGAAGTGTCTGAGCCCACGCTGTGACCGCTAGGGTCGCACTATGATCTCGCGGCGGGTACGGATGCCTCGCTCCGGCGTGCGTGAACGCGTCGAGCGCAGCGTCTTCCTCTCCCAACTGCTGCTGGCCGCCGCCACCCTGCTGCTGGTGGCCGTGACCGTGTTCACCAACCCGGCCATGTTCGCCGTGCCGCAGTACTTCCTCGGGGTGATGGTCATCTTCGGCGCCACCGGGCTGGCCGCCGCCGTGCCGTGGCGTCGGCACGGCAAAATGTGGATCATCATCCTGCCCGCGCTCGACATCGTCGGGTTGGCCATGGCCCGCGACGCCCAACCGCAGCTCGGCGTGAGTTTTCTGCTGGTCTTCCCGATCATCTGGATGTCCACCCACTTCGGTCAGCCCGGCGCGGCCGGCAGTGTCATCTTCGCGGTGCTGCTGCTCTGGGTGGGTCTGCCGCTCAAGCTGATCACCGATCCCGACAACGCCGCCGACTACGCCGCCGTGCAGGCGCCGCAGCTGGCGGTGGTGACGATCATGCTCGCCTTCGTGGCGTCGGTCACCCTCAGCTCCACCCGGCGGGCGGTCGCCCAACGGGTGCTGCTCACCCAGCAGGCCGGCCTGTTCGAGACCGCCCTGCAGCGTTCCCGCCGGCAGGAACAGACCCTGGACGAGATCTTCAACACCGTCGACTTCGGTGTGGTCGCGTACGACAGCGCCGGCTCGATCACCTTCGTCAACCGGGCCCAACGGGCGCTGCTCAGCCGGTTCGGCGTCAGCGACGGCGTGGGGCTGGCATCCATCGTGTACAAGGAAGACGGCGTCACCCCGTTCACCGGGTCCGACCGGCCCACCGAACGCGCCATGCGCGGTGAAACGGTGGACCGGGTCACGGTCTGGCTGGGTCAGCCCGACCAGCAGCAGGCCGCCGTGCTGGTGTCCGCGCGGCCCATCCACGACCACACCGGCCGGTACGACGGCGGTGTCATGGTCACCCGCGACGTCACCGCCGAGGTGCGCGCCGTCAAGGCCAGGGACGACCTCGTCGCCTCGGTGTCGCACGAGCTGCGCACCCCGCTCACCTCCATCCTCGGCTACCTCGAACTGGCCCTCGACGACGACCGGGTCGATCCCGACACCCGACGGATGCTCGAGATCGCCTCGAAGAACTCCGACCGGCTGCTCGAAATCGTCTCGGGCCTGCTCACCGCGGCCAGCGCATCCAATGAGGGTCTCGCGCTCGACGTGGCGCCCTGCGACCTGGCGACGATCATCACCGACGCGGTGGAGTCGGCGCAGCCGCTCGCCGCGCAGCGCGACATCGCGTTCCTCCTCGACGACCTGCCGGCCGTGCCGATCCTGGCCGACGCGTTCCGGCTGCGCCAGGTGATCGACAACATCTTCTCCAACGCCATCAAATACAACGTGGCGTCCGGCAAGGTGCGGGTGAGCGTGCGCAACGTGCCCAGCGGGGTGGAGCTGCGGGTCACCGACACCGGCCGGGGCATGAGCGACGACGAGCAGGGCAACCTGTTCGACCGGTTCTACCGGGCAGACTCGGTGCGCGGGTCGAGCGTGCACGGCACCGGGCTCGGCCTCAGCATCAGCCGCGACATCATGCGGGAGCACGGCGGCGACCTGCGGTTGGAATCAATCAAGGGCAAGGGAACCACGGCGATCGCCACCCTGCCGGTAGACAGAAGTTGACTGTGGTCCTCGTGACCCGACAGGGAGAATCATGCAACTAGACGGCGCCACCCTGCAGGTCCTGAGCGGTCTGATCGTCATCCTCTGCGGGGTGTCGTTCATCCTCAACACCGCGCTCAACCAGAACGACCCGCCCGGCCGGCTGTGGAGCCTCGCGTTCGTCGCGGGCATCATGGTGACCGTCGGCTACGGCGTGTACCTGGTCAGCGCGGCGGCCTGGTGGACGATCGCGTTCGCCAACGTGGCGCTCGCCATCGCGGTCGGCGCTCTGTGGGCCGGGTCCCGGGTGTACAACGGCCGGTCGTCGGGGTTCCGGATCGTGGGAGCGCTGGCCCTGGTCGTCGGCGTGTTCTCGGTCATCCCCGGCGCCGACGGCGGCGAGTGGGCCGGTGCCGTGCCGCTCTGGCTGGTCGTGGCCGTGCTCGGTGGACTCGGCGGGGCGGAGGCCCTCCGCGGCCGGCTGCGCCGCAACCTCAACGGTCGCATCCTGTCGGTGGTGTTGTTCCTCGCCGCCGTCTTCCACCTGGTGCGCGCGATCGTGTTCGTGGTGCAGGGCCCCTCCAGCTCGACCTTCGTCACCTACTTCGACTCCGGCCCCACCTCTATTCTCAACATGACCCTGATCGTGTCCGCCTGCATCGCGGTGTCGATCCTGCGCGCCGAACGGGTCGGCTCGACCGCCGTCGGGGACATCACCGTCGGCATCCACTCGGCGGCCGGTGTGCTGTCGGGGGACTCGTTCCGGCAGGCGGCCAGTGACCACCTGCAGCGGGCCGAGAAGAAGCAGCTCGGCCTGGCCCTGATCGGCGCCGACATCGACAACCTGCCCGAGATCAACACCGCGTTCGGCCGCAACGCCGGCGACGAGGCCATCGCCCGGTTTGCCGAGACCCTGCGCGGCAGTGCGCCGCTGATGGCGCAGATCGGGCACCCGGCCGCCGGGCGGTTCTTCATCCTCGCCGCGGTCGCGTCGGCCACCGAGGCACGGGCGATCACCGAGCGCATCCAGAACGCCCTGGTCGACGAGCCGCTGGGGGAGTCGTACCAGATTCGTCTCACGGCCAGCTTCGGCATCGCCGACACCTACGACCACGGTCTCGACTACGACGCCCTGGTGGATGCCGCCGCCCGCGCCATCGACTCGGTCAAGCAGCGCGGGGGGAACGACATCGCCGTGACCACCCAGGTGCTGTAGCTCGCCCAGGCGCTACAGCCGCCGGGCTACTCCGCGATCGCGATGGTGAGCGTGTCGCTCGCGGTCTGCTTGGCGTATGAGGCCGAGGTCGGCGTGGTCTGGATGAGCAGCTCGTAGGTGAACGACATCGTCACGCTGGTCGCGGCCGGGTCGATCGCGCCGAGCACGAAGGTCTGCCCGTAGCTGTACGGCGCCTTCATGAAGTAGCCGCCGGCCACCGAGGAGGAGTCGATTTGCGGCGCGGGGGCATCCAGTGCGCCGTCCGGCCCGTTCACGGCGGTGATCAGGCTGACCTTGGACAGGGTGACCCCCTGGCCGTCGTCGGTGCCGAGCGCGGCACTGAGCGAGAAGCTGATCGGCTTGTTCGCGCCGGCGGTCCACTCACCCATGTTCAGCGACGAGGAGTAGTCCACGGTGAGGTTGGCGTCGCCGGCGGTGAGCTGGCGTTGGGTGGACCCGGCGGCGAGGTCGTTCAACACGGCCTTCACGGTGGGCTTCGGCGTGGCCGACGAGGTGGCCCCCTCGGTGGCTTCCAATTCCGACCAGGGCGAGGCGCCGCATCCGCTCACGGCCAGCAGGGTGCCGAGGGCCAGGGCCAGTGTCGCCACGCGACGAGTAGTGGTCGGCAACGACATGGGATCCCCCGTTTTCTGTACTGGCGGGCTGATGCTGCGCCGTTCTTGAGCTTATCTTGTGAAAACCTTGACTCAGATAGGGGTCAAACCGGGTATTCCCCTGACAGAGTGGGGTTTGTGAACGAGAGAAACCGCTATGTGAAGCCCGAGCCCATTGTCGACGCCGCTGCCGCCGCGTACGCCAACGAGTTCAATGAGATGGTCGAAGGACTGCCCATCTTCCGTCCGACCATCGGATGCATCGTGCCGGCGTACAACGAGGCCGACTCCATCGGCGGTGTGCTCGACTCCCTGCTCGCGCAGACCCGGCTGCCCGACGTCATCCACGTGGTCGTGAACAACACCACCGACGACACCGTGAAGATCGCCAGCGAGTACGCCGGCCCGCACGAGGTCGTCATCGACGGCATCATGCAGTTCACCGAGGTGTTCGTGCACGACATCGGCGAGAACCCCGACAAGAAGGTCGGCGCGCTCAACTACGGCTACTCGCTGATCGAGGGCTGCGACTTCCTGCTCGGGGTGGATGGCGACACCACCGCATCCTCCAACGCCGTGGAGCAGCTCGAAGCCGAGATTGCCTCCGACACCCGCATCGGCGGCATCTCGGCGATCTACAGCATCGACGACACCGTGATCGACGGCGTCATGCCGCAGTTCCTCATCGCCGGCCAGCGCGCCCAGTTCGCCGCGTTCAACATGCAGAACATGCTGCGCGGCCGCAACATGGCCGTGCTCGGCGGTCAGTTCTCCATCTTCTCGATGAAGGCGCTGCGCGAGGTCATGGTCGACAGCCACCAGGCCACCCCCTGGGTGAAGGACAGCGAGGTGGAGGACTCCCTGCTGTCGCTGCAGATCAAGAGCGCCGGCTACCTCACCAAGATCAGCGCCCAGGCCCGCGCCAACGTGGGTGGCATGACCACCCTGCGCGGCCTCGACGCCCAGCAGGTGAAGTGGAACTTCGGCGCCATCGAGCTGATGTGGCCGGGCCAGCGTGGTGACACCAAGGGCCAGCCGTTCCACCCGAACCTGCGCCTGCGCTGGATCGAGAACTTCTCCATGGTGATCAACGTGCTCACCCGGGTGATGTTCTTCATCCTGCTGTTCGCCTCGCTGTCGATCGACGCGTTCGTGTTCAGCCCGGTCTGGCTGATCCCGCCGATCATCGCCATCTTCCTCAACCTCCGCACCGCGCTGTCGATGAAGACCCGCACCTGGAAGGACATCTTCTTCGCG
>Ga0247816_10000394_pt1 | contig 24901 bp, 23 predicted proteins | sample UWRJL209509C1_FD_179930 | JGI IMG/M metagenome (GOLD analysis project Ga0247816, IMG submission 179930) | Plant litter microbial communities from Arlington Agricultural Research Station in Wisconsin, United States - UWRJ-L209-509C-1 | ecosystem: Environmental > Terrestrial > Plant litter >...
ATCCGTCATTGGAGTTCCTTCATTCGGATGCCCGGTGTGCGGGCATTCGGATGCCCGGAATACGGGCAGGGCAAACCTTCAGTCTTGCAGGCCCCGGTTCCGCACCCGAATTTGACAGGATGCCGGAGAGGTGCCGGTCAGGCCGCGACAGCGTTCAGGGCACTCCAAGTCGAGGTCAGCGCTGCGCCGCGACGATCGACCGCCCCACCCATTCCGTGAGCAGACTCCGCTCGGCGGTGGTGAGCGCCGGCAGACTGGGGATGTGCGCGGCGAAGGTGACGGCGACCGCCGTGCTGGAGGGGCCGCTTCCATCCGGATTCTCGGCGGCGTTGGGCTCGAGGATCTGCGTCAGCACGGCGTCGAGCAGATCATCGGACAGACCAGGATCACGCTCTTCCGGCGCGACCTCTAGGAGCGCCACAACGGCTCCGGCGCCGGCAGCGTGGATGAGACCGAGCGCACGAATTTCGCTCACTCGCAGCAGGCCGGCGGCGGCGAGCGCCCGCACCCGCCCGCGCAGCACCTCGATGCCGGCCTGGATGGCCGGAGATCGCTGCGCGCGCCCGGGCGCGTTCAGGAGAGCGTGCAGATCAGGGTTGGCCAGGCCGAATTCGATCTGCAGCCGCCACCCCCTTCGCAGCGCTTCCACCGGATCGACGGAGCCGGCGACGGCCGACTTCGCGGTGACGTGCTCGGCCATCACCTGCTCGGCCACCGCCTCGATCAGGCCGTCCTTGTCACCGAACAGCCGGTAGATGGCCGGAGGCTGCACCCCGGCGGCATCCGCGACCCCGCGGGTGGTGAGTCCGGAGGCACCCCGTTCGTTCAGCAGCCGTGCCGCGACCTGCACGATGTGGCCGCGTTGATCGTCGCCGACGGCTGTGTCAGAGAATCCAGTCATGAATCAACGATATCGCAGGATTGATTCCAGCGGAACGATGGTGCTAGCCTCGCGGTGTTACCACTGAAAACGAATGGAGCGAACCAATGATAATTGTCACCGGCGCCACCGGGCACCTCGGAGCGCAGATCGTCGACCTCTTACTGAATCGCCTTCCGGCCTCCGCCGTGGGCGTCAGCGTGCGTGACCCCGGCAAGGCCCAAGGGCTCGCAGACCGTGGCGTTCGGGTGCGGGCCGGCGACTTCACCGATCCTGACTCGCTCGCCTACGCCTTCGAAGGGGCGGACCAGGTGCTGGTGATCTCGGCGGCCATCCGCGGCGGCGGCGCGTTCGACGCCAACCGGGTCGCCATCGACGCGGCAACGGCAGCCGGGGTGGGCCGCGTGCTCTACACGAGCCATCAGGCCGCCTCCGCCGACTCGCTCTTTCCCCCGCAGCGGGTGCACGCCGCCACCGAGCACCATCTGGCCGGGCAGGGCGTGCCGTTCACCGCGCTGCGCAACGGGTTCTACGCGAATGCCCTCGGCATCCATTTGGACAGCGCACTGAGCACGGGCCGCATTGTCGTGCCGGAGGACGGCCCGGTGTCGTGGACCGCGCACGAAGACCTCGCCGAGGCCGCCGCGATCGCTCTCGTCGAGGGCGAAGGCGAGGACCTCGACGGCATCTCCGCTCCTCTCACCGCGTCGACCGCTCTGGACCTCGGTGAGGTCGCGGACGTGCTCAGCAGCTTGACCGGCCGGACCATCACCCGCGTCACCGTGAGCGACGACGAATGGCGGGCGTCGGCGATCGAGCGCGGCTTACCGCCGCTGGTGGCCGACTTCTCCCTGGGCATGTTCCAGGCCGCCCGCCGCGGCGAATTCGCAGTGACCGACGGCACGCTAGAGACCGTCATCGGGCACGCCACCGCCCCGGTCGAGCACACTCTGCGGCAGCTGCTCGCCGCCCGCTGACAGCGCTCGCATCCAGCGCTCGGCCAGCGCGGCGAACCGGAGCCAGCTCAGACCGGGGTGCCGGCCCCGGTCTCCATCGGGATCGCGGCGAACTCCCGCACCACCAGCCGGGGCTTGATCATCCGGTGCCGGGGTTCGTCCGAGCCCGGCTCCCCGCGCACCTGACCGCCGAACGGCCCGGTCAACAGCTCGAGCACCCCGGCGGCGACCTCGTCGACGGACTGGTCCACACTGGAGAGCCCGATCGCGGCGGCGACCGGGGTGTTGTCGTAGCCCGTCACCGGAACCCGGTCGGGGTTCGCGATCATGGCGCCCAGGGCCAGGGAGTCGCTCGCGCAGAGCACGGCGTCCAAGGCGCCCGCGGTCTGCCGCAGCCGCTGCATCGCCGCCGTGCCCTCGGCGACACCGTCGACCGTGACAACCTCCAGATCAGCCAGCTCGGCCTCGGTCACATCATCGCGCTCCAGCATCGCGTCCCGCCAGCCGCGCCGGCGGTCCTCACCCGTGCCCGACGGGCTCGGCCAGCCGATGTAGCCGATCCGGCGCGCGCCGGCCTCCTGGGCCGCGCGGGTGGCGGCGTGCAGTCCGGACCAGCCATCAACATCCACCCAGAGGTGATGCGGGTCGCCCAGGTCGTCGGCGCCCCAGGGCCGCCCGAAGGTCACGAACGCGATGCCGTTCTCGACCAACCACTGGGTGCGCGGGTCACCGGCGAACGTGGAGGTGAGCACGAACCCGTCGACGTCGGCGCCGTCGTTCAACCGCTTCAGCTCGGTGATCTCGTCTTCGGGGCTGCGGGCAGTGAACAAGAGCACCCGCAGGCCCTGCAGCGCAGCCTGCTCGGTGAGGGCGTGCAGAAAACTGTCGAGCACCGACCCGGAGATGCCGTCGATCATCGGGTCGAGACGGATGCCGATCGTGGAGCTGCGCCGGGTACGCAACCGCCGCGCCGACGCGTGCGGCCGATACCCCAGCTGCGCGATCGCCGCCTCCACCCGCTCCCGGGTGTCGGCGCGCACGATGCCGGGCGAGTTCATCACGTTCGAGACGGTCTGGCGGGAGACACCGGCCGCGAGGGCGACATCCGTCACCGTGGGCATTGTGGCCACAACCGCTCCTCCCCCGAGTACACACCGATGCCTGGCACCCGTGACTGGATCGATCCAACACCGATCCCCCACAGAATAGCGCGTTTGACACCACAAAACCGAGCCTAATTGGATCGTTCAAGAAAACATTTGATCGATCAAATTAATTGAGCTACTGTGACAACCACACAAGCAACCGCGCACCGTAGCGCGACAGAAGGAGCATCAAGATGCAACGACGCAACTCCCGCTGGTTGATCGGCGCAGGCCTCACCGTGGTCGGCGCTCTCACCCTCAGCGCGTGCGGATCCGGATCCGGCTTCAGCGACACCCCCGCAGCCGGCGGCGAACTCACCAGCGACTCCTCCCAGGGCCTGAACATCCTCATCGGCTCCAGCGGCGACGCCGAGACCGCCTCGGTCAAGTCCGCCGTGGCCGCCTGGTCAGACTCCTCCGGCACCGACGCCGAGGTCAACGTGGCCAGCGACCTCAACCAGCAGCTCGCCCAGGGCTTCGCCGCCCAGAAGCCCGCCGACGTGTTCTACCTCTCCACGGATGCCTTCGCCGGCTACGCGTCGAACGGCTCGCTGCTGGCCTACGGCGACGAGCTTTCCAACAAGGACGACTTCTACCCGAGCCTGGTCAGCGCGTTCACCTACGACGGTGACTTCTACTGCGCCCCCAAGGACTTCTCCACCCTGCAGCTGATCATCAACACCGACCTCTGGGCCCAGGCCGGGCTGACGGATGCCGACATCCCGACCACCTGGGACGAACTCGCCGCGGTGAGCAAGACCCTCACCACCGCCGACCACGTCGGCCTCGGCATCGGCGGCGAATACGCCCGCCTGGGCGCCTTCATGGCCGAGGCCGGCGGCAGCCTGATGAACGACGACAGCACCGAGGCCACCGCCAACAGCGCCGAGAACGTGGCGGGGCTCGACTACGCCAAGACCCTGCTCACTGACGGATCGATGAAGTACGCCACCGAGCTCGGAGCCGGCTGGGGCGGCGAGGCGTTCGGCAAGCAGCTGGCCGCCATGACCATCGAGGGCAACTGGATCACCGGCGCCATGACCAACGACTTCCCCGACGTGAACTTCACCGTCGCCGAACTCCCGGAGGGCCCCGCCGGTAAGGGCACCATGCAGTTCACCAACTGCTGGGGCATCGCCGCCGACAGCCCCAACCAGGCCGCCGCACTCGACCTCGTCGAGCAGCTCACCAGCAAGGACGCCCAGCTGACCTTCTCCGACGAGTTCGGCCCGATGCCCTCCATCCAGTCCGCCGCCGCCGACTGGACCGCCGCGAACCCCGAGCTGGAACCGTTCCTGCTCGGCGCCGAGTACGCCAAGGGCGTGCCCACCGTGCAGGGCTCCGCCGATGTGGTCGCCGACCTGAACTCGCAGCTCGAGTCGCTCAAGACCGGGGACCCGCAGGCGATCCTCGACTCCGCGCAGAAGAACCTCGAAGCACTGCTGAAGTAGTTCCCCATGTCGACGACTGCACGCACGGCTGCCCCCACGTCCGGCCGCTCCGGAATCCGGGGCGGTGAGACCGCCTCCGGCTGGATTTTCACGGCCCCGATGATCATCCTGCTCGGCCTGTTCCTGGTCATCCCGGTGCTGATGGCGCTCTGGGTCAGCGTGTCCGACTGGACCGGCCGGGGCAGCCCCTTCGCCGGCAGCGTGCAGTACGTCGGCCTGGACAACTACTCCGCCCTGCTCGGCGGGGGCGGCCTGGCCGAGCAGGACTTCGGCACGGCCCTGCGCAACAACGCCTGGTACGTGCTCCTGGTGGTGCCCATCCAGACCGGGCTGAGCCTGCTGCTGGCCGTGCTGGTCAACCGGCAGATCCTGCGCGGCCGGGGCTTCTTCCGCACCGCGTTCTACTTCCCGTCGGTGACCAGCTCGGTCGCCATCACGGTGCTCTGGCTGTTCCTGTTCAGCTCCACCGGCGCCGTGAACAAGCTGCTCTCGTTCATCGGCGTCAACGGGCCGAACTGGTTCAACGACCCCAGCGGGGTGCTGCACAACATCCTCGGCGTCTTCGGCGTGCAGACCGGCCCGGCCGCGCTGACCGGCAACACCTTCCTCGGCATCTCCTTCTGGGAATGGTTGGCCGGGCCATCCGTTGCCATGAGCGCGTTCATTCTGATGGCCGTGTTCACCACCAGCGGCACCTTCATGCTTCTGTTCATCGCCGCGCTGCAGAACCTCAGCGGCGAGGTGACCGAGGCGGCCATGATGGATGGCGCCAACGGCTGGCAGCGCTTCTGGCGGGTCACCCTCCCCCAGCTGCGGCCAACCCTGTTCACCGTGCTCACCCTCGGTCTGATCGGCAGTTGGCAGGTCTTCGACCAGATCTACACCGGCACCCAGGGCGGACCGGGCAAGACCACCCTCACCCCGGCCTACCTCTCCTATCAGACCGCGTTCAACAACCAGGCCTGGGGGCAGGGCGCCGCGATCGCGTTCATCCTGTTCGTGATCATCGTGTTCTTCACCCTGTTCCAGCGCTGGTTGCTGGCCGAACGCCAGGTCTCCAACCGGCGGATGCGGCCCTACCTGCCGTCAGCGACACTGCCGACCCCGACCCTGCCGACCACCACCGCCGGAGGCACCAAGTGAGCACCCTCGAACGAGCCCGCGTGCGACCCACCTCCCCCTCCCGGCGGCTGCGCCACCTGAGCCGCCCCCAGCTGCCCACCAGCGCCGTGGCCGGCCGGTCACTGCTCTACGCCATCCTCGTTGTGCTCGCGATGATCTACATCGCCCCGTTCCTGGTGCAGGTCGCCACCTCGTTCAAAACGGATGCCGACGCCGCCAGCAACCCGATGTCGTTGCTGCCGCAGACCTGGTCGACGGCCGCCTACGAGAGACTGTTCCTCAACTCGGACTTCCCGGTCTGGTTCCAGAACTCCGCCATCGTCACGGTCTTCGTCACCCTCGGCCGGGTGTTCTTCAACTCCCTGGCCGGGTACGCCCTGGCCCGGCTGCACTTCCGCGGCCGCAACGTCATCTTCGCCCTGCTCATCGCGGTGATGAGCGTGCCCGGTGTGGTGCTGCTGATCCCCAAGTTTCTGGTGATCAACCAGCTCGGCATCTACGACACCTACGTGGCCATGATCGTGCCGCTACTCACCGACGCGGCCGGCGTTTTCATCATGAAGAACTTCTTCGAATCCATCCCGGCCAGCGTCGAGGAGCAGGCCCGCATCGACGGTGCCGGCACCTTCCGGGTGTTCTGGTCGATCGTGCTGCCGATGGCCCGGCCGGCCCTGGTGACCATCATCATCCTGTCCTTCCAGGGCTCCTGGAACGAGCTGTCGCACTTCATCGTCGCCACCCAATCACCCGAACTCACCACCCTCACCAAGGGGGTCGCGTCGCTGGCGTCCGGGCAGCTCAGCCAGGGCACCCAGTACCCGCTCAAACTCGCCGCCGCGGCGATCATGACCATCCCGGTGGCGGTGATGTTCTTCATCTTCCAGAAACGCATCATGAACAGCACCGACGGGGCCGTGAAGGAGTAACCGTTCCTCCCCCGCACCACCCCGAGTCACCTTTTCCACAGATCCGCACCACAACACCCTGGAGTCGTACCGCTCTCATGCTCTCCCACCCCGTCCAGCCGCTCCTGCACGACTCCGCCATCGTTCTGGCCGCGCCCACCCAGGCCTGGTCCAGCGCCACCGGGCACACCACGCTGCCCATCCACGGGCTGTACCACTCCGACACCCGGGTGCTCTCCGGGTGGAGCCTGCAGGTCGGCGGCCAGCCCGGCGAGCCGACCGGCTCCGCAGCGGATGGCGCCGGCACGATGACCTTCAACGCCCTGCTGCGCCACCTCGACGATCGCACCGCCGACCCGCGGCTGCGCCTGCAGGTCACCCGCACGGTCACCGCCGGGCAGCTCACCGAGCAGATCGTGATCGAGTCGGGGCTGGAGCACCCGATCGACACCCGGGTGTCGGTCAGCCTCACCCCGGACTTCGCCGAGATGCAGACCGTCAAGGCCGGCCTGGCCGGCGCGGCCGAACGAGCCGCCTTCGGCGACACCGACCTGCCCGAGATCGTCGCGATCGACGTGCAGACCAGCGCGGCGGGCATCCGCTTGGCCACGCCCACCGTGACCGCTCTCGTGACCCTGAGCGACGGCGGGCAACTCAGCACCGCTTCTGACGGCGTCGAGGTGCACGCCGACTGGGCGGTCACCGTGCCGGCCCGCGGCCGCGTCACCGTGCAGTGGACCGTCGCCGTGCAGCACACCGCCACCGTGGTGCAGGCCGCGGCCGGTCTGCCGCAATGGGCGGGCGTGTCGGTGCGGTCCGGCGACGAGCGGCTGGCCCGCTGGGTGCAGCGCGCGCTCGACGACCTCTCCGGCCTGCGGATGGCCACCACGGCACGGCCAAACGAGCCGTTCCTGGCCGCCGGCGCGCCCTGGTTCTTCACCCTGTTCGGCCGGGACTCCATCTGGGCCGCCCGGTTCCTGTTGCCGCTTGGCACCGAGCTGGCGGCATCCACTCTGCGGTTGCTCGCGCAGTTGCAGGGCACCGTGACCGACGCCGAAACCGCCGAACAGCCCGGCAAGATCATGCACGAGCTGCGCCCGGCCACGTTCACCATTCCGGGTGAAGACGTGTCGCTGCCGCCGCTGTACTACGGCACGGTGGATGCCACCCCGCTGTGGATCTGCCTGCTCGCCGACGCGCACCGCTGGGGCATGCCCGCGGCCGAGGTGGAGGCGCTGCTGCCGCACCTCGAGGCGGCCCTGGCCTGGATGCGCGACTTCGGCGACAGCGACGGCGACGGCTTTCTCGAGTACGTCGACAGCACCGGGCACGGCCTGGCGAACCAGGGCTGGAAGGACTCCGGCGACTCGATCCAGTGGCGCGACGGCAGCCTCGCCGACGGGCCGATCGCGCTCTGCGAGGTGCAGGCCTACGCCTACCAGGCTGCGATCGACGGCGCCGAGCTGCTCGACACCTTCGGCCGGCCCGGCGGGGACACCTGGCGGGCCTGGGCCGCGACCCTGCAGGCCCGGTTCCGGGACGCGTTCTGGATCGACTCTCCCGAAGGCCGCTACCCGGCCGTGGCACTGGATGCCGCTAAACGCCCGGTCGACACCGTCACCAGCAACATCGGTCACCTGCTCGGCACCGGGCTGCTCAACGCGGAGGAATCCGCGCTGGTCGCCGCCCGGCTGGTCTCCCCCGAGCTCAACTCCGGCTACGGCCTGCGCACCATGTCCACCGACTCGGCGGGGTACTGGCCGGTGAGCTACCACGGCGGGTCGGTCTGGACCCACGACACCGCCATCGCCATTGCGGGCCTGGGCCGGGCCGGGTTCGGTGCCGAGGCGGGCAGCCTCGTCAGCGGCCTGCTCGCCGCGGCCGAATCGTTCGACTACCGCATGCCCGAGCTGCACTCCGGCGACGCCGCCACCGTGGTCACCGCGGCCGGGGCGTACCCGGCGGCGTGCCGCCCGCAGGCCTGGTCGGCGGCGGCCGCCATCTCGGTGCTCGGCACCGTGCTGGGCCTGGCGCCCGACCCCGTCACGGGCGAGGTCGCATCCACGCCGATCGAGCCGGCCGTGGTCGGTGCCGTCACCGTGCACGGCCTGCCCACGCCGGTCCGCGCCGAGCTGACCGAGGTCTAACCGCCCGTCCGGAGGCCAGCCGGCCGCACGTTTTGCAGGAGATAGTGACTTTGGCAGGAGCGGATGCGCAATCCCGTCCTGCCAACATCACTATCTCCACTTACCCAGGTGCGGCAGCCCGGTTGGTGCGGCAGCGCTCCGACGCGGCAGCCCGGTCGGATGCGCCCGCACCACCCGCACCCCGACCCCGGCCCCGGCCCCGGCCCCGGCATAACTCCTGCTATTTTCCGAACGCGAGAAGTGGATGCCCGTGATTCCGGGCATCCGCTCGCCGTCGGCCGAAAATAGCAGGAGTTGTGCTCTCGCTGCCCCTGCTGTGGTGAGCGGCTAGCGCACCCCGCTCATCAGCCGCAGAATCGGCCGAGAGCCGAGCAGCAGCATCCCGCCGAGCACGATGGCGATGCCGCCGAGCACCCCGAAGTAGAGCTGCTCGGGCGCGGTCGCGTACCACTCGGCCAGTCGCCCGGAGATGGCGGTGCCGAGTGCGACGGACAGGAAGAACAGCGCGACCATCTGGGTGGTGAACAGTTCGGGCGCGAGCTTGGTGGAGACCGACAGTCCCACCGGCGACAGCAGCAGCTCGGCGATGGTGAAGACCAGCAGAATGCCCACCATCGCTAGCAGCGGGGTCGAGTTCGCGGCCCCACCGACGAACGGCAGGAAGAGCAGGAACGCCACGCCCATGATCGCGGTGCCGAAGGCGAACTTCACCGGGGTCGACGGCTGCCGGGCGCCCCACTTGGTCCAGATCGCCGCGAACACGCCGGACAGCACGATGATGAACACCGGGTTGATCGACTGCACCCACGACACCGGCATCTCCCAGCCGAACAGCGACCGGTTCAGCCGGGTGTCGGAGTAGATCGTCACCACCGTGAACTGCTGCTGGTAGAGCGACCAGAACGCCACGCTCGCGATGAACAGCGGAATGAACGCGTACACGCGCTTGCGCTCCACCGCCGAAATGTGCCGGTTGGTCAGAATCACGATGAAGTACGAAATGGATGCCACGATCGTCACGCCGATCACGATGAGCACCAGGTTCTCGGCGGTGATCACCCCGGTGGCCACCAGCACCACGATCAGGGCCACGGCCACGCCCGCGATCAGACCGTAGAAGAGGTACCGGCTGCGCGGCAGCGGGTCGGGCACCTCCCGGGCCACGTCGGGCAGCCGTTTGCGTCCGAACGCGTACTGGGTCAGGCCGATCGCCATGCCGACGGCTGCCAGGCCGAAGCCGTAGTGGAAGCCGAGGGTGGACTGCAGCAGGCCCGTGAGCAGCGGACCGAAGAACGCGCCCAGGTTGATGCCGAGGTAGAACAGCGAGAAGCCGGCGTCGCGGCGGGGATCGTCTTTGCGGTACAGCGTGCCGACCACGGAGGTGGCGTTGGCCTTGAGGCCACCGCTGCCGAGCGCGACCAGGATGAGGCCGACGACGACCCCGGCGACGGCCGGGATCAGTGCCAGGGCGATGTGCCCGGCCATGATCACGATCGCGCTGACGAACAGCACCCGTTCGGAGCCGGCCAACCGGTCGGCGATCCAGGCGCCCAGGATGGTGGAGAGATAGACCGCCCCGCCGTACGCCCCGACGACGCCGGCCGCGGTGGCCTGCGGAATCCCGAGCCCGCCCTCGGCGGCCGAGTAGTACAGGTACAGCAGCAGAATGCCCTGCATGCCGTAGAACGAGAAGCGTTCCCACATCTCGACACCGAAAATGCTGGCCAGCGCCCGCGGTTGACCGAAGAACCGGTGGTCGTCCTGAGCTGAACCAGGCTCCGCGAGCTTAGTCATGCCTTCACGATACGCCTGGGTCGCAAACCCGGCGCCGAAAGTTTCGCCGCACGTTGGGCGGGAGAAAGTGAGCGGGGTAGGACCGAATCGGGTGTCGCATCCGCTTACGCGCGTGATGCCCCGTTAAGCGTGCGTAGCCGGGCCAGGTCGCCTGCTGAAGTGGATGCCCTAGCGCGGCCGGCGCAACCGGATCGGGCCCTTCGCGGTGGACGGGTCGACCACCGAGCCGCCCTGCGTGATCTCGAGTTCATCGCGGGCGACCATGCGGCGCGCGGCGCGACGGGCCGGTTCCATCAGGTCGCGCCAGTCCTCGCCGCCGATGGCCCGGGCCGCGTCGGACGGGCAGATCGTGGCATCCTGAGCGCGCTTACCCAGCAGGGTCACGATGGTTTCTTCGAGCTGGAGGTCGGTCGCGTTCACCCCGTGCGAGCGGCAGGCGCTCGAGCAGTACTTGACCGCGTCCCAGTTGTTGGCCCACTTCGCGCGCCACTCGATGCGCCGACCGCACGAGGCGCAGGTTTTCTCCGCCCGGGTCGGGTCGGAGTCGGGGGTCTCGCGTTGACGGTGAGCCATGTCTTCCATTCTGCGGGTCGGGCGGGTGAATCCGGCTCGGGACCGCGCCCCCTGTGGCGGACCGCTACCGTTCTAACGGGCGCGGTCCGCCGCAGGGGGTGCGGTTTCCGGCCGAAGGTGCGGTCTCCGGCCGAGGGTGGGGTCACGCACCCCAGCGGATGACCGCGGCCGGGTCTACGAAGCGGCCGCCACGTCGATGAGCACCTTGCCCACAACCCCGCTCTCGACCAGGGCGTGCGCATCCGCGGTGTGCGCCAGATCGGTGCGGTGCAGCGGCAGCCCGGCCGACTCCCCCACGGGTAGCGCGCCGTCGTCGAGGGCGGCGTTGATGTCCTCGGCCGCGGCCCGGATCGCATCCATGCCCACGGTGTAGAGCAGTAGGAACTGGTAGCGCACGTTGAGGCTGAAGTGCTGGCGCACATCTAGGGTCACCTGGTCGCCGTTGTTGTTGGCGTAGACCGCGATTGAGCCGCGGTTGCGGATGACCGCCAGGTCCAGCTGCGAGTTCTGGGCGGGTGCGACTTCCACGATCAGGTCAACGCCGTCGGGTGCGATCGCCCGAATCTGGTCGACCACGTCGGGGTCGGTGTAGGTGAGCACGTGCTGCGCGCCGGCGGCGGTCGCGAGCGCCGCCTTGGCCGGCGAGCTCACGGTCGTGATGACGGATGCTCCCGCCCACGTCGCCAGCTGGATCGCGGCATGCCCGACCGCACCGGCACCGCCGGCCACGAGCACCACCTTGCCCGCCAGCGCGCCCGGGTGCAGCCGACTCGGGCCGTCTTCGGCCACGGTCAGCGCCCGGTGCGCCGTGATCGCCGGCACGCCGAGGCTGGCGCCCTGGTCGAAGCTGGCGGAGTCGGGCAGGGCGAAGACCCGCTCGGCCGGCAGCACCGCGAACTCCTGGGAGGAGCCGCTGGCCGCCCGCTGGTACGCGGCGAGGGCCAACCAGACCCGGTCGCCGACCGTCACGTGGTCGACGCCGGTGCCGATCGCATCCACTATGCCGGCACCGTCTTGGCCGGGCACGACGTCGTCGAACGCCAGCTTCTCGCCCGGCGCGGAGCCGGCGCGGGACTTCCAGTCGGTGGGGTTCACGCCGCTGACCTGGATGCGCACCCGCACCTCGCCGGCGCCGGGTTCGGTCACCGGCCGATCCACGAGCTGAAGCACGGACGGGTCACCGGTCTGGCTGTACACAATGGCTTTCATATAGAGGGACAACACCGGCACCGGCGGAATGTTTCCCGGTCGGGTCTTGCGTTCCGGTAACGAACCTGCCCCGAACATCGACGCGGCGCACAACCCCGGCCAGGGTGGAGCCATGCAGCCAGTGACATCCGAACCGATAACCACAGCCTCTCTCGTTGCGCTAATAAGCGCGGCGGCGGTGGGCGTGCTGCTCAGCGGCTGCGTCGGCCCTCCGAGCGGCGGTGCCTCAGCGGTGGGAGCCGCGAAGATCGTTGACGGCTACGACTGCCTGGCGCCGAACCTGATTTCTTGGGCGCTCCCACCACACACAAACAGCACACCCGACCCCGACCATCCGTACGCGCCCAAACCCGGCCGGGTACCGCACGACTTCACCCCGGCCATGGCCGTGCGCTGCGACGTGATGACCGACCTCGGCGACGCGCCGGGCCTTCGCGTCACCGCGGTGACGTTCGCGGGCGATCTGGCACCACTTCTCGCAGCTCTGGCCGAACCCGACGACGACGACTCGAACGTCGCGTGCACAGCCGACCTGGAACTGGTGCCTCCGCTCTGGCTCGTCGACGCGGCCGGTCGGGCAATCAACGCGCATTACCCCGTGAACGCCTGCAAAAAGACCAAGCCCGGTGTGCGGGACGCTCTGGACACACTGCCGGTGGTGGACAGCACGACAGTGGACATTGGGCAGGAGCAACCGGTCCCGACGCCAGACAGCGAACCGATCACCCCGTCGAGCCCCTGAGCCAGTCACGCTCAAGACGAAGTGCTGACACATCCCCCACCCTCCCGGCTCGCGCCGCTCAGGCCAGGCTGTGCCCCGACGACCGGGGCCCTCTGCCCGCGGCCCGCGTGCAAAACTGGCACCCAGTCGATTCCAAGGGGGAAACATGGATGAATGGCCGCGGTGGGCAGGGGACCTACCAACATGGATCACAACAGCCGCAATAGCGCTGGCCGCGATTCAGATCTTTGCCGAGCGCAAGAAGCGCGCGGCCGAGGAAACGCGAGAGTCGAAGTCGCAGGCTTCGGAACTCACGGCCTGGGCGGTGTCCGATCCCAAGAACGCCATGTACGGGATCGTGTTCTCCAACACGTCGCGCTCGACGTTCCACGACGTGGAGATCGTAGCCATGATCCATGGAGAGATCCTTGCCCCTGTACAGCTGAGGATCCTGCCTCCGGGTTCGTTCTTCGTCCGCTTAGCGAAAAAGGATGCCTCGGAGCCCGGCAAGACTTCCCGCCTGTGGGACTATCCCATCGACACCAGCGAATACCAGGGGGAATTGCGTCCGTATATGAATACCGACAGATACCAGGTGATGAGCATGAGCTTCCGCGACAACCTCAAGCAGAGCTGGGAAACGGATGCCCAGGCCCTGCTGACTCGGAGTTAGCCAGCCCCGGCACTCGCGACAAACTTTGCCCTTGCCAACAGGTCTGGACTGCTGGCCAACAAGGGCTCGCCCGCCCGGGATGCGGGGCATACTCGTTACGACCCTGCGCGGTTGCGCGGTCGGCGCGACCCGCCCTCCAGCGAGGCGAGCTCGATCCGCCTCCCGTTGAAAGGAATCCCATGAGCGACAAGTTTTCCGAACGCGCCGAAGATTTCGTCGAGGACGCCGCGGATAAGGCCGGGCGTCTGGTCGAGGATGCCACCGACAAAGCCCAGCGCCTGGCCGAGGACACTGCGGCGAAGGCCCGTGAGGTCGCCGATGACACCGTCAAGAACGCGAAGGGCGTCATCCGCGATCTCGACCACAGCGCCCGCTCCGCCGCGGACTCGGCGGATGAGTACGCCACAGAGGCCATCGACAAGGTCGCCGCCGCTTACAAACGCAACCCCGTGAAGGTCGTCGCCATCGTCGTCCTCGCCGTGGCCGTCGTCGCCGTCATCGCGAACGCGATCACCCGGCGCCGCTAGCGACACACCGCCCGGCTGCGGGCCCGCCCCACGCCCGCCCGCCAACCGCCCGCCCACCGACCCGCTCGTGGCATAACTCCTGCAATTCGCAAGCCGACGAAAGCGGATGCCCGGAATTCCGCGGCCGCCGATCCCCGGCCGCCAAAATTGCAGGAGTTATGCCCACGCACGCGCTGAAGGGGGGCGGGGCGGGGCGGGGCGGGGGCGTCAGGCCGCGGGCTCGAACGTGATTGCGCCCGAGCGGGTGAACTCCCGGATCAAGACGAGGGCCTCGTCCAGCAGGAATGTGTCGACGGTTCGACCCTGGGCCGTTTCGTTCCGTTGCGCCGTGGGCTGCTGGTCGGCGTCGGCGAGGACCTCGTCCCGCACGGCGTGGGCGATCTCCCCCAGAGTGCGATGACCGTCCGCGTAGGGCAGGAAACGGGCACCGAGTTTGGAGACGGCGAACGGCTCGTCGTCGCCGACCCGAAGGAGATAGCCCTCGTCCAGCTCCCCGACGATGGCGATCTCCCGCCGTGGCACCGGCACTATGGTGAGGTCGTCGACGGTCGCATCGGGCTGAACCAGGGCGAGGAACTCTTGACCGGCCAGCCAGCCCAACAGGCCCAGCTCCTCCGCCACGAACTCTCGGTCATCGACGGTCGGGTCGAGCGAGCTGAGCAGAGAGTGATACGCCGTAGTCAGCTTCACCCCGCGCTTCTCCCCACCCGTGCGGTCGCCCACGGTCAGGGTGTGACCACTCTCGAAAGTGGTCAGGTAGCCCAAACGCACGTAGCGGATGCCGGACTTCTCGCTGGCCGGGTCGACGGGAATAGTCATCCCGTCAGCGCTCATTGGCGAACTGCGCCAGCAGCTGGTTCACGTCTGCCGGGTTCGTCTCGTGCGGTGCGCGGGTGGTGGGCAGTTCGACCGCGGGGAGGTCCGACTGTGCCGGCGGCCGCCCGTGACCATCGAAGAGTGCGATCTGCATGAGCCGATCGGCGTAGCCGGTGGCGTTCGGCGACTCGTGCCAGGTGAATCCGGTGTAGCCCGGCTCCACCGCGAGCGGGTCGAAGCGCCAGCGTTCGACGCGTGCTCTGGCCTCGTTCTCGACGGTCAGGTCTGCCCGCGCCGTCCGCAGCCGCTTCGCGCGAACGACGGCGAAGGCTATGCCCAAGCCGAGGGTCAGCACCAGCGGGACGACCTGCGGGATGACCGAGCCCGTCCCGCCGGGCTTGATCGCCGCGCAGTCAGCTTCGCTGAGCAGAACGTTGTCGGGGTCGTCGAGCGTGGCCAGGCACTGCTCGTAGGTGAATCCACCCGTGGCCGGCGCCGAGTTCGACACGCCCAGGGCCATCACCTGGAGCAGCAGCATCAGCAGGAACAGACCGGCCAGAGCGAAACTGACGATGGATGCCACCTTGAGACCGGTCTGTCGCAGACGTGCCGGGCGCTGCATGACCCGTGCTTTCTCGTCGCTGGGCACCTCCGCCTGCGCTTGACCGATGACCCGAGCCCAGCCCTGCAACCACCGGGAATCACGATCGCGGATGGTCTGCGCAACCGCGAAGGCCGGTTCGCGCCAGGCCAGAAATGCCACGCCCTCCGGCGTCTGCCGCCACCGGGCGAACTCGTTCCAGGTGATCTGCTCGGCCAGATCGTTCTGGCGATCGGCCATCACGCGTTGGAGCGCCAGCTGTTCCTCGGCCGCTCGCGCGGCACGGGCGGCCTGGAACGCGGTTGCCGCCTGGAAACCGGCTCCGACCCAGGCGCCGGACGCGGCAGAGCGGGCCGCCTGGCTCGTGGCGGCGTTGCTCTGAGCGGACTGCGCCACCGAGCCCTTGATGTCCTGCAGGTGCCGTTCGCTGTTGTGCAGTGAATTCCGGATGTCTCGGACGTTCTTGGCCATTGTCGTGCTCCCCCGTTAGAGCCGGTGGCCGGTATCACGCAGTCGCCCGCGCGCTCCCTACCCCGACCTCCGCCTCATCGGAGTGTAGTGGCCGCAACGCCACAGGGCGGCCCCGCCGAAGCGGGACCGCCCTGAAGCGAACGAGGCAGCGAGCTAGACCGGGTCGGCCGCCGCTTCCTTCTCGGCCTTGCGGCGCGCCTTCTCGGCGTCGAGCACGGCCTTCTCGGCGGCCTTCTCCTCGGCCACCCAGATGTCGCGCTTGGCTCCGGGCACCCAGCCCTTGTCGACCACGCGGATCTGGTAGACGATCGCCACGCTCACGAGCACCACCGCGATGAGGATCGCGAGGATGACCGCGAGTCCGCCGCCGACGCCCACGCTGACACCCACGAGGGTGCCGAACCAGCCGAAGTCAGCGTCACCGAACGTGCTGTTGGCGAAGCCGAAGTCGCCCAGGACCAGCAGCAGAATGGCGGGCAGGATGGTGATGATCACGCCGTTGACGAAGCCACCGATTGCGGCGCCGATGCGTCCGCCGGTCGCGTTGCCGTAGACACCCGCACCACCACCGGTGAAGAAGTGCGGCACCATGCCGGGCAGGATCAGCGCGAGGCCGAACACCGGGTTGAGCCACACCGCGAGCACGGCCAGGGCGATGAGGCCACCGGCGAAGGAGCTCAGGAAGCCGATCAGCACGGCGTTGGCGCCGAACGGGAACACGATCGGGATGTCCAGGGCGGGGCGAGCACCGGGTACGACCTTCTCGGCGATGCCCTGGAACGCGGGCACCAGCTCACCGAGCACGGTGCGCACACCGTAGAGGATGACCGCGACACCGACACCGAACTGCAGCGCCTGAGCGAACGCGGCCATGATGAACGCACCGGCGTCGGCGGAGCCGAAGATGTCCAGCGCGTCCTGCAGCGGCAGGGCGATGAGGCCCCAGATGGCGAAGACCATGTAGATCAGAACCATCGACAGCGACGTGGCCACCATCGAGTCGCGCAGGAACTTGAGGCCCTGCGGGAACTTGATGTCCTCGGTGGACTTGCTGCGCTTGCCCGCGGCCTGGCCGGCCGCACCGGCGGCGATGTAGCCGAGGGTGCCGAAGTGACCGATGGCGATGGTGTCGTTGCCGGTGATCTTCTTGGTCCAGGGGTGCACGAACGCGGGCATCACGACCATGATCACGCCGAGCAGCAGGGCGCCGATGAGCACCACCAGCCAGCTCTGGCCGTCGCCGAAGCCCACCGACAGCACCACGGTGAGCATGGTGGCCATGAACACCATGTGGTGTCCGGTGAGGAACACGTACTTCAGCGGCGTGAACCGGGCCAGGGCGAGCATCACCAGGAAGCCGAGGGTGAGCACGTAGGCGCTCTGGGCACCGAACTCATCCTGGGCGATGGCCGTGATGACCTCGTTGGTGGGGATGACACCCTGGGCGCCGGTGACGGCGAGGATCAGCGTGCCCAGCGGGTCGAGCGAGCCCACCACGACGTTGGCGCCGGCGCCGAGGATCAGGAAGCCGAGCGCGGCCTTGAGGGCACCGCCGATCACCTGTCCGGAGTTGCGCTTGAGCGCCATGAGCCCGACGGCGGTGATGATGCCGATCAGGTAGGCCGGCACATTGAGAATCTGCTGCCCAATGAAATTCAGTACGACGACGAGCCACTCCATCGTGGGTGCTCCTATTTCTGTGAGAGGGGGAAGGTGGAGGGGTTATTCGACCGCGGCGGTGATCTTCTCGGTGATCTCGTCGAGATCGAAGAAGTTGTTGATGATGATGACCTCGGCGGGCACATCGCCGAGCTCCTCGGCGAGTTCCTCCGAGGTGAGCACGATCTCGGCGGTCTGCGCGGCGCCACGGGCCACGCCCATGTCGGCGGCTTCAACCTCGGCGTCGATGCCGAGCTTGGCGAGTACCTTCTCGGCGTTCATTTTGAGCAGCACTGAGGTTCCAATGCCCATTCCACAGACGGCGACGATCTTCATGGCGGTGCCTTTCGATTGGGTGAGACGAGTGAGAAAAGAGGTGGATGCCGTCGGTTACGCGGCAGCGCCGGCGAGGGCGCCGAGCACGGCTCGAACCTCGTCGGGGGTTTCGGCGACGCGCAGCTTCTGCATGGCGTCGGAGTCGGAGAGCACGCCGGCCAGCGCCCGCATCACCTGCAGGTGCGCGTCGTGGTCCTTGGCGGCGAGGCCGATCACGAGGGTGACCGGGTCGTTGTTCTTGTTGCCGAACTCCACCGGGGTGGCCAGGCTCACCCAGCTGAGTCCGCCGGTGAGCACGGCGGGCGACGGCCGCGAGTGCGCCAGCGCCACACCGGGGGCGATCACGATGTACGGGCCGTGCTTCTCGACGGCGGCGATCATCTCGTCGGTGTAGGTCTCCGTCGTGGCACCGTCGGCGACCAGTCCGTCGCCGGCGAGACGAATAGCGGCCCGCCAGTCGGCGGCATCCGCTTGGGTCTGAATCGACGACAGCGCTTCGGCCAGGTTCAGTGCCACGAAGGAACTCCTTTGTTGGTTTCGGGTCATCCCCAAGACTGCGAGAGCGACTGGGACGACTGTATTAGCCTAAGCGACCTTTTGTCTACAAATGCACCAAAGTAAAATCCGGGGTGTCCGGGCAGTGGATGCCGCGGGCCCGGGCCCGCCAGACGGCCGCGGGTCAGCTCGCCGGAGCGCCGAGCGCCACCCCGGCGCCGCCGGCCCGGGTGAGCCGGCTGATCCGGTCGGCCTCGAAGAGGGCGTCCTGGGCGATCAGGGAGGCGCCGGTGACGCCGGCGGCGTGGCCGAGCCGGGATTTCTCCACGATCAGGTCCTGCAGCGCGAAGTCGCGGGCGCCGGCGTGGATGGCGTCGCGGATGGCGCCGAGGAACGGTTCGTCGGCCTGGGCCAGGTTGCCGCCGATGACCACGGCCTGCGGGTTGAGCAGGCCCACCACGTAGGCCAGGCTCTGGCCGATGGCGGTGCCGGTCTCGCCAATCAGGCGCAGCACCTCGGGGTCACCGTCGTTGGCCAGGCCGACGATGTCGTTGCTGGTGCGCACGGTGTAGCCGCGGCGCAGCAGTTCGCGGCGGATGACCGCGCCGCTGGCGATGGTCTCGAGCCGTTCGGTGCGGCCGCCGTCGGCGCGCACCTGGCTGAGGTCGCCGGCGCCGCCGCGGGAGCCGTGGTAGATCGCACCGTCGAGCACGAACGCCAGGCCGATGCCGATGCCGGCCTTGAGCACCACCACGTCGCGGTACTCGGTCCAGCCGCGCCGGGCCTCGGCGAGCGCCATGATGTTCACGTCCCGGTCCACGGCGAAGACGGCGTTCTCGTAGCGTCCGGCGAAGTAGTCCTTCACCAGCACACCCTCCCACTGGGCATCCACTTGCGGGGCGGCGAGCCGGCCGGTCTGGAAGTCGACCGGGCCGGGCACGCCCACGCCGATGCCGACCACGTCGGCGCGGGTCTTGCCCAGCCGGTCGAGCATATGGTCGAACACCTGGCCGGCCCACTCGAAGATCTCGGCCGGACCCTCGCTCAGCCCGATGTCGGCCTCGTCCTCGCTGAGGATGGTCGAGACCAGATCGGTGATCGCCAACCGGGTGTGCGACCCGCCGATGTCCATCGCCAGCAGCAGCCCGGCGTGCGGGTTCACCGCGAACTCCTCCGGCGGTCGGCCGCCGCGAGAGTCGAGCTGGCCGACGCTCACCACGATGGAGGCCAGCATCAGCTCGTCGAGGCGTTTGGCCAGGGTGATGCGCGACCAGCCGAGCTGGTCGATCAGGTCACTGCGGGTGGTGGCGGTCCCCGACCGAATCAGGCCGAGCACCACACCCGAACCCGTGGACAGAGCGTGCGCCATCTGATTCCTCACCTCGAACGGAGCCGGTCCGCGCCTGCGGCGACGGGGCCGGTCGTCTTATTGACTTAAGTACATTTGTATACCAAAGTATCTCGCATGGCTACCGAATCCACGAATCCCCCGTCACCGACGACGCACTCCGAGCTCGACGACAGAGCCGTCGCCAGCGCCCGCGCCCTGGCCGCCCATGTGGTGCAGGCCAAGGGTCACGGACACGGCGGCACCGCCATGGCATTGGCACCAGTGTCGCACGTGTTGTTCTCCCGGGTGCTGCGGCACTCCCCCAGCCAGCCGGACTGGCCCGGCCGCGACCGCTTCGTTCTTTCGGCCGGTCACGCCAGCCTTTTGCTCTACACCCAGCTGTTCCTCACCGGCTACGGCCTCACCGTGGACGACCTCGCCAAGAGCCGCACCCTCGGTTCGAAGACCCCCGGCCACCCCGAGCTGCACCACACCGTGGGGGTCGAGATGAGCACCGGCCCGCTCGGCCAGGGTGTCGCATCCGCTGTCGGCATGGCGATGGCCGCCCGGCACGAAAGCGCCGTGTTCACGCCCGGCTCGACCCTGCTCGACCACACCACCTGGGTGCTCGCCGGTGACGGCTGCCTGCAGGAGGGCGTGTCCGGTGAGGCGTCCAGCCTGGCCGGCACGCTCGGCCTCGACAACCTGGTGCTGATCTGGGACGACAACGGCATCACCATCGACTCCGGCACCGACGAGACCTTCGCCGAAGACGTGCGCGCCCGGTACCGCGCCTACGGCTGGCGGGTGCTCGAGATCGACACCCCCGACGACCTCGACGCGCTCGAGGAGACCCTGCGGGCCGCCGCGGAGCGCACCGGCCGGCCCACCCTGGTGGCTCTCCGCACCGTGATCGGCGCCCCGTCGGCCAAGTTCGGCGGCACCTCGGCCGCGCACTCCGGCGGCTTCGGCGCCGACGAACTCGCCGCCGTGAAGTCCACGCTCGGCTTCACCGCCGACGCCGGCCTTCATGACCTGGTCACGCCCGAGACCCTCGAGCACACCAGCACGGCCATTGACCGGGGCGAGCGGATGCACCGCGCCTGGGAAACCGAGCTGGCCGCCTGGAGCGAGACCGACCCGGCCGCGGCGGCCCGCTGGGCGGCCTTCCGGGGTAACGAGTTCTCCACCGCCGCGCTGGACGCCGTGGCCGTCGGCGCCCCCGGCGACATGATCGCCACCCGCAAGACCAACGGCGCGGTGCTGCGCGCCCTGCAGAGCTCCGCCCCGCTCTGGGGCGGCTCGGCCGACCTGGCCGGCTCCACCACGGTGGAGGTCGACGGCGACCGGTTCTCCGCGGCGAACCCGGCCGGCGAGTTCATCCGGTTCGGCATCCGCGAGCACGCCATGGCCGCGATCCTCAGCGGCATCGCACTGCAGGGACCGTGGCGGCCGTTCGCCTCCACCTACCTGGTGTTCAGCGACTACATGCGGCCGAGCATCCGTCTGGGCGCCCTGATGGGACTCGGCGCGGTGTACATCTACACCCACGACTCCGTTGCCGTCGGCGAAGACGGGCCCACCCACCAGCCGGTGGAGCAGATCGCGTCGCTGCGCACCGTGCCGGGGCTCGACGTGGTGCGGCCGGCGGACGCGGTGGAGGTCGTCGCCGTGTGGCGGCGCATTCTCGCCTCGCCCGACCGGCCGGTGGCGCTCATTCTCAGCCGGCAGGACCTGCCCGTGCTCGCCAGCGACGCCGGCACCGTCGCCGGGGTGACCGCCGGTGGTTACGTGCGCTGGCAGCACGATGCTGGCCTCGACCTGGCGATTCTCGCCACCGGCAGCGAGGTGCACCTGGCCGTCGCCGCCGCCGAGCGGCTTGCCGAGCAGGGTGTGGCTGCCCGGGTCGTGTCGATGCCCAGCGTGGAGTGGTTCGCCGAGCAGACCGCCGCGTACCGCGAGTCGGTGCTGCCGGCCGGGCTGCGCGCCCGGGTGGCCGTGGAGGCCGGCCGCGGCGACGCCTGGTACCGCTGGGTGGGCCTGGACGGCCGGGTCGTCTCGGTCGAAGAGTTCGGTGAGTCCGGCAGCGGACCCGAGCTGTTGCGGCTGCGCGGCATCCACCTCGATGCGGTGCTCGACGCCGCGTACGCCACCCTCGCCGCCACCGCCGACACCCTCGTCACCAACTAAGGAACTCCCCCATGACTTCAGTGATCTCCCTGCACGCCGACAGCGTCGCCCGCCTCATCGACCACACCCTGCTCAAGCCCGAGGCCACCCGCGCCGCCGTGGATGCCCTCATCGCCGAGGCGATCGAGCTGGGCACCTACTCGGTGTGCGTCTCGCCGTCGATGCTGCCCGTCAGCGTGCCGGCCGGCGCCGACCTCAAGGTCGCGGTGGTCTGCGGGTTTCCCAGCGGCAAGCACCACAGCAGTATCAAGGCCGCCGAGGCCGCGCTGGCGATCGAGCAGGGCGCCGACGAGATCGACATGGTCATCGACGTCGGCGCCGCGGTCGCCGGCCGGTACGACGAGGTGCAGGCCGACATCGCATTGGTGCGCGCCAGCATCCCCGCGCCGAAGGTGCTCAAGGTGATCATCGAGTCGGCCGCGCTCAGCGATGAGGCGATCGTGGCCGTCTGCCGCGCCGCCGTCGCCGCGGGTGCGGACTTCGTGAAGACCTCCACCGGGTTCCACCCGGCCGGTGGGGCATCCGTGCAGGCGGTGCGGCTGATGAAGCAGACCGTGGGCGACCGGGCCCAGGTGAAGGCGTCGGGCGGGGTGCGCAGCTTCGGCGACGCTCTCGCCATGATCGACGCCGGCGCCACCCGGCTCGGCATTTCCGGCAGCGCCGCGCTGCTGGCCGGCGCCACCCCCACCGGCCCGGCCGACAGCTACTAGGTCGAGCTCGCTTGGCGAGATGCCAGTTGAGGCCACTTCCGGCCCGCCTGACTGGCCTCAACTGTCATCTCGCGGAGCGGCTCCCTCGCGAGATGCCATTTGGGGCCCCTTCCCGCACCATTAAGGGGCCTCAACTGTCATCTCGCGACAGTGGATGCCCACCTCACCGCTGCCGGGCGGCCTCCGTTGAGCGTCGCAACGGCTGCGGCGCCCACCAGGTGACCGTTCGCCACATCCACTCGGCCGGGCCGAACCGGAACGACCGCAACCACAGCCAGCTCGCCAACCACTGCAACGGCAGCACGATCACCGCCACCAGCACGGCGTAGACCGGGTTCCACTGCGCGGCCGACAGGTCGAAGACCAGCGAAGCCAGCACCAGAATCACCGTCGCCGACAGGTAGTTCGTCAGCGCCATCCGGCCCAGCGGGGCGAACACGGCCCGCAGGACCCTGGCCGCTCGCGCGCTCTGCATCAGCAGCAGCACCCCGGACGCAAGCGCAAACATCGTCAGCAGACCGGAGATGCTGCTGGCCGGGCCGAAACCGGCGCTGAGAATGTCGGTTGCCAGCCAGGCGCCGGTCCCCACGGCACCCGCCAGCGTGACCGCAAAGAAGGCGACCAGGAGGCGCGGCCGGTCGGCCACGATGTCGAGCACCCGGTAGCGGATGATCGCCGCACCCAGCAGGAACAGCCCGGGCAGCAGCGCCTGGGCGCCGATCGGCGCGGCGGCCACGGTGAGCAGCACGCCCGCACCGGCAACCAGCCAGCGCGGCACGAAGCTGCTCGGCAGCAGCACCACGATGCCGGCAACGGCGTACGACCCCAGCACCTCGCCCGGGTACACCAGCATGTGCAGCACGCCGATCACCAGCAGGAACGCCAGCCGGCGCAGCAGCACGAGCCGCGGGCGGGCGGTGCGCCTCGCCGCCGACTCCAGGAACAGCGCAAAGCCCATGCCGAACAGCAGGGCGAACAGTGGGAACATCCGCTCGGTGATGCCGAGCCCGACCAGATACGCGAGCAGGTCGGGTTCGCGCTGGCTGCCGCTGAACGGTGCGTCGTAGCTCCAGCGGGCGATCGGTTGAATGTTGACGAACAGGATGCCGCAGAGCGCGAGCCCGCGCAGCACGTCGAGCGCCACAATGCGGCCGCCCGGCGGCCGGGCCGTCGGGGTCGCGCGGGCGGGCTCAAGAAGGGGGGACACGTTCACAAGACTCCTGGGTTGCGGGCAGAAACCCAGTCAACCCGGGGCCGAGCCGGTGCCGCGTCCGCCGCAGGTCACTCCCCGGTCAGCCCAGCGGATGACCTTGCCTCAGTCACGGCCCTGCTCACCACCCGCGTAGCTTGCGCGGCAGCAGGCCGGCGAGCGCGGCCGCCCCGCCGATGCAGCACAGCACGCCGAGCGGGCCGACCGGGCCGTCGGTGGAGGGCCCGGTGAGCAGCAGAATGCCGAGGGTGAGGCCCAGCACCCCGAGGCCGAGCCGCCAGGCCAGGCGCACCCGCGGGTTGGGCTCGCGGCGGGCGACGCCGAACGGGCTCGACCGGCCGCTGCGGCTGCCCGGCGGGTTCGGGTTCGGCTCTGCGGGACCGTCGACGACCTGACCGAAGTCGTTCACCCACCGGCCGGGTCCGACCTCGGGGCAGCTGTCGTGCACAATGTCGCTGATGCTCGCGAAGTCCGCCGGCGACCCGCGGTACATCGCGGAGGTGAGGCTGACGTCGAAGTCGACCCGGCCATCCGCCCAGACGGCGTCGTACCAAACCCGGCGCACCGGCCGGTGCAACCACCTGGACTCGCCCACGAACGCCGACGCGCGAACGGCGACGGGTCGATCTGCGGTTGTGGGCATAGATAGATGGTCACACATGACGCGGGTTCCGGTCGTCGAGCCGGTTGAGACCACGCGACCTCTTCCCCGTCCGGAGACCGGCTCACGGGATCTCGACAGGCTCGATCACCGGAATGGATGCGACCCGGCGCTACACTCGCTGCGCAACCCGCAACGCGTCCCGCGTCCCGCTTGTGCGCTTCGCGCAGCACTCCAGGTGGGTAGGTGCATCGGAACCACCCGGAGCGGTACACCCACCCGCATACTGGGCTGGTGGATAGTGCCAAGAACGAGCTCCGAGATTTTCTGACCTCTCGCCGAGCTCGCGTGCGTCCCGCCGACGTCGGCCTGCCCGAGG
>Ga0247816_10000395_pt1 | contig 24896 bp, 22 predicted proteins | sample UWRJL209509C1_FD_179930 | JGI IMG/M metagenome (GOLD analysis project Ga0247816, IMG submission 179930) | Plant litter microbial communities from Arlington Agricultural Research Station in Wisconsin, United States - UWRJ-L209-509C-1 | ecosystem: Environmental > Terrestrial > Plant litter >...
AATGTGCTGCACACCGAAGTTCAGCACCGCGGCGGAGAACAGCACCGGAGTGGTCACGTTGCCGAGGAACTGCTCCTCGTCGTGGTTCTGACCCTCCTCGGCGAGCAGCTCCGATTCCTCGGCAGCGGTGACCCAGGCGTCGCCCTCCTCGATCGCGGCCTCGGCAGCGGTAGTGCGCTCGGACTCGGCGCGGGTGGCACCACCAGCGGTGCGATTGAAGCGGATGAAGTCGCTGCTGTCCCGCTCGATGACCCCGCGGAAGTCTCCCGCGATGCCCACCGGCCAGGTGAGCGGCGTGGGGATCAGGCCGGTGCGGGTGCGGATCTCATCCATCAGGTCGAGCGCCGCGGAGCCCGGCCGGTCCCACTTGTTGATCACGGTGATGACAGGCAGTCCCCGCTGCTTGCACACCTCGAAAAGCTTCATGGTCTGCACCTCGAGACCCTTGCTGGCGTCGACGAGCATCACCGCGGCATCCACCGCGGAGAGCACCCGGAAGGTGTCCTCGGAGAAGTCGGCGTGGCCGGGAGTGTCGACCAGGTTGATCACGCTGTCGCGGTATTCGAACTGGATGGCGGCGGAGGTGATCGAGATGCCACGCTCCTGTTCCATGGTCATCCAGTCGGAGACGGTGCCGCGACGACCGGCCTTGCCGTGGGTGGCGCCGGCGGTGGTGATGGCGCGGGCGTGCAGCAGCAGCGCCTCGGTCAGCGTGGACTTACCGGCGTCGGGGTGGGAGATGACGGCGAAGGTGCGCCGGCGCACGGCCTGAGCCTCGACCTCTTTCGGGGACACCTCGGTGCCCGGGGTCATGGTTGCTTCAGCCACTTGCTCAGTTTCCTACTTCTACTGGTCTGTCTACGTGCACGCGCGCGCATGCGCCCTTCAAACCTATCTTGCGTGGCTGTGCACCGATCCCGCGCGGTCGGCAGCCTCCGTCGTCGACAGCGACAAATGCCCCAGTTCGGGGCCTACGGGAACCGAAGGGCACGTTTCGGACATCATCAAGTGAACGATCAACAAAGGGGAATCATGCAAACCATCGCGTTCTCACGCCTGGGCGCGGTGCTTGTGGCGCTCGCCCTCACTGGATGCGCCGGCTCCGCAGCCGAGACCGCGCCCAGCACGTCGCCGGCCCCCTTCGTCGCCGGTGACGACTTTCTCTGCAGCGGACTGCCGGTCTCGCGTGAGGCGCTTGACGCGCGTCTGCCGCTCAGCGAGATCGACGAGCAGGGGCGGATCGCCCTCGCTGAGGCCGTCTGGGACGACGGCAGCCCGATAGACCTTGCACCGGAGGACGGCTGGTACGTGGTGACGTCCACGGATGACATGGTTGCCGTTATGCGTGACGTGGACGTGGTGCAGGATCTCGTCTCGCCGGGAATCGAACCTGATCGTGAGTTTCAGACCATCAACTGGGTGGACGACGCAACGAATCTCGCGCCCGGGTGGTACGGCTGGTCAGGTGGGCGGTGTGCGCTCACCATAGACCTGGGTGAGCACACCGTCCCCGGAATCGAGTTCCAGATGCCGCCGGATCCGAATTCGGACGAGTTGCGCCTGCTCGTGAGCGAGGAGAGCTGCAACTCCGGAAAGAATGCCGAGGGAAGAGTCGAGGTCCTGAGTCTTGAGGAGACCGACTCCCAGGTGAGTCTCGTTCTCGGAGTTCGTCCGCGGGGCGGTATGCAAACCTGTCCCGGTCACCCCGCAACCCCGTTCACCGTGAACCTGTCCGAGCCGTTGGGTGATCGGGAGGTTCTGCACGCAGGCCTGGTCGATCCACGCCCGCTGGCGGTGAGCGGCCCGATAGAGGAGGCGCTCACCGTCGGCGCCGACTGCGAGTTCATCCCGCTGATGCTCCGCGCCACAGCGTCAACCGTGACGGCAGGCGAGACCGTGTCGGTGACAACCACGCCAGCACACTGCCCGATCACCGATGCACTGGCGGGCGAGGTGGTGCTGCGCTTCGGAAGTGGTGACACACCCACCGGCATTCGAATGGAGGCCGGGTCCACCGAGCCGGTCGTCGTCACGGTTCCGCCGGGCCTCACCGGCGACGGCTACCTCATGCTCGTTCCTGACCGGGACTGCGAGGACACCATCGGGACGGCGGACTGCTTCTATCCGTTTGCCACCGTCACGATCGAGGGTGCTCCGTAATACGTCGCCCCGCCCCGGAGACCACCAGATCGGCCCGTGCCCGGGTCGCTTCGATCAGACGAGCGTTCGCGCCATCCACTGCAGTCGCCCAGGCGTGCGCAGCCTCGGGGCTGCGCCCGTGCCGGGTGTGCCGGTCGACCAGCCGGCTGAGCCGCTCGTCGGCCCCGGTCTCGCAGAACCAGACCTCGGCGAGCAAACCGGGAATCTGGTTCCACGGTTCCTGATCGACCAGCAGATAGTTGCCCTCCACGATCACGATCTGCGCGCCGGCCGGAATCGCGACCTCGCCGGCGATGCCCTCGTCGACGGCCCGCTCGAAACTGGGCGCGTAGACAACATGGTCGCGCTCCGCGAGCACCCGGTTCAGCAGCGCCACAAACCCCCAACCGTCGAAGGTCTCGATGGCGCCCTTACGGTCGTGGATGCCCAACCGGTCGAGGGTGGCGTTGGCCAGATGAAAGCCGTCCATCGGCAGGTACACCGCCCGCGGCTCCGCTCCGCCGGAGTTGAGCCGCTCCACCAGTTGTTTCGCCAGGGTGGTCTTGCCCGCACCCGGGCTGCCGGTGATGCCCACGATGATCCGGCCCTGCTCCCCCAGCAGGCCGAGCGCCCGGCGGGCGAGCTCGGCCACGGTCAGATCAGCGATATCCATGAGTCCACTATCCAGCCTGGCGGCGCCACCTACTGTCGAGGTGGCCGCCCGCATCGATCCGGACTGGCGATTATCGCCGCGCCAACGGCGCATACTGCTGATTCGTTGCGGTCATGCGCATGAAAACGCCGTTGACGCCCGGTTACGCTGGGGGCGGCGCACAGCAGCGCGCCGGCAGTCGCCGCGACCGCGGCACTCACGAGGACGGGAGGTTCCCATGTCGAATTACATTGCAAACGCACTGGTCGGTGAGCCCGAGGTTCTCGAAGACACCACCAGCGGCACCGACCTCGCCTCCTCGCCCGCGTGGCTGCGTCTCAAGCAGGCCGCCGGCGACCTGCAGGCGGTTCAGGCTCAGGACGGCTCGATTCCCGAACCGAGTGCGCACACGGATGCCCGGGCGTCCGTCACCCAGATCACCGCGGCCGTCACCGAGCTCGCGCCGCATTTCCCGCACGACGCCGACTACCTCCGTGCCCTCGTGGTCGACTTCGACCGCTGGGTCGCCGACGGCTTCGGCGTGCCCGACTTCTACGACGCACTGATGGCCTTCCAGCCGCAACAGCACCGGGCCGACCAGACCCGGCACCTGGTGGTGTTCCCGATGTACACCCAGAACGGCAGCACCAACCGGCTCGTCGAGGCCGTGCTGATCGAGGTGATCTGGCCGGAGTTCGTGGCCGAGCTGGAACAGGAGTACACCAACAAACTGTTCGTGCCCATCCGCTTTCTCGACTTCACGGCCGGCTACGACACCAACTCGGCGGTGCTGTTCCCCGAAACCGTGGCGATGCGCCAGATTCCCACCTTCACCTGGGGCGCGATCTTTGCCGACCGGGAGGCCGCCCGGTTCCGCCGGGTCGTACGCGCCGCGGCCGAGATCACCCGGCTGGACCTGCCCGCCGAAGCCCAGGAACTTCTGGAGAACCAGCAGCTCACCGAAGAGACCTTCGTGATGTGGGACCTCATCCACGACCGCACCCACATGCGCGGCGATCTGCCGTTCGACCCGTTCATGATCAAGCAGCGGATGCCGTTCTTCCTCTATTCGCTCGAGGAGCTGCGCTGCGACCTCACCGCGTTCCGCGAGTCGGTGAAGATCGAGCGCGACGACACTGCCAGTCCCGACGCCCGCCGGCACGCCAAGCTGGTGCAGTACGCGGTGATCTTCGACCGCATCTTCCGGTTCGCCATCACCGGCAGCCGAGTGCGCAACTACGACGGCCTCGGCGGTCAGCTGTTGTTCGCCTGGCTGCACCAGCACCACGTGCTGCACTGGACCGACACGGCTCTCTCGTTCGACTGGGACGCGGTGCCCGACGTGGTCATCGCCCTCGGCGCCCAGATTGACGAGCTCTACTGGGAGTCGATCGACCGGCCGAAGAAGGCGCACTGGTTGGCCGCATACGCCATGCTCACGAAGACCCTCACGCCCAACCCGGCGTCGGTTTGGGCGCGCGGGTTGCCGCTGGACGTGCTGGCCGGGCCGCCGAAGGGCTACACCGATCTGGTGCTCGACGACGAGTTCCCGCTGTCGATGTTCTTCGAGGCGCTCGACAAGAAGATGAAACCGGTCATCGAGTCGACCGTGGGAATCACCGCGGATGCCTGACACTGTGCCGCAAGACGGCGAGACGGATGTGGCCGGCGTCACCGGAAACACGGTGCTGATCGCCGGCGCGACCAGCGCCGCCGGGGTGGCCGTCGCGGCCGCCCTGGCGAGCGCCGGCGCGAAGGTGCTCGCCGTCGGCTCGAACGAGGAGCGTCTGCAGCGGGTGCTCGCGGTCGCACCGGAGGCATCCACGTACGTCTGCGACCTGGCCGACTACGCCGCGGTGACGGCCCTGGCCGCCACCCTGCACGCCGAGCACGGCCCCATCGACGGGCTGATCCATCTGGTCGGCGGCTGGCGCGGCGGCGGCGGCCTCGACGGCCAAACCGACGAGGACTGGACGTTTCTGCACGAGCGGGTGCTCAGCACGCTGCGCAACACCACCCGGGCGTTAAACGCCGATCTGCTCGCCTCGTTCGCCGGCCGGCTCGCGATCGTGTCGTCGGTGTCGGTGGATGCGCCCGCTCCCGGCGGCGCCAACTACGCCAGCGCGAAGGCGGCCGCCGAAACCTGGACCCGGGCCGTGGGGCACGGCTTCGCCAAGGCCGGCGACACCGCCGCCGCAGTGATCTTCGCGGTGCGCTCGCTCGACGGTCTCGAGCAACGCCTGGCCACCGAGCTGGTCGCCCTGTGGGACGCCCCCGCCACCGCACTGAACAACACCCGGCACGTGCTCGCGCCGGCCTGAGTCGACACCGGTCACGGCAGCAGGATGACCTTGCCGTTGAGGGTGCGGGACTCGGCCAGAGTGAGGGCCGCGGCCGCTTCGGTCAGCGGAAAACTCGCGGCGATGTTCGCCGTCAGCACGCCAGCGGCCAGGAGACCGAAAACCGTGTCCAGGTCTTCCTCCAGGTGGCGACGGAAGCGCGCCGGTCGCAGCGAGTGCCCGGCCCAAAGGTCGTAGAAGGTCGCCCGCTTTCCGTTGGGCAGCGCACTCCAGATCAGGGCCTGCCCGATGGCCACGACGAACGGCATCAGCAGGCTTCGCTGCCCGCCGAGCGCGGAGATGATCGAGTACGACACCAGGGTCCCGCCTGGGGCCAGGAGCTTCCAGCCCGTTTTGGTGATCTCGCCGCCGATGTTGTCGAAGACGGCATCAACCCCGCCGGGCGCGATCTGGCGCACCCGGTCCGCGAGGTCGGGATCGTTGTAGTCGACCGGGGTGACACCGGCGGCGCGCAGGGCGTCGTGGTGGCGGGGCGAGGCTGCTCCGATCACGTGGATGCCGGCGTGCCGGGCCAGCTGGATCAGGATGCCGCCGACCCCGCCGTTGGCCCCGAAGAGGAGGATCGTCTGCCCCAGCTGCACCCGGGCGGCGCGATGCAGCATCTGCCAGGCGGTGACGCCGTTGACAACGACGGTTTCCGCATCCGCTGAACTGACGGTCTCGGGTACGACGATGCTGTCGCGCGCCGCGACAACGGCGTGCGTCGCCCAGGCCCCGGTCTTGGTCAGCGTGGCGACCCGGCGCCCCACGAGCCCGGCGTCACCGGGCGACCCCGCGCTCACCACCCGGCCGACCAGGTCGTAGCCCGGTGTGAAGGGGAAGTCGGGCTGGCCGAAGTAACGGCCGCGCCGCATCGCCTGTTCCGCGTAGGAGATTCCGGTGGCCTCGACGGCCACGAGGAGCTGTCCGGCCGCGGGCGTCGGCGTGGGTTCGGTGTGCAGCTGCAGGCCGGCGGGTTCCACCAGACCGGGCAGGACGACGCGCGTCGTGGTGGCGGGGGTGTTGTTGAGAATGTTCATCGTGTGCTCCTTGGGTGTGGGTGGTGCGTGAGGTGGTGCGTGGTGATGGTGCGGAATGTGTGTGACTGATCAGTCACATTTTTGGGCATAGCTTGCCGCGGCCCAGGCAGGCCAAGCATCAGCTGGCGCGCTGGGGGCTGTTGTGTCGCATCCCGGCCGTCACGGTCTCGGCCCAGCTGTCGGTCAGGTCGTGCAGATCTGCCTGCACGATCAGGTGACAGAGTTGCCCGTAGGCGATGAACCGTTGCACCGCGGCCGGCTCGGCACCGGAGACCCGTGTCACCGCCCGCACGACCAGGGAGACCCCCGCGCGCACCGCCTCACGGATTTCGGGGAGGTCACACGCGCTCTGGGCGTGCACCTGCAGCATGATCAGGTCACGGTCACCGATGAGGTCCACGTAGGCGTCGCTCATGGCATCGAGGATCCCGTCCGGGCCGACCGGGCCGGCCGCTTCCCCGCCGGCGATGAGAGCCTCGGCAACCTGGGTGTAACACTGGTTCACCGCCGCCACGAAGAGGGCGAGCTTGCCGGGAAAGAGCCGGAACACATAGGCCGGCGAGACCCCTGCCGTGGCCGCGATCTCCGTCACCGGGGTGGCGTGGTAGCCCGCGTGGGCGAAGACCGCCACGGCGCTCTGCAGAATCCGTGTGCGCTGCTGCTCGGCGGTGGACCGGGAGCGGCCGGCAATCGGAGACTGTTGCGAGGAGGTCATGTATGTGATTGAACAGTCACAACCCCGCCGTGTCAAGTGCCCGGCCCACATCGTGTGGCGCATAACTCCTGCAATTCTGCAGATTCCGCCCGGATTCGGCCGGTTTGGACCGGTTTCAGACAAATTGCAGGAGTTATGCACCCACACGGAGGTACTGGCAGGGCCTCTCAGCGAGGGGCGTGCGGCGCGTAGGTTGGACAGCGTGAGCACCCAAGACGACATCCGCGAGTTCCTGGCCAGCAGACGCGCCCGGATCACCCCCGAAGAGGCCGGGCTGCCGGCCTACGGCGGCAACCGTCGGGTCACCGGGCTGCGCCGCGAAGAGGTCGCGATGCTCGCCGGCGTGAGCGTGGACTATTACACCCGGCTCGAGCGCGGCAACTTCGGCGGCGTCTCCGAGAGCGTGCTGGCCGGTATCGCCAGGGCGCTGCAGCTCGACGACGCCGAGCGCGAGCACCTGTTCGACCTGGCCCGCGCCACCAACACCACCGCGAGCGGGCAACCGCGCCGCCGCCGCGTGACCGAGCAACGGGTGCGCCCCACCGTGCAGCGCATCCTCGACGCCATGACGGATGCCCCGGCGTTCGTGCGCAACAACCGTCGCGACCTGCTCGCCGCCAACCGGCTCGGCCTCGCCCTGTACTCGGAGCTGTACGCCGACCCGGTGCGCCCGGCGAACACGGCGCGGTTCGTGTTCCTCAACCCGCGCGCCCGCACCTTCTTCCTCAACTGGGACGGCGCGGCCACCGACATGGTCGCGAGCCTGCGTGGCGAGGTCGGCCGGGAACCCCACGACCGTGGGTTGTCCGATCTGGTCGGCGAGCTGACGGTGCAGAGCGACGAGTTCCGCACCCGCTGGGCCGCACACAATGTGCGCCACCACACCACCGGCACCAAAGCCGTGCACCACCCCGTCGTGGGCGACCTGCACCTCACCTTCGAGTCGATGGATCTCCCGGCCGACCCCGGTCTGGCCCTCATCGTCTACGGCACCGAACCCGGCTCGGCCAGTCAGGACGGCCTCAGCCTGCTCGCCAGCTACGCCGCCTCATCCCACCAGTCCAGCACCCGGGTGCCGTAGAAGGTCAGCCACTTCGAGGGTTCGCCCGGTGGCACATCCTCGTGGAACCAGACCCGGCCGGCCTGCCGGCTCTGCTGCAGCCAGGTGCCGTCGGGTCGGCGGGCGGCGCGGATCACATCGACGGCGTCGGCCAGACGCGGGTCGGGCATCCGCTCGTCGTGCCGGGCCGCCGCCCGAAAGTAGTCGACGGCGTTCAGCGCGCTGTATCGCCAGCGGAACGGGTAGGCGAATTCGGTGACCCGGGCCGGGATCGGTTCGCCGGTCGACAGCCTGGTCAGTAGGCGACGCCGCAGAAGGTACTCCTCACCGCGGTGTCTGGCCTCGCGCACGACAGCCGCGCCCTCGGGAACGGCGGCCTCGTAATCGAGCAGTCCGCGCAGCGCGTTGAGAGTGGAATGCACCGACGAGTGGGTGGAGCCCTCCACCCACTCGCAGTTCCAGCCGTCGTCGGCCAGCTGATGCTCGGGAAACCAGGCCGCCAGCGCCGAGACGTCGGCGCCGAGCCAGGCGCCGGCGGCCAGGGTGAACGCGTTGATGCAGCAGTCCACCTCGCCGGCCCAGTAGGGCAAGTCGTTGTACTCCCAGCGGCTGTTCGCCGCAAGCAGCTCGACCGTGCCGGGCAGGGCGGTGGCGTCGACGCCCCACTCGCGCAGGCTCTTCAGGGACCAGGTGGTCGCGGTCCACGGTTGCCCGGCGCCCTCGGCGGCCTCCGGGCCCGCAAAATCGAAGCCGGCCGGGAAGAACGCCCCGCCGGCCCACTGCCCATCGGGTTGCTGCAGCGCCACCAATCGGGCACCGAAACCCTCGGTGGCCGTGAGCGCCCGCGTGGCACGCCAGGTGGCCGCGGGGGCAGCCAGCAGGTCACGCTCCACCTGCCAGCGCAACGCCGGATCAGCATCGAGCAGCCAGTCACGCAGCGCCGGATCCACAGCCATGTGCGGCAGCCTAGCCGCGGCCGGGAGCGCGAGGCCAGCATCCATCGGCTTAAAACGGATGCGGCCCAGCCCCCTGAGGGGTCTGGACCGCGTCCGTTCGCCGCCGGGTTTTAGCGCCGCGGAACCGTGACGCGCTCGGGCTCGGCGTCGGTCGGGTGGGTGGGGGGGGTGCGCTCGAGTGAGGCTCCCTCCACGTCGACGTTGGGCAGGATGCGGTCGAGCCACTTCGGCAGCCACCAGGCCGCGTCACCGAGCAGGTGCATCACGGCCGGGATGATCAGCAGGCGCACCACGAAGGCATCCAGCAGCACACCGATGGCCAGACCGAAACCGATCGACTGGATCATCACCGAGTTCGAGAAGACGAAGCCGGAGAACACCGCCGCCATGATCAGTGCGGCCGCGATGACCACGGTGCGACCGGCGTGCACGCCGCGCTGCACCGCCAGTCGAGCCGGGGTGCCGTGGGCGTACGACTCGCGCATTCCGCTCACCAGGAACAGCTGGTAGTCCATCGCCAGCCCGAACAGCACACCCACCACGAGGATCGGCAGGAAGCTCAGGATGGGGCCGGGATCGTGGATGCCGAAGACGGCGCCCAACCAGCCCCACTGGAACACCGCTGTGATGGCACCGAACGACGCGAACAGCGACAGAACGAAGCCCAGGGTGGCGGTGATCGGCACCAGGATGGAGCGGAACACGAAGATCAGGATGATCAACGAGAGTCCCACCACCACCAGCAGGTACAGCGGCAGGGCGTCGGCGAGCTTCTCGCTGACGTCGATGTTGCCGGAGGCGTTGCCGGCGACGCCGAGGGAGCTGACGCCGTCGATCTCGAGACCGCGCAGGTCACGCACCAGCTGCTCGGTGGATTCGCTGGTCGGTCCCTCTTCGGGGATGACCTGGAAGGCCAGCAGCAGGTCGTCGTCCGAGGCGCCGATCGGCGCGACGGCGACCACATCGTTCTCGGCCTTGAGCGCGGTGCCGATTCGCACCTGCTCGCCGACGAGCTCGTCGTCGGTGATGGCCGCGTCGAGGTCGGCGACCACCAGCAGCGGACCGTTCACGCCGGCCCCGAACTTGTCGTCGACGAGCTTGTAGGCCTTGTACGCGCTGGAGTCCAGCGGCTCGGACGAGCCGGCCGGCAGCCCCAGGCGCATCGACAGCGCGGGGATCGCGACGATCAGGAGCACCGCGATGCCGGCGACCACCGTGACGATGGCACGGAACGTGTTCATCGGCTTGGTGGGCACCTTGGTGCGGGTGTGTGCCTTCTCGCCGCGGCTCACCTGGGCGCGGGCCTTCTTGGTGAGGATCTTCGAGCCGACCAGGCCCAGCATCGCCGGCGTGAGGGTGATCGCGATCAGGATCGCGACGAACACGCAGACGGCGCCGACGGTACCCATCAGGCCGAGGAACGGGATGCCGGTGAGGTTGAGCGCGAGCAGGGCGATGAGCACGGTCGCGCCGGCGAACACCACGGCGTTACCCGAGGTGCCGTTGGCCAGACCGATCGACTCCTGCAGGGGCACACCGTTCCGCAGCTGGGTGCGGTGCCGGTTGAGAATGAACAGCGAGTAGTCGATGCCGACCGCGAGGCCGAGCATGACACCCAGAACCGGGGTGACCGAGATCATTTCCACGGTGCCAGACAGGGCGAGCGAGGCGAGCACACCCACACCGACACCGATGAGGGCGTTCAGCAGGGGCAGACCCGCACCGATCAGGGTGCCGAGCATGACGAACAGCACGATGGCCGCGATGATCACACCGGCCACCTCGCCCGGGCCGAGGATCTCGGGAATGCTGGCGGCGATGTCGTTGGAGACCTCGGCCTTGACGCCGTCGATGCCGGCGGTGGCCATCTCCTCGACGATCGCCTCTTTCGACTCGGCCGGAACCGCGTTCAGCGAGGTGTCGAACTGCAGGCTGGCAACCGCGGTGGTCTCGTCGGTCGAGATCTGGCGGATGCCCGCGGCCAGGTCGAGCAGGTCGGAACCGTCTTCGAGCGTGGCGCTCTGGGTCTGCAGTTCGGTGCGACCGGCATCCAGGGTGGCCTGCTGTTCAACCAGCGCCGTCGTGCCGGCGTCGATCTGAGCCTGCTGAGCGTCGAGCGCCGGCTGGGCGGCGGCAAGCTGCCCGGCCGCGTCGGCCTGGGCGCGCGCGGCGTCAAGCTGCGCCTGACCGGCGTCGAGCTGGGCCTGGGCGGCGTCGATCTGCGCCTGACCGGCCTCGAGCTGGGTGGTGCCATCGGCGATCTGCTGACGGCCGTCGACGATCTGCTGAGCCTGCTCGTCGATCTGGGACTGCACCTCGAACGGGTTCGTCGAGTCGGTCACATTGTCGAGGGCCACGGTGTCGTCGAGGAGTTCACCGATCGCGGTCTTCTGCTCCTCGGTGAACGCCGAGTCGTCGGTGGTGGTGAACACAACAGTGCCCCGTCCACCGCTGGCCGCGGGGAACTTCTCGGCGAGCTCGTCGCTGACCGCCTGGGTGGCGGTGCCCGGAATGCTCACCGATGAGGTGAGAGTGCCGCCGAACAGGGCGAACGCACCACCGGCGAGGCCGAGAATGACCACCCAGGAGACGATGACCAGCCAGGCCCGTCGTGCGGAGAACCGACCGAGTCGGTAGAGAAGGGATGCCATGTTCCTCAGGTTCTTTCTTGATGAAGGGTTGTTGGAGGTTCGGTTTCTCGCATCACGTCATCGGGAAGAGAGCTGGTTGGTGGGGCGACTGAGGCAGTCAGCTGCTGGGGTAGCCGCCGCGGATGGAGGAGATGAGCCGGTCGAGCAGCTCGTCCCAGAGGAGTCGGGAGTCCGGGTCGAGCTTGCCGCCATCGGTGCGGGTGATCCAGTGGCCGGAGACGACGGCGACGCCGTTCATGACCGAGCTGACCAGGATCGCGACCTCGAACGGGTCGAGGTTGGAGTTGCGATCGCCGATCTCGAGGGAGAGCTGTTCGGTGGCGCGGGTGAAGACATCGCCGAGGGCGTGCGGGGAACGTGCGCTCTCGTCCTCGCAGGCGAGCACTCCCCAGAGGTACGCGACCACGGTCGGCAGGTCCATCGCCCGCACGGCCGAGGTGATCTCGTTGAACAGGGCCACCAGGGTGCCGTCGCCGGCGGGGGTCGCCTGCGTCGCCTCCCGGAACTCGTCGACGACGGAGCTGAGCAACCGGGTGCAGGTGGTCATGATCACGTCGTCGAGCGAGGAGAAGTGGTTGAACACCGTGCGGCGGGAGATATCCGCACGCTCGGCAAGCTCGTCGACGGTGAACTGGGGTTTGCCGCGCTCCCGGATCAGGGCGTCCGCGGCATCCAGGATCGCCTCACGGTGCCGCGCCTTCAGCTGGGCGCGGCGGTCGGGGGCGATGTCGAGGGAAACCACTTGCTTACACTAAGTGCAACGACGCACGCAGTGCAAGCGAATTCGGGGCGTCCTACAGGTGTCTCTCAGGTTGCGAGAACAGGGGTGGCGGGGGTGAGACGGTGCCGTTGCTCGATGGAGCGCCCCCAGGCCGTGCCGGCGAGGATCAAGGCGATGCCGAGGTAGCCGGCGGGGCCGACCTGGTCGCGGGCGAGGGTGATGCCGATGATGGCCGCCCAGATCGGCTCGGTGCCGAGGAGCAGGCTCACCCGGGAGGGTGAGGTGCGCCGCACGGCCCAGGTCTGCACCAGGAACGCGAAGACCGTGCAGGCGAGCACCAGATAGAGGAACAGCGCCGCGCGCCCCGGATCGAGGGCGGCCAGGAAGTGCGGGATGGACTCGCCGTAGAACAGCGTCGTCCCCGAGAACAGCATCGCGCAGGTGGCCAGCTGCACGGTGGTGAGGTGCAACGAGTCCATCGGTTTGTCGCCGGTCAGCCCGAACATCGAGGTGACGTGCACGGCGCGCACGATCGCCGCCACCAGGATGAGCAGGTCGCCGAGGCTCGGCGGCTGGAAGGCGCCGTTGCCGGCGAGCAGGCCGACCCCGGCGACGGCGATGACGGCGGCCCCGAAGAACCGGCCGGGCAGCCGGCGGCCCGACACCAGTGACTCCAGAATCGGGGTGAACACGATGGTCAGGCTGATGATGAGCCCGGCGTTGGTGGCCGAGGTGTGGGCGATCCCGAAGGTCTCGAAGGCGAAGACGGCAGCCAGCAGTACCCCGAGGATGATCCCGGCGCGCAACTCCGTCGGCGAGATCCGGCTGCGGCGCACGAAGACGATGGCCGCCATCAGGGCCGCGGCCAGCAGCATCCGCAGCGCGAGCAGCGCCACGACGGACTCTGGTGTGACGAGTTCTTTGGCCACCAGGTAGGTCGACCCCCACGAGGCGGCGACTAGGAGCAGGAGCAGATCCACCTGGAATCTGCGGAGGAGAGCGGGCATGCTCCCATCGTCCGGGTACGCCTGACGTAAGACAAGAGAGCAGTTTGGTGCGGAATGCTTTAGCTTGAACTTATGGAACTGGGTCAGCTGCGGGCGTTACGGGAGTTGGGCGACCGCGGCAGCATCGCGGCCGTCGCCGCCGCGCTCTACGTCACGCCGTCGTCGGTCTCGCAACAGATCAGCGCCCTGCAACGGCAGTCGGTCGCTCCCCTGACCGTCAAAGACGGCCGGCGCACCGTATTGACCGACGCCGGCCGCGCCCTGGCCCTGGCCGCGATCGACGTGGAGGTGGCGCTCGAACGCGCCGCCCAGGCGGTGGCGCGCTTCCAGACCGACCCCGCGAGCACGGTGTCGGTCGCGGCCTTCCACAGCGCCGGACTGGCCCTGTTCGCACCGTTGCTCGCCGCCTGCGCGAGCATGGACCTGCCCGAGGTGCGGCTGACCGATTTTGACGTCGCCCAGGGGACCTTCCCGCTCCTCACGGCCGACCACGACCTCGTGGTCGCGCACCGCATGATCGGCAGCCCACCCTGGCCGGGTTCGGTGCGGGTCGAACCGCTCCTGTTCGAGCCCCTCGATATCGCCGTGCGCCGCGATCATCCGCTTGCCGAGAAGGCCGCGATCGGCCCGGCGGACCTGCACGACGAGGACTGGGTCGCCGTGCACGAGGGCTTCCCGCTCGAGCAGGCTCTCGCCGTGATCGCCGGCACCGGAGGCGTCGAGGCGCGCGTGCGGCACCGGATCAACGAGTTCTCGGTGGCCGCCGCGGTGGTCGAGGCGAGCGGATGCATCGCGCTGATGCCCCGGTACACCACCGATCTGCGCGAGCACCCGCACCTGGTTCTCCGGCCACTGGCCGGGCCCGAGCTGGGCCGGCACATCGATGTGCTCGCCCGCCCCGAAACGTTGGAGCGCCACAACGCACAGGCCGTGCTCACCCGGCTCCGGGCGATAGCCGACACCCTCACCCGGTAACCGTCCTCCCCCGCGCGACTGAGGTGCCCACTCAGCTGCGGCGCTACCGTGGAAGCATGAGCACCGACGCCCGCCCGCACACCGGGCCCGCCGATTCCCTGGCCGACGGCTGGCGACGCCCGCGCGGGCCGAGATCGGCGTACCGAGTGGATGCCTGGGTGGCGGTGGCCCTGGCCGGCGGCACCGCGCTGAGCGTGTCGCTCTCCCGCAGCGCCGGCATCATGAACGACTCCCCCACCTGGCTCGTGGTGCTGTGGGTGGCCATGATCGCGCTCCCGCTGGCCGCCCGGCGCCGGTTCCCCGAGGTCGTCGCCGTGGTGATCGCCCTGGTCTTCGGGGTGTTCGCCGCCCTCGGCGTCGCCGACGCCCTCTTCTCCAGCATCTGCCTCTACGTGGCGATCTACTCGGTCGGCGCCTGGAGCCACCACCGCACCCTGGCCCGCTGGACCCGCCTGACGATCATCGCGGGCATGTTCGTCTGGCTGTTCTGGAGCCTGCTGCAACAGGCCAACCAGGCCACCGCCATTCCCGAGCTCTCCCGCGAGGGGTTCTTCTCGCCCTACGCGGCCTACGGGCTGCTGCAGGTCTTGATCAACCTGGTCTACTTCTGGGCCGCCTACTACTTCGGGGACGCCGCCTGGCAGGCCGCCCGCCGCGCCAACGCTCTCGAGGAACGCACCCGGGAACTGGCCGACGAACGCGGACGCACCGCCAACCAGGCCGTCACCCTCGAGCGGGTGCGCATCGCCCGCGAACTGCACGACGTGGTCGCGCACCACGTCTCGGTGATGGGCGTGCAGGCCGGAGCCGCGCGGCGCATCCTGAACCGCGACCCCGAGGCCGCCGCCCGCGCCATCGCCGTGATCGAAGACAGCGCCCGCACCGCGGTGGAGGAGCTGCACACCATGCTCGGCGCCCTCCGCGCCGACGACGGTGACTGCGAGGGCGCCCAGCCCGCCCACCAGAGCACCAGCACCCGCGGGCTGCACCAGCTGGCCGAACTGGCGCAGGAGAACACCGACGCGGGCCTGCCGGTGCGGCTGCAGGTGATCGGCGAGCCCCGCGCGGTGCCCGCGACCATCGGGCTCAGCCTCTACCGCATCGCGCAGGAGGCCCTCACCAACACCCGCAAGCACGCCGGCGTCGGTGCCACCGCCGAACTCCGGCTGCGCTACGAAGCGGATGCCGTGGAGCTGGAAGCCAGTGACACCGGCCGGGGCGTGCGCGGCCCGGGCACTGCCGGCGGCGGAGACTCCGGTCTCGGCCAGCGCGGCATGCGGGAACGGGTGGCCGCCGTCGGCGGGTCGATCGAGCTGGGCAACCGGCCGCGCGGCGGCTATCTGGTGCGCGCCCGGGTTCCCCTGGCCGCGGCATCCACTGGCCCGGCCGCCGGCGTGACCGGCGTGCCGGCCAATGCCCCCGCGAAGGTCGAGGGCTGACGCCATGACCGACCTCCCCATCAGCGACCCCACCGGCACCCCGGCGACGATCCGGGTGCTGCTGGTCGACGATCAGGCCCTCGTGCGGGCGGGCTTCCGCATCATCCTCGAATCCGAACCGGGCATCGTGGTGGTCGGTGAGGCCGTCGACGGCGCCGCGGCCATTCAGCAGGCCGCCGCGCTGCAGCCAGACGTGATCTGCATGGATGTGCAGATGCCGGGCATGGACGGCCTCACCGCCACCCGGGCGATCGTCGCCGACCCCGGCATGCAGGCTGCCGTTCTGGTGCTCACCACCTTCGACCGTGAGGACTACCTGTTCTCCGCCCTGCAGCACGGTGCCAGTGGGTTCCTGCTCAAGAACTCCACCCCGGAGGCCCTGGTCGAGGCCGTGCAGGTGCTTGCCCGCGGCGACGCCCTGCTGGCGCCGGAGATCACCCGGCGGGTGATCGAACGGTTCGCCCGCGACAGCACCGCCCCCACGACGGCGGCGCGTCCGCCCGCCGCACCACCGGCCGCGGTCGGCGACCTGACCGACCGCGAGCGGGAGGTCTTCGAACTGTTGGCCCTGGGCCTGGCCAACGCCGAAATCGCCGGTCAGCTCTACCTCGGTGAGGCCACCGTGAAGACGCACGTCTCCAAGGTGTTGCAGAAGCTCGACCTGCGCGACCGGATTCAGGCTGTCGTGTACGCCTACGAGCACGCCATAGTTGTTCCAGGGAATCGCCCGCAGCGTTGACCCGAAGGAGTGACCATGCCGCATCCACCGCCGCCCGTCGTTGTCGGAATCACGGCCGGTCAACCGGATGCCGTGGTGCTGGCGGCCGCCGAGGTGGCCGCCCAGTTCGGCGCCGAGCTGATCTGCGCCTCGGTGGACCCGAGCCGGTACCTGCTCGAGGAGCTGCCGGACGGCACAGTGACCTCGGCCTCGTATGACCCAGACCCGCTCGAACCGGCGGTGCTCACCTTCGACCCCGGTCTACTCGCCCAAATCGACCGGGTGCTGACCGGTCGCAACGTGGTCTGGTCCACCCGCGCGCTGGTCGGCGACCCGGCCACCGCGCTCGGCCGTCTCGCCCAGACCGTGCGGGCCGTCTTGATCGTGGTCGGCTCGCGGGAACCCACCGTACGACACAGCCTGCGCACCCTCTTCACCGGCTCCGTTGCGGTGCGGCTGGCGCACGGACAGGCCCGCCCGGTGGTCATCATTCCGCTCAATCCGGTGCCGTTCGGCGCCGAATTGCCCAAGCAGAACGACGAACTTTGACCGGTTCGACGGCCCGCGATGCCGCTCGTTCACTGGCATCCACCGGTTTTCGGTCACCCGACGGTCGCCGAGGGGGATGCGCTCACCGGCAAGGCTTCCTATGCTGGACCCCGGGCCGAAACGCCCACAGCGAGAGGAAAGCGTCATGCAGAGCCACTGGTCGGCAGTGATTTTCGGCGACAGGGAGAACCCCTGCCAGCGTCTGGAAGACATCTTCGGCGAGGTTTCGCCCCTCGTCGGCCCGCCCGTCGCCGCCCGTGAATGGGCCACCCGCACGCTGCACGAAGCCGGACTGACCGAGGGCTGCGCCGAGCTGGCCGCCATCCGCTGCCTGCGCAGTGCCGAACCTCGCCTCACCCTGCGCACGGCCGAGTACCTCGCCGAGCACGCGGTCCGCTAGCCGTTCGGCGGGCACTGTCCTGCCAGCACGTCCCGGCTCCCCCGCCGGGTGGAGACCCGTACTCAGCCCCCAGACGGATGCGGCGGCTTCGGGGCATCCTTAGCGTTAGATGCACGCAGAAGCGGCAGACAACGAAGGGGCGCAGATGCTCGAGATCAGGGGAATCAACAAGCACTACGGTGCACATCAGGTGCTCACCGATGTGGGCTTCACCGTGGGTGACGGCCGGATGACCGGTTTTGTCGGCGCCAACGGGGCGGGCAAGACCACCTCGATGCGGATCATCCTCGGGGTGCTCAGCGCCGACTCCGGCACCGTACTGCTCGACGGCGTGAAACTCACCGACGGTGACCGCCGCCGGTTCGGCTACATGCCGGAAGAACGCGGCCTGTACCCGAAAATGAAGGTGGCAGAGCAGCTGGTCTACCTGGCCAGGCTGCACGGCCTCAGCCCCGCCGCGGCGAAGAGCAACACCAGCGACCTGCTCGACCGGCTGGGCCTCGGCGAGCGCGGCGGCGACCTGGTCGAGTCGCTCTCCCTCGGCAATCAGCAGCGCGCCCAGATCGCGGCCGCACTGGTGCACGATCCCGAGTTCCTGGTGCTCGACGAACCGTTCTCCGGTCTCGACCCGATCGCCGTCGAAGTGGTGCTGACCGTGCTCAAGGAACGCGCCGCGGCCGGCGCACCCGTGCTGTTCTCCTCCCACCAGCTCGACCTGGTCGAGCGGCTCTGCGACGACCTGGTGATCATCGCCGGCGGCGAGATCCGCGCCAACGGCTCCCGGGAGAAACTGCGCGACCAGTTCAGCACCCCCCGTTTCCAGATCCACACCGACGACGACACCGGCTGGATCCGCGGCGTCGACGGCATCACGGTGATCGACTTCGACGGCGGCGAGGCGGTATTCGAAGCCGACTCCGACGCCGCCAGCCAGTCCGTGCTGCGTGAGGCGCTCACCCGCGGCGCCGTGCACTCCTTCGGCCACCTCCGGCCTTCCCTCTCCACCATCTTCAAGGAGGTCGTGCGATGAGCACCGACACCAAGCCCGGCACCGACGCCGGCACCACCAGTGCCTTCCCTGGCCAGAACGCCGCCCGCGCCGGCCGGCCCACCCACCCGGCGCCCAGCTTCTGGGCCAGCGTGTGGCTCGTCTCCAACCGGGAGATCATGTCCCGGCTGCGCAGCAAAGCGTTCCTGATCTCCACCGGCATCCTCTTCATCATCGCGATCGGCTCGGTGGTGGCCGGCGGATTGCTCGGCTCGAACCCGTCATCCACTCAGGTGGCCGTGGTCGGTTCGGCCAGCTCCGTGGTGGAACAGTCCGAGGGGCTCACGGCCGTGGCCGCCGACGATGTGGCGGCCGCCGAGCAACTGGTGCGGGACGGCACCGTGGAGGCCGCCGTCGTGCCCGACGACGATTCCCTGGTCGGCGTCAGCGTGATCGCCCTGGAGTCCGCCCCGAGCAGCGTGATGAACGCGCTCAGTGTCTCCCCCGCCGTCGAGTTGCTGGATCCGGCGTCGCAGAACGGCTTCCTGGTCTACCTGGTCGCGCTCGGCTTCGGTCTGGTGTTCTTCATGTCGGCCCTGACCTTCGGCTCCACCATCGCGCAGAGCGTGGTCGAGGAGAAGCAGACCCGGGTGGTCGAAATCCTGATGACCACCATCCCGGTCCGCGCCCTGCTGGCCGGCAAGGTGCTCGGTAACTCGATCATGGCGCTCGGCCAGATCATCGCCATCGCGCTCCTGGTCGGTATCGGCATGGCGGTCACCGGGCAACGGGTGCTGCTGGCCGATCTGGGCCCGGCGATCGGCTGGTTCGCGGTGTTCTTCGCCTTCGGCTTCGTCATGATCGCCGCGCTCTTCGCCGCGACCGCGTCGATGGTCTCCCGCCAGGAAGACGTCGGCACCACCACGGCACCGGTCACCTACCTGGTGATGTTGCCGTACATTCTGGTGCTCATCTTCAACGACAACCCGCTGGTCATGACGATCCTCTCCTACGTGCCGTTCTCGGCTCCGGTCGGGATGCCCGTGCGCGTCTTCCTCGGCACGGCCGAATGGTGGGAGCCGGTGCTGTCGCTCGCGATCCTGGCCCTGTCGACGGTGGGCGTGATCGTGTTCGGCTCCCGCATCTACCGCAACTCGCTGCTGCGGATGGGCGGCCGGGTCACGATGAAGCAGGCACTGCGCGGCTAGAGAGTCGACCGACCGCTTTCCCGCTGCCTCGGGGCCGCCGCACAGGTTTCGTGCGGCGCCCCGGGGCAGACGCACAGATTCGCCGCCGGGGTTTGCGCCAAGATGGTGGGGTGACCACCCTCCACGATCTCCTGTCCCGCGGCTTTGCCTCCGATAACTACTCCGGAGTCCACCCGGACATCCTCGACGCGATGGCGCGGGCCAACGGCGCCCACCAGGGTGCGTACGGCGCCGATGTCTACACGGCCGAGCTCGCGCGGGTCTTCGAACGGCACTTCGGTGAGGGTGTGCACGTCTTCCCGGTGTTCAACGGCACCGGCGCCAACGTGATCGGCCTGCAGTCGATGCTGCCCCGGTGGGGAGCGGTCATCTGCGCCGCCACCGCGCACATCAACACCGACGAGGGCGGCGCCCCCGAGCGGGTCGGCGGCCTCAAGCTGCTGCCGATCATCACCCCGGACGGCAAGCTCACCCCCGCCCTGATCGACCAGGAGGCGTGGGGGTGGGGCGACGAGCACCGCGCCCAGCCGCTGGTGGTGTCGATCACCCAGACCACCGAACTCGGCACTCTGTACACCCCCGAGGAAGTTCGGGCCATCGCCGACCACGCGCACGCCAACGGCATGCTGCTGCACATGGACGGCGCCCGCATCTCCAACGCCGCCGCCGCCCTCGACCTGCCGTTCCGCGCATTCACCCGCGACGCCGGCGTCGACGTGCTCAGCTTCGGCGGCACCAAAAACGGCATGATGCTCGGTGAGTGCATCGTGGTGCTGAACCCGAAGGCATCCACCGGACTGACGTACCTACGCAAGCTCAACATGCAGCTGTCGTCGAAGATGCGGTTCATCTCGGCCCAGCTGATCGCGCTGCTCGAGGGTGACCTGTGGCACCGCAACGCCGACCACGCCAACGCCATGGCCGCCCGCCTGCGCGGCTCGCTCGAAGAGGCGATAGCGGATGGCTCCATCACCGGTCTGTCGTTCAGCCAGCCCACGCAGGCCAATGCGATCTTCGCGGTGCTGCCGGCCGGTGTCGCCGACCGGGTGCGTGAGGCGTACCGGTTCTACGACTGGAACCCGGCGACCGGCGAGGTGCGCTGGATGTGCGGCTTCGACACCACCCCCGACGATGTCGACGCTTTCGTCGATGCCCTGACGAAAGAGCTGGCCACCCGATGAGCGTCTTCGCGAACAAGCCCTGGCTGGCGGCGTACGCCACCGGCGTGCCGAACACCGTCGAAGACCCCACCGAGACCCTCATCGACATGATCGAGGGCTCCGCCCGGCGGTTCGCCGACAAGGTGGCGCTGGACTTCTTCGGCGGCACCAAGACCTACGGCCAGCTCGGCGACGAGATCTCCCGGGCGGCCAACGGCCTGCGCCGGCTGGGCGTGAAGCCCGGCGACCGGGTGGCCCTGGTGATGCCGAACTGCCCCGAGCACGTGGTCGCGTTCTATGCGATCCTGCGCCTGGGCGCCATCGTGGTGGAGCACAACCCGCTCTACACCGAGCGCGAACTGCGCCACCAGTTCGAGGACCACGGCGCCAGCGTCGCCATCGTCTGGGACAAGATCTACTCGACCGTGCGCGGCTTCCCCCGCGACATGGGCCTGCACACCGTCGTGGCCGTCGACATCACCCGGTCGATGCCCGTGGCCACCCGGCTCAAGCTGCGCCTGCCGATCGCCCAGGCGCGCACCGCCCGCGCGGCCCTGACCGTGCCGAAGCCGCTCAAGGACGCCATCGAGTGGCCGGCCCTGGTCGGCTCCCGCCGGCTGCGCACCGCGCACCCGCGCCCGCTGCTCGGCGACACCGCCGTGCTGCAGTACACCAGCGGCACCACCGGCACCCCGAAGGGCGCGGTGCTGTCGCACTTCAACCTGCAGGCCAACGCCCGGCAGTCGATCGCCTGGGTGCCCGGGTTGGAGCGCGGCAACGAGGTGTTCTACGGCGTGCTGCCGATGTTCCACGCCTACGGCCTCACCCTCTGCCTGACCGTGGCGATGAGCCTCGGCGCCCGGCTGGTGCTGTTCCCCAAGTTCGACGTTGACCTGGTGCTCACCGCCGCCAAGCGCACCCCGCCGACGTTCCTGCCCGCCGTGCCGCCGATCTACGACCGCCTGGTCACCGGCGCCGCCGAGAAGAAGATCAGCCTGCGCGGCACCAAGTACGCCATCTCCGGTGCGATGAGCCTGCCGGTCTCCACCGTGGAACGCTGGGAATCCAGCACCGGAGGACTCCTCATCGAGGGCTACGGCATGACCGAGAGCTCACCGATCGCGGTGGGCAACCCGATGGGCCCGACCCGTCGCCCCGGCACCGTCGGGGTACCGTTCCCCAGCACCGAGATCCGGGTGATCGACCCGGACAACCCCACCGTGGACCGCGGCTTCGACGAGGAGGGCGAGCTGCTGCTGCGCGGCCCGCAGGTGTTCTCCGGCTACTGGGACCGCCCCACCGAGACCGCCCAGGTGCTGCTGCCCGACGGCTGGCTGCGCACCGGCGACATCGTCAAGGTCTCGGCCGACGGGTTCGTGACCATCGTCGACCGCATCAAGGAACTCATCATCACCGGCGGGTTCAACGTGTCCCCGTCCGAGGTGGAGGCCGCCCTGCTGTCGCACCCCGACATCGCCGACGCCGCCGTGGTGGGGTTGGAGAGCTCGACCGGCGGCGAGGATGTCGTCGCCGCCGTGGTGCTGCACGCCGGCGCCACCCTCGACGTCGACGGCCTGCGCGAGTACTGCCGCACCCGGCTCTCGGCCTACAAGGTGCCCCGCCGTATCGTCGAGGTCGACGAGCTGCCCCGGTCGTTGATCGGCAAGGTGCTGCGCCGCCAGGTGCGCGACAGCCTCAAGGACTAGTCCTGGTCCCGGCCCGGCCACGCGCTGGGCCGGGCGAGCGGATGTGTGACGCCGTAAGTCTGTCTGTACGGACTCACATGCGGATGCATGGAATATTGGAACGGGCCGGGCGTTGGACTGAACTGGGACGACGGTGCCCCGCATCCGATTGACACGTTCTACAGAAAGCCGGGGCCATGACCCTCATCACTGATTCCCACAGCCGCACCGCTGACACCGAGGCACCCATCCTCCCCGCGATGGCCGAGCGCTGGAGCCCGCGCGGCTTCGACCCCACCGCCGTCGTCGACGAGGACACCCTCACGACCGTGCTCGAGGCTGCCCGCTGGGCGCCGTCTGGCAACAACAACCAGCCGGCCCGCTTCATCGTGGCCCGCCGCGGCTCGGACAGCTTCCGTAAGATCCACGCCCACCTGATGGGCTTCAACCAGGCCTGGGCCGACAAGGCCTCGGTGCTGATCCTGAACATCGCCGAGGGTGACAACCCCTGGGCACAGTACGACCTCGGCCAGGCCGTCGCGCACCTCACCATCCAGGCGCAGCACGAGGGCCTGGTCACCCATCAGCTCGGCGGCATCGACCGCAAGGGCCTGGCCGACACGTTCAACCTCAAGCCCGGCCAGGACGCCGTCACCGTGACCGTGCTCGGCGTGCTCGGCGACGCCGACGACCTCACCCCCGAGCTGCTCGCGCGGGAGATCGCGCCGCGCACCCGCAAGACGCTCGCCGAGGTCGTGCTGATCAACGACTAGGCATCCGCTGAACACAAACGCCCCCTCGCACGAGCGAGGGGGCGTTTCGTATTGCAGCGCGGGCTACGGGCGCAGCAGCACCTTGATGGCGCGGCGTTCGTCCATGGCGGCATACGCCTCGGCTACCTCGGTGAGCGGCAGCTGCAGGTCGAAGACCCGACCGGGGTCGATCTCACCCGAGAGCACCTCAGGCAGCAGTTCCTCGACGTAGGCGCGCACGGATGCGACACCACCGTTCACGCCGACGTTGCGGCCGAAGAGGGCCTTGATCGGCAGCTCGGCGCCACCGTTGGGCACGCCGACGTAGCCGACCATGCCGCCGGGACGGGCCGAGCGGATCGCCTGGTCCATCGACTCCTGGGTGCCGACGCACTCGAGCACGCAGTCGGCGCCGACACCGTCGAACAGCTCGCGGATGCGGTCCACACCGGCGTCGCCGCGCTCCTCGACGATGTCGGTGGCGCCGAACTCGCGGGCCACGGCCTGCCGGTCGGAGTGCCGGGACATGGCGACGATGCGGGAGGCACCGAGACGCTTGGCCGCGATGATGGCGCAGAGGCCGACGGCCCCGTCACCGACCACGACAACGGTGCTGCCGGTGGTGACGCCGGCCGAGACGGCAGCGTGGTGTCCGGTGCCCATCACGTCGGCGAGGGTCAGGAGGCCAGGAACCTGGGCATCCGTCGGCTGGACGGGGGTCGCGACGAGCGAACCGTCGGCGTGCGGAACCCGCACGCGCTCGCCCTGGGCGCCGTCGGCGAAGCCGCCGAGCTGGTCGTCCGCGCCCCACCAGCCGCCGTGGAGGCAGGAGGTGCTGACGCCGTTCTTACAGTTGACGCAGGTGTTGTCGCAGTCGTAGAAGGGGGCGATGACGAAGTCGCCGACCTTGATGGTGCTGACCTCTGGGCCGATCTCGTCGACGATGCCGACGAACTCGTGGCCGATCCGGTGCGGTTCGTCGGTGGGGGTGACGCCGCGGTATGGCCACAGGTCGGAGCCGCAGACGCAGGCCGCGACGACCCGCACGATGGCGTCGCCACCGGTGGAGAGAACTGGGTTGGGTACTTCATCGAGTCGGATGTCCCGCTCGCCGTAAATTACTGTTGCACGCATCCTAAAAGCCTACGCGGTCCCGCGAGCGGCGCTAGCGGCGGCGGGCGGCGGGGGTGGTGAGGGCCGGCGGGAGGTAGCCCTCGTCGGCCTGGTTGAGGGTGGTGCCGGGCGGCACGATCTCGTCGATGCGGTCGAGCACCTCCGCGCTCAACTGCACGTCGTCGCTGCCCAGCAACGACGCCAGCTGCTGCTCGGTGCGCGGGCCGATGATGGCAGTGGTCACGGCGGGGTGCTGCAGCACGAACGCCACCGCCAGCTGCGCAAGACTGAGCCCGGCGTCGTCGGCGAGCTTCTGCAGCTGCACCACCCGTTCCAGCTTCTGCTGGTTGGCCGGCTGGTCCCGGTCGTGCCGCGGGTTGGGCTTGGAGCCGCGCACGTTCTCGGTCGGGAAGGTGCCGTCGCGGCCGAACTTGCCCGACAGCCAGCCGCCGGCCAACGGGCTCCAGGGCAGCACGCCCAGGCCGTACTGCTCGGCGACCGGCAGCACGTCCCGTTCCACCCCGCGGGCCAGGATGGAGTACGGCGGCTGCTCCGTCACGGGCCGCTCCCGGCCGCGTTCCCGGGCCACGAACTGCGCCTCGACCAGCGCGTGCGCCGGAAAAGTGGTC
>Ga0247816_10000396_pt1 | contig 24847 bp, 23 predicted proteins | sample UWRJL209509C1_FD_179930 | JGI IMG/M metagenome (GOLD analysis project Ga0247816, IMG submission 179930) | Plant litter microbial communities from Arlington Agricultural Research Station in Wisconsin, United States - UWRJ-L209-509C-1 | ecosystem: Environmental > Terrestrial > Plant litter >...
ACTGCACACAGGTAATAAGGTTGTGGTAGCCTACTGGTTTGGTCAGGAAGGCATTGGCACCAATTTCCAGTGATGTTTTCACATCTTTAACATTATCACTGGTAGAGAACAAAACTACTGGTACATATTTAAAATAAGATATTTCCTTAATTCGCTTCAAGACTTCTAAACCAGACACTCCAGGCAAGTTCAAATCCAATAATATCAGTTTAGGCCTGTGTTTCTCGTTCTCGTAACGCTGCAGGGCAGCAATGGCAGAATTTCCATCCTCAACTACTGTAACCGTCAGATGATCACTCACTTCTTTCACAGCATATTGCATGATGAATGCAAAATCCTGATCATCTTCAACGTAAAATATATCCGGGGAAACTATCATAGTTATTTTTTCAATGCTATATAAAAAACTGTGCCAACTTTCAATTCAGATTCAAACCAGATCCTGGCATCGTGCTTTTCTACTATACGTTTCACAATGGCCAGCCCTACTCCTGTTCCTTCAATATCCTTCACATTTTCCATTCTTTTAAACAATTCAAAAACTTTATGCTGATGCCCCATCGCAATTCCAATTCCGTTGTCCTGCACTTTATAGACCACTTCCTCTTCATGAACTTCACCTGCTATATGAACAAGTGGCTGCGAAACAGACGCACTGTATTTTACCGCATTGCTGATTAAATTTGTAAAAACCTGATTGATTAACGCAGGTGTACCTTTTATTGCAGGTAACTCGCCAAAGGTAACCTTAACCTGTGCGTGCTGGGCAGAAGTGACTTCTGCTGCACACTCTGGTATAAGCTTAGTCATATCAATAGTGACAAACTCTGTATCAATTTTGCCAATCCGGGCCAGTTTCAGGATCTCATTAATCAGAAAGTTCATCTTGTCTGCTCCCGCGACTACCCTGGACAGCATCTTTTTACCTTGATCGTCCAGCGACTTATTTGTAGCGATAACCAGTTCGGTAAAACTTTTAATTGAAGTGAGTGGTGTGCGCAAATCGTGCGAAATAGTGTAGCTAAAAGTATCCAACTCTTCATAAGCACGTTTAAGCCGTTCATTTAATATTCGGATTTCACCGGCTTTTTTGGCGATGCTATCAATAATCTTTTCCCTGATTTTGACCACATTAGCTATTTCAGCCCTGGTCCATTTTACCGCAGTGTTCTCTATCAGTTGCGAAAACAATTCAAATGAATTGCGTGGGGAAAGGTTAAGCAACCCATTGTCTGATACCTCAGCGGGTTTATCAGGGTTACCTGCCCAATTGATGGTGGCAATTTGCTCTGGCTTGAACCATACAATGATCTCGTCCATGTTTTTGGAGATCATAGCGGCTATGATACCGCTGCCGATGCCTTTATAAGCTTTTGCCGGGTGAAATACTTCAGGTAGCCGGTGCGTATAATATACCGCATCTTCCATAGTTTCTTTCAGCCAGTCGAACAATTCCCTTAACTGCACCTGATCGGGCGTTTGCCCCACAGTTGTTACCTCGTTTTCAAGCAATACTGCAACGCCTGTTGCATCTACAATTTGCTGAATGGAAAACTGTTGTTTGGTTAACGAGGAAACCAGGCTTTCGTCTTTTAACAAGTGTAGTTCCAACACCCCCATTGCCTGCTGAAAATGATTCAGTTGCTGATCGTGTTCTTCATCTTCGCGGTACTCTAGAGCAGAGGAAACGATCTGCCCAATCAGTTTGGCACCCTCCCGGGCTTTATAGTCTATATATTTTGGCCTGTAATTGTGGCAGGCCACCAGGCCCCATAATTCTCCATGGGCCATCAATGAAATACTGAAACTGGAGGCCACACCCATATTTTTGAGATATTGTATATGTACAGGAGATACAGCGCGCAAAACAGAATGGGTAAGGTCTACAGCAGCATTATCCTGCTGCCTTGTTACTATTGGGGAACTGAGGGTATTTACATCTGCGATAATCCTGGTGTAGTTTAATTTATAGAGTTCCCTCGCCTGCTTTGGAATATCAGACGCAGGATAATGCAAGCCATAAAATGGCTCAAGATCTTCGTTTTTAAATTCTGCGATGACTTCGCCATGCCCGTCCTCCAAAAACCTGTACACCATTACCCGGTCATAATGAATGATATCTTTAATTTCCCTCGCAGTATGGTGAAGCAGGGAGCGCAGATTTTTCCCGCTCAATATTCCCGAGATCGATTTCCCAATCTGGTTCTGAAGATCATATTCAATAGTTGCCGGTTCAAACTCCATTAGGAACAACGGACCTGAGGCAGATATGATCAGATAATAGTCTAAATTATTAATATGAACGGGATAGGGGTTAACCATATCAAAGCTCCTATGTGTACTCCCTAACGTAAGAAGCTGGCTCAATTTCCCGCCATTTCCGCTAAAACCGGCAATTTCACCAAATCTGTCAACAGAAAGACCCAGAATATCACCCGCGCCTGCACTGATAAAGTCTGTAATGTTTTCGCTGATGTGCGTGATCGCCAGCGTTTGGTTATCTACTGCCAGAAGAAATCCATGTGACTGTATTCTTCCAGGTATATGGATTGGCTCTCTATCGCAGTTGGTCAGATCAACGTTATTTAGATTCATATATAATACTACATAGGTATGTTGAGTACAAAACTATCAGATTTTCTTCTTAAGGCTTCCTCTTTTGCAAAAATTATTCGACAATATTCAGTTATTACGCCCCGCGCTGAGCATTGACACATTGTTTTCCCAGGTATCTAACTTAGATACTTGCCGGCTTTGTGTTAAAGGAATATCAAAAAATTGTTAACAAAAACCACTAAAATAGGCATTTTGTAGCAAATACTATACATCTAATTGAACTTTTATTCAGGAAAGTCAGTTTTTAAATTAAACCGTTAAATACTATTAAAACGTTCATAATGATGGCATTGACAGATATGACACTCTCTGCGCCTCATTTGGCAAGGTTATTACGTATAGCAAATCATCCAGTATAAATCTGGAAGCATTTAATATCTAACTATTACAAAAAAATGAACTCAAAAATTACAAAATCGGCGTTGATTCTGTCCCTGGTAGGACTTTCAACTTCTTTGTTTGCTCAGGACATGACTTCTGATACAACAAAACGTTTCAGCAAAAAAGATTTCCGCACCTGGTCAATAGGACTTAACGGTGGTATGTTAACCCATTATACTCCATTCAATGGAAGTTCAAACGGTGATTTCCGCACTCCACAAGAAAGCTGGGGTTACGGAGGTTACATTAAGAAACAAATTGTACCTGGATTTGGTATCCAGGCTGATTTCCTTGCAGGTAAAGTAAAAGGCTTCAGGGCTAATGCTCTTCCTTCACCAACTGCAGCTCAGGATAACAGCAGCTTCGAAACCAGAATTGACTGGTCAGCAGCTGTAAGTGCAAACTTCACTATTGCAAACCTTAGCTTAAACCAAAAACGTAATTTCCTTTCACCGTATGTAACTGCAGGTGCTGGTTACATGTCTTCAAGTGCTAACGTACAATCTCAGGCTGGTATTCCAAACGGAGCAAGTACAGGTTACAACGAAAACTGGTTTGTACCAGTTGGAGCAGGTTTCAAATTAGGTGTATCTAAAGGTGTGAACATTGATTTAGGTTATACAGTTAGTTTCATGAAAACTAATAACTTCGACGGTGTTCGTGGTGAAGCAAATGATAAATTCTCTTACGCTCATGCAGGTGTTGAAATTGCATTGGGTAAAAAAGGAACTTCTCAATTGCAAAACTTCAGCCCTATTGCAGCTATTCGTGAAGAAAGTGCAGCAGAAAGTGCTGAGTTAAGAAGAGCATTATCTACATCTGAGCAAAACAGACTGAGAGATCAGGAACAATATGCAAAAGATATGGGTGATGATGATATGGATGGTGTTGCAAACAAATTTGACAAATGCCCTGGTACTGTTGCAAATACAGTAGTTGACGGAGCTGGATGTCCTTTGAAACAACCACGTCCACAAGTAACTGAAAAAGTAATCATTACTGAAGCAGATCGTAAAGTTGTAAACGAAGCGATCAGAGATTTAGAGTTTGACTTAGGTAAAGCTACAATCCGTTCTACTTCTAACAGAACTTTAGACAGAGTAGCTGCATTATTAGTAGAGAAAAACTTTAGCTTGAAATTAGCCGGACATACTGATAACACAGGTTCAATGGCTTTAAACTTAAGTTTATCTAAAGACAGAGCAGAAGCTGTTAAAGCTTACTTAGTTTCACAAGGCGCTAACCCATCACGTATCGAAGCTACAGGTTACGGTCCAAACCAACCAATTGCATCTAACAAAACTGCCGCTGGCCGTCAGAAAAACAGAAGAGTTGAGTTTACATTATATTAATAGGAACCAACCTTAAATAAAAAAAGACCCGCTATATCAGCGGGTCTTTTTTTATTTGACAGATTTTTAAGTTCAAGCAAACTGTATGCTTATAATTCAGGCCATGATTCCCCGAGAATCGTCAAGATTCCCGGATCTATTGCTGAATAAACAGTTACAGTCATTGTATCTTTCAGCTCGGTATCCACAGCACTACAAGCGTTAAACTCCTCCTTAACGTATTCGAGTTTCAGGCTAAGCTCCGTTTCCGTTTTAATTACCATACTACCAGGTACCACAGCAACGCCGCTCACTTTTTCCCTTGGATAATACGCCTGCAGCATATAACCTATCTGATCAGCATGTTGTGCAACAGCGTTTACAAGTAGTTCTTCATTGAGCTGTCCTTGCTGTACCAGCTGCTGTTGTGACGGTGATAATTTCAATTGATAAGATGAATCCATAACAATGCTATCAGGTTAATGATGCCAAAGCTTCTTTTGTAAAGCCTTGAAATTCATCGCTTCTACCTTCACGTACTTTTTTAACCCAGTTCGGATCTGAAAGTAAAGGCCTTCCAACCGCAACCAGGTCAAAATCACCCCTGTCCATTCTTTTCACCAACTCATCTAGTGAAGCTGGTTGTGAAGCCTCTCCTCTGAAAGCTGCCATAAATTCACCTGTTAATCCTACTGATCCGACAGTAATAGTTGGCGCACCGGTAATTTTTTTGGCCCATCCTGCAAAATTCAAATCCGATCCCTCAAATTCTGGTTCCCAGAACCTACGTTGCGAACAGTGCAGAATATCTACACCAGCATCAACCAAAGGGTTTAACCAGGCTTCCATCTCTGCAGGGTTTGTTGCCAGTTTATAATTGTAGTCTTGTGGTTTAAACTGCGAAAGTCGAATGATTACGGCAAAATCATCCCCTACCTGGCGGCGGACTTCTTTAATGACCTCAATACCAAAGCGACTGCGTTTAGATAGTGTATCGCCCCCCCAGCTATCGGTCCGGTGATTCAACGCATCCCAGAAAAACTGGTCAATCAGGTAACCATGTGCGCCATGGATCTCCACACAATTGAATCCTAAACGTTTCGCATCTGCAGCAGCACGCCCGTAGGCGGCAATCGTATCCGCAATATCGCTTTCGCTCATTGTCATTCCCTTTGGCTCACCTGGATTCACAAATCCTGATGGACCTTCAAATGGTGTTGGTGGCAGCCAGCCCGAATGATGGTCTCCCATAATTCCCATGTGCCAGATTTGAGGGCCCATTTGCCCGCCTTGATGCTGTACCTTGTTGATCACGTTCTGCCATCCTTCTAAAGCCTGATCCCCATAAAAATGAGGAATATTGGCATCGTTTGATGAAGAGCCACGGTCAATTACCGTCCCTTCAGAAAGGATCAGCCCTACTTCGCCAGCTGCTCTTTTACCATAATAACTGGCAACGTCAGTAGTGGGAATGCCATTAGGTGAAAACGAACGTGTCATGGGCGCCATCACAAATCTGTTTTTCATATTGAGTGATTTCAGCTGAAAAGGCTGAAACAAGCTATCTGTATTCATATATTTTAGTTGTTATAGTTCTTTATTGATGAGTGCTTTAAATTCATTAAGCGTCTGCTCGTTCCTTTTATAATAAGTCCACTGCCCAATGCGGGTAGATTCAACCAGGCCATTGCGCTGCAAAAGGGAGAGATACTCAGAAACGGTAGATTGTGTAAGGTTTAGCTTTTTTTGGATTTCACCAACACAAACACCCACTTCCCTTACATCCCTTTCAGATGGGGGAAAATGAAGTTCGGGCTCTTTCAGCCACTCCAAAATCTGAACTCTGGTTTTATTAGATAATGCCTTAAATATTTCTACCTGATCCATAAGCCAAATGTACATCGGCTTTTCCCGATATACCAATAAAGCCCGTAACATGACAGTAAAGTGTTTAAGACGATCGTACTACGATAAAAGTCTTCGTTTTGCAGCTTGTATGAAGGATTGCAGGAAAGGTGCCACTTTTAAACTCTTCATAATAAAGAGGTCCTGAAAGACTGAACCTTCAGCATCCAGGAATTTGAAGATGCGGTAAGCGGAAGTGTTGCTAAACAAATCGGAGAACAACTGATGGCCTTCATAACTGCGTTTGGCCAGTACATTAAGTAACGTAGCGTCATAGAGCTGATGTTTAAGCCCAATGTTTTCGCTCCTGAAGAAAGGGTTCCCTTGCAATTTCCAGGCGTCGATTATATTCCCGATAGTTTTTTGTGTGTTGGTGAAAGTATATCCAGTACTGCCCCTGGTATCGCCACCGGCAGTTCCTATATATACGATGTTGTGGTCGAACCTGTTGAACAGGTAGTCAGTCATTGGTATTGCTCCAAATTCCTCTTCCAATACCGTATACTTTTCAATATGCAGAATCCCGGTTATATATTTTTTAAGCTGTGCATCGTATTCCTCTACGCTGAGCAAAGATTTGGAGAATAAGGTATATTCTATAAATATCTCATCTGTTGCCATGGGCAGGGTATAGAAAAAAGTTGTCCCTTGCCCCTGCCCCGTGCGGAAATCCATTAGATATGCTTCATTTACTGGCAGTACAGGCTCCTCTGTTTTAATTCGCCATCCCTTAAAATGCTGCAGAAAATATTGCTCCCCGCTTTTGAGCAGGGGTTTGTTGTAAATAGAGTTGAATAGGTAGCCACCCTCATAGGTGCTTGTTGGCGTGTCTACCATACATTTTTCACCAGATGAATAAACTTTGTTTATTTCCTCGTATACAAAAGATACGTTTGAAAATTGCTGCACAAATTGAAGTACATGACGATAGAAGTCTATACTATGTATGCTATTATAAGTATAACCCTGCGAATTAAGGGGAATACGTTTGTTATCGTTTGTAAAAAATACGAGTTCTTTCCACTGATGATGAATAATTTCATCGAATTCCGATGCCCCGCTTTTCCAGAAAGACCAGGTCTTATCATTCATAGTTTTAGCAGAACGGTCGATGACGATAATATTTAAATTATTCCATATTCCGGATTTCAAGGCGCGATACAACAGACTAAGGCCTGCCATACCAGCTCCACAAATGATAATATCACATTTTATATGCACTGCCATACAGTATCAAGGAACCACTTCTTGTGGTCCAGAAAATGTTCAACCGGCTTAAATCCAGTATTCGCAGCCATAATGTCGGTTTCTTCTATGCTATATTTTTGAGAGATCTCCATAAAAACAAACTCATTCTCTTTGAAAGTGAATAAGTTACCCGATATTTCAACCTGCTGGTCAACCCTGCTGATCAAATAACTCTTGCAGGCGCCCGTTGCAGGGTCGTAAGTTGGGTAGTGTTCAAACTGCCCGGTATCAAAGTTACCATCAAGTTCATTATTGATCCTGTGCAGCAGGTTAAGATTGAAGTCGCGCGTAAACCCACCGGCATCATTGTAGGCTGCCAGTATTGTACGAGGATTCTTTTTTAAATCAAAGCCCAGCAACACCAGGTCCCCTTCCTGTAAACAGCTACGTATTTTGCTGCAAAAAACGAGGGCACCTTCGGGGTCAACATTTCCAATATTGCCGCCAAGTATCATTACTACTTTTTTCCTCGACGATATTTTGTTTGCCTGATCCAGCATCTGAAAATACTCCCCGTTTAAACCATGTACATTAAGGCCCTCGATTTGTTTTGGCAGTACCTCCTCCAGATGAGAAATCATTGCAGATGAAATATCAATAGGCATATAGGTAAAATCGGCTTTCATTTCTACCAGCTCCTTTAAAAGGTGACTGGATTTTGTTGCATCGCCGGCACCCATTTCTACAAGGTCAAAGTTATTAAACCCGTTCCTAAGTGTCAGTGCAAGTTCTTTTGCATAATCCCTGAAAATCTCCATTTCGCAATTGGTGGGATAATATTCAGGGCAATCCATAATTTCCTGAAAGATTTTATCACCTTTCCCGTCGTAAAAATATTTAGAGTTTAAAGTTTTTGGTGTAGTATTGAGATCATGTAAAACCTCCTTTAAAAATTGATCCATATTATTTTGAGAGCCTTATACCGCTAAACATCCAGCGTAGATTGGGTTGAAAAAAGTTGCGGTAAGTATTCCTGCTGTGATTTACAGGGGTTGCCACAGAGGCACCGCGTAACACCATTTGATTGATCATAAATTTACCATTGTATTCGCCCAGAGCACCGGCAGCCTTTGAGAAGCCCGGGTAAGGAAGATAGGCACTTTCCGTCCATTCCCAAAGTTTGCCCCATTGCAGGCTGGCCGAAGCAACCTCCCATTCAAATTCTGTTGGCAAACGCATGCCTTTCCATTGTGCAAATGCTGCAGCTTCAAAAAAACTTACATGGGAGACAGGAGCATCTGGGTTCAGTTTTTCGAAACCCGACAGGCTATATCGCTGCCATGCCCCCTCTACCTCATACCAGTACATTGGTGCAGTAACCGAATTTGTTTTTACCCAATCCCAGGCCTCGGCATGCCATAGATTAAAATCCTGATAACCTCCGGCCTTAATAAATTCAATATATTCTGCGTTGCTGACCAGCGCGGTGGAAATACTGAAGTTTTGTATATAAACCTTGTGCCTGCCCAGCTCATTGTCAAAATGAAAATCTGATCCGCTATAACCCACTTCATAAACGCCTTCTTTAAAATCCAGCCAACCCCTGTCAGTGTTTGTTAGGGCAGTTTCTATGTTTTCTGCACCATATTCCGGAAATAATGGATTGTGGCCCAGGATATATTTGATATCGTACCACAATAACTCCTGATGTTGCTGTTCATGGTTAAGCCCCAGTTCAAGCAGTTCCAGCACCTCCTGATCAGTTACACAGGGCAGGAATTTTTCCATAGCCTCGTCAACATATTTTCGATAATGAAATACATCATCAACGGTAGGGCGACTAAGATTACCACGATCTGTACGGATTACCCTGGCACCCACATTCTCATAATAGCTATTGAAAACATAATTATAATCTGAATTGAAGGGCTGGTAGGCAAAGGCGTGAGGTATAAGGATAAAAGTTTCGAAAAACCAGGTAGTATGGCCCAGGTGCCACTTGGGCGGGCTAACATCTACTACCGGTTGTACTACATAATCTTCTTTCTGGAGCTTTGAGCATATCTGAACACTATGTGCCCGGACGTTTGAATATTTGTCCCACAATGACATATTACTTTTGGTTTAGATATTTTGTTAAGTCTGTTATCGATTCGATGCGCAAACTCTGTGCCTGTTCTTTGCGCATCATTAATGCATAACTGTTATTAAAGCCTATTGGCTTCAGCCACTTGATGTTAAACTGCCGATTAAATTCTGCGTTTACATATTGATAAACAGCATCTGTATTGCCATTGAGCCTGCCAATTGTTGCTGCATCCGGCTTAAGCAATACCAGAAAGCCAGTACCTGTGTATTCCGGGTAAAAATCAATCTGATTATTGGTAAGTGCATCAAAACAAATTTTGGTGCCCCCCAATCCTGTTTTTGTTTCTACGCCCAGATCAGTATTTCCAAGGATCAGAATTTTGTACATCTGTACCAATATATACTGTTCACCAAATATCTTGGACCCTATTCTTATAACGCCTTTACGACCATTCCTGGCTTCCTTAAACAGCCCATGGGATACCATAAAATCCCTGGCAACTTTTTCGGGGCTTTGTTTTAACTGATCAACCTTATAATTAAGGGAGGTCATGATGGAATCATTGATCGATCCTGAAAGCAGGTTTAATACCCGCTCCAGTTCCGGATGTTTATTCAGCACTTCCTGTCTGATGATGGGCGATGCATAATATGGCGGAAAGATATGACGGTCGTCTTTCAGCGTAACCAAATCGTACGCTTTCAGGCGCCCATCAGTGCTATATCCGCTGATCACGTCGAGTTTGTGCTCAAAGGCTGCTTTGTACATCACCGCATCACTAATCACTACCGTTTCTATTCCCAGGTGATAAACCTTTTTTAGCCCAAGGTACCCATCTTCCCTCCCCATAAATTCGGGCGTAAAACCACCTAACATCCGGCCGCCTATTTGGGTTGGGAGCAAATAAAAAGAACTCATAGAGATGAAAATGAAAGGCAGTGCCAGATAAGTTACCCGGATGCTTTTGAGGCTGATCTTTTGAACAAGGGACAACAGGAAATCGAGTATTATGGCCAGTAAAGCTGCCGGTATGGCACCGGCCAGAATCATATTGGAATTATTTAATGCTATACCGCCAAAAATAAACTCACCCAATCCTCCGGCGGCAATATATGCAGCAAGCGTAGCTACACCAACGTTAATTACTGTGGCGGTACGGATGCCGGCCATAAGTACCGGAAAAGCAAGTGGTAGTTCCACTTTAGTGAGAATCTGCCATTTACTCATGCCCATTCCCCTTGCCGCATCAACTACAGCAGGGTTAACTTCAATTATCCCTGTATAGGTATTTCTGATAACAGGTAACAGGGCATAGAGAAAAAGCGCAAGAATGGCCGGTTTTGGCCCTATACCCAAAAATGGAATCATTACCCCAAGTAATGCAATGCTGGGTATGGTTTGCAGCACCCCCGCAAAACCCAGTACAAAGCCTGAAAGTTTCTTTTTTCTGGTAATCAGGATCCCAAGAGGTACAGCGATGACAATGGCCAAAATCAGTGAAATTAGCGTAAGGCCAATATGCGCAAGCGTTTGGCTCCATAACTTATCCGATTGCTGATATACAAATTGCCAGAAACTTTGTGTCTCTTCCATTACTTGCTGTTATAGGATTGAAATGCAGTACTCTTATAAGATTCGAATGCTGCCATAAGGTTTTCAAGGGTGATGGCATCCTCCTGCCCTGCATCTCCTGGATGCAGTAATGCATCCATTTTCTCCCATACTGTAACGTTTTGTCCAGGGCCGCTTTCAGGCAATAAATCCTTAAGCAGCACTGTTTTCAGTTCCAGTTGCAGGCGCTGCTCATTAAAAAACTCAGCTACAAACGCATTGGCCGGATGAAAAAGCAATTCTTCAGGTGTGCCGATCTGTTTAATTTCTCCCTTATCCATCAGACAGATGCGGTCGGCCATTTCAAAAGCTTCCTGTACATCATGGGTAACCATGATAATTGTTTTTTTCACCAGTTCGTCCAGCACTTTAAACTCCTTTCTGATACTGATGCGCGTCAGGTTGTCAAGCGCACCAAAGGGCTCGTCCATCAAAAGCACGGGAGGGTTAACCATTAAAGACCTTGCAAGTCCTACCCTTTGCTGTTGGCCTCCGCTTAACGCTGAAGGGTACTGGTCTTTCAGATCTGGGTCAAGATTCAGTTTTTGGAAAAGTTCATCCGCGCGTTTACCGATGGCGCCGTTATCCCATTTAAGCAATCGTGGCACAATTGCAATATTTTCCGCTACGGTGAAATGCGGGAATAATCCATGATTTTGAAGAACATAGCCAATTCCGCGCCTTAATTTTTCAGGTTGTTGCGTCCTGATGTCTGTCCCATTGATAAATACAGTTCCTGAATCCGGTTCTATCAGCCGGTTAATCATTCTTAAAGTAGTAGTTTTGCCGCAGCCACTGGTGCCCAGCAAAATCAGGTTTTCACCTTCCGCTACTTCAAAGCTGATCCGGTTGACCGCGATGGACGAACCAAATTTCCTGACCAGGTTTTCTGCTTTAATCATTTATTCGATCGTCATAAATAGGTTATTCAGTGACTCTGCATAAAGCGGATGGGCGAAGACCATGATCCTGATCTGGTCATATGTGATTTTTCCCAGCATTGCCATCTGTAGTATCGACATAATTTCACCTCCCTGCTCGCCGATAATGGTGGCGCCAAGGATTTGTTTGGTCTTCTTATCTACCACCGCTTTCATAAAGCCGCGTGTTTCGCCGGTCTCTATAGCCCTTGCCACATTCTTCATTGGTATTTTAGCAACGAGGTAGTCGAGTCCTTTGTTACTGGCCTCAGTTTCCGTAAGTCCGATCCTGCCAAGCTGCGGGTCTGTAAACATACAATATGGAACAAGCCTGTCTTTAGTACTCATATTTCCGTTTTCAACCAGGTTATTATAAACTATGATGTAGTCATTATAAGAAATATGGGTAAAGGCCGGACCGCCTTTTACGTCGCCCAGGGCGTAAATAGAACCGGCCGCTGTTTCCAAAAATTCGTTCACTTTGATATGCCCGTGGTCGTCACACTCCACCGCAGTATTCTCAAGTCCAAGTGTTTCAGTTTGAGGTTTTCTTCCGGTTGCCAGTAATACGTGACTGTAAGTTTGAGATACTTCTATCCCCTCTTGTTCAAGGGTAACTTTTATTTGTTTATCCTCTACAAGTTCAAATTTAAGCACCTTGGTTTCCGTAAGCACTTCAATTCCGTCTTCCTTAAAGATTGTACTGATGACCTCACATACGTCCATATCTTCTTTCGGCAGCAGACGGTCTGATTTTTCAAGGAGGGTAACCTTTGATCCGAAACGACTGAACATTTGCCCGAATTCCAAACCAATATAACCACCTCCAACAATAAGCAGGCTTTCCGGCACCTCTTCCAGCTCAAGTATTGAGGTCGAGGTTAGGTATTTTATATTCTCCACACCTTCAATCTCAGGAATCACCGGGCTTTCTCCGGTGTTGATGAAAATATGTTTAGCGCTTAAGGACTCAGTGGTTCCGTCTTTCGCCTTAATATCAAGTGTATGGTCGGCAGTAAATTTTGCGTCACCATAAATCAGCGTTAGATTGGCTGTTTTTTCAATTCCCTTTATCGAACCTTCCCGAAACTGTTTCACGATACCGGCTTTGCGGTCCATGATCGTTTTGAAATTGAGTTTAAATGAAGGGATTTCTATACCAAGTTCATCACTGTGTGCGGCTTTATATGCCATTCTAGCCGATGCAACCATCGCTTTGGTAGGCGTACATCCATCGTTGATACACGTTCCACCAACCAATCTTTTCTCTATTAAAGCCATTTTCCAACCAGCCTGGGCCAGCTTCTTCGCAAGTGGCACACCTGCCTGTCCCGCGCCGATTACAATTGCATCAAACTCTTTCATACACTATTGTTACTAAATTATTTGACAACTTCTACGCCTTTCCAGAAGGCAACATGGTCTTTGATCTGTTTGGCAGCGTCTTTAGGCTCCGGATAATACCAGGCCGCATCAGGGTTAGTTTTTCCGTCTACCTCTAAAGAATAATAAGAAGCTTCGCCTTTCCATGGGCAGGTAGTATGTTTGGAAGATTCCTTGAAGTATACTTTATTGATAGATTCAGCCGGGAAGTAATGGTTATTTTCTACTACTTTAGTGTCTTCACTCTCGGCGAGGACCTGGTTGTTATAAATTGCTTTCATCTGATTATATTTTTTTACTGTTAAATAGAGCCGTTGATGATTAAAATTATCATTGCTTTTTGTGCTGAATAACTATATTAATCATTTCTGATTTATTGATTGAGAATGAGTTTGAACTAATAACAATTATAAACTTAAAATGGCGATAATTTTTTCAAGTTCCTGGGAGGTATTAAAATAGTGCGGCGAAAAACGGATTACCCCATCCAGATCCTTCTTTGTAAAGTCTATCAGCGCAAAATTACGGAAACTCATCGAGAAATAAACCTGATGGTCCCTCAACAACTGGGCGGTATCCTCCAGGCTTCGGTTGGCAGTTGTGAAAGTAAGTATACTACTTAAACGTGAACCTTTGTCATGCAATTGCAGTCCAGGCACGCGCTCCATCTCTGACCTGAACTTTTTCATCAACTGTTGATTATATAGCTCAATTTCAGCTATACCTATCTCATTAATATATCTTAGTGCAGCTGCCAGTCCTAGTTTCCCAGCTATTGACGACTCCCAAAACTCAAATCTTTTAGCCGTTGGTGCAAGTTGATAATCATTAACGCCTGTCCAGCTGGCCCCCTGCATATCAAAAATTAATGGAACCATATCACTAGCCAACACCCTGTCAGACACGTATAACAATCCCGTTCCCCGAGGCCCGCGGACAAATTTCCTGCCGGTAGCCGTAAGGAAGTCGCAATTGATTTTCTTCACATCTACCACCAGCTGCCCAACGGACTGACAGGCGTCTAATAAATAAAGGATATTATAGGTACGACAAATATCTCCCACTGCTTCGGCCTGCTGTACCAGCCCGGAATTTGTTGGAATATGTGTGATCGCAATTAGCTTTGGATTGTGTTTAATCACCAGGTCCTCAAATGAAGCAAGGTCGATATCGCCATCCGGCGTATTCTCCGCTCTCACTATTTCTATATCAAGCCTGTTTTTTAATGATAAAAACGACAGCTGGTTCGAAATATAATCATCATCAGTAGTCAGGATGACGTCTCCCTTGTTAAACATGACCGACGATAGTGCTTTTGCATAAGCATCGGTTGCGCTGCCCACGAAGGCAATATTCTGAGGCGCGCAGTTGAGCAAAACTGCGGCCTGCTGGTACACGTCTGAAATTTCGGCATCAAATCGTCCGGCCAACGCATAACCGCCTACCTGCGCCTCCTCTAGGAGGTAATCCGTCATTTGCTGAACAACGGGGTCTGGTACCAGTGACGAGCCGGCGCTGTTTAAAAATATCTTATCGTGGCATCCTCTTGTCTGCCTTCTAATTAAGTCAATGTCCATATAATTATTTAAACTTGGTATACAGGGTAAAAGGTAGCTAAAATAATCTTTATAATATGATGGTAATCATTTTTCCCGCTGACCCCAATCACGGCATATTTATTCCTAAATTGTAAAATTTGAACTTCAACATTAACTCAATTATGGATAACCCCAAATACATAACTGCCGAAGAAGCAGTGCAACATATCCAGTCGGGCGACCGTGTATTTCTACACGGAAGTGCGGCTACGCCGGTACACTTGATTAAAGCTATGCAACAAAGGCATGCAACGTTAAAAAACGTGGAACTGGTAAGTATTACTACACTTGGCGATGTAGATTTTAACCACCCAACCTGGAGTAACAGTTTCTTTTTCAATTCCCTTTTTGTGTCGGCAAACACCCGCAGCGTAGTAAACAGTGCGAATGGAGACTACGTACCCGTTTTCCTCAGTCAAATTCCAAAATTGTTCAGGGAAGGATTTTTGCCGCTTGATGTGGCTATGGTACAGGTTTCACCGCCAGATGTACACGGCTATTGTTCTTTAGGCACCTCTGTGGATATTGCGCGGGCAGCGGTAGACACTGCCAAATACGTGATTGCCCAGGTAAATCCTAATATGCCGCGCACCCACGGTGACGGATTTATTCATGTCAGCAAACTGGATAATTTGGTTTGGCACGCGTCAGAGCTGCCGGAGGTTGATTATTCCTTAAAAATAAGCAGTGCCATGGTTACCATTGGTGAACATGTGGCATCACTGGTGGATGACGGGGCCACCCTGCAATTGGGAATAGGCGGTATTCCGGATCAGGTGTTGAAAAATCTGGGAAACCATAAAAATCTGGGTTTGCATACCGAAATGTTATCAGACGGGGTGATCCCCCTTATTGAAAGCGGCGTGATTAATAACAGTATGAAAAAAATTAACCGCGGAAAATCAATTACTTCATTTATGATCGGTACCCGTCGCCTGTATGACTTTGTAAATGATAACCCTGCAATCAGGGTAATGGATATCTCTTATGCGAACGACACCAGTGTCATCAGGCAAAATCCACAGGTAACGGCTATCAATTCAGCAATTGAGCTTGACCTCACCGGACAGGTTTGTGCAGACTCCATGGGCACCTACCAGTATTCTGGAATCGGAGGCCAAATGGATTTTATTCACGGGGCTTCTCTTTCACCAGGAGGGCGTCCTATTATAGCACTGCCTTCCGTCACTTCAAAAGGCATCTCGCGGATTGTACCTTTTTTGAAAGAAGGTGCCGGCGTGGTTACCACCCGTGGCCATATGCATTGGGTGGTAACAGAATACGGAAAGGTGAACTTATTTGGAAAAAGCTTCAAGCAGCGCGCGAAAGCTTTAATCAGCCTTGCGCATCCAGATCATCGGGAGCAACTTGAGCGGGCTTGTTTTGAGCGCTTTAAAGTTTAGCTGCAACAGGATGCGAAATTTCTCCTGAGGCCAGCCTCAGGATTGATCTGTGATCTGGTCTAAAGGTTTTCTGTCGCCAGCGGGCTGCGCCTTGTATTTACTTGGCGTAATGCCCGTGACAGACTTAAACTGTGTGGACAGGTGTGCACTGCTGCTGTATCCCATCCGGTAGGCAATTTCATTCAGGTTAAGTTCGCCATACTCCAGCAACTCCTTTACTTTTGCTACCTTCTGCTGAATGATATACTTCTCAATCGTTATGCCTTCGGCCTCTGAAAAAAGCCTGCTCAGGTAAACGTAATCACGCTTTAGCTTGTCAGCAATGATACTCATAAGGCTATGCCGTAAAGCACTTAAATCTGAGTAATGTACCAATTCAATCACCTGGGTTTTCACCTGTTCAATTAACTGGTCTTTCTCCCTGTCAATCAGCTCAAAACCCAATACTTTCAGGGCAGATGATACCTGCTGTAATTTTAAAGCATCAGGTTCCGGCGAAACCTCTACCTTTCCAAGTGAGATCTGGTTTACCGACAAATCAAGGTATTCCAGCTGCTGCCTGACAATCAGGATGCACCGGTCGCACACCATATTTTTTATATGTACCCACATCTCAAATCAGTTCTGCCTGGTAACCGGCCTTTTTTAGATGGTCTATAACCTCCTGGCTCAACGCTTCAGCTGTTCCTTTGACGGTAAGAACTTTTTCAGGCACGGTGGTGTCTACTTCCCAGTGGTCTATACCTGCAATGGAATTGAGGTGAGGTGTTACAGTTTCAATACATCCTCCGCATTTGATATTCGTTTTAAACTTTATTGTTTCCATGATCTTTTGTTCTATTTAAATTTTACTAATTTTAACCTGAGGCTATTGCTAACCACCGATACTGAGCTCAATGCCATAGCTGCCCCTGCTATCATAGGGTTGAGCAAAAAGCCATTAAAAGGATACAGAATTCCTGCAGCCAAAGGTATACCAATCAGGTTATATATAAATGCCCAGAATAAGTTCTGCCTGATTGTTTTTACCGTAGCGCGGGATAGCCGGAGTGCTTTAGAAACCTGTCTCAAATCAGATGAGATTAGCGTAATCTTAGCTACGTCTATCGCAATGTCGGATCCTTTTCCCATAGCAATGGAAAGGTTGGCCAATGCCAGTGCCTGACTGTCATTTATACCATCACCTATCATCGCTACAACCCTTCCCTGCTGCTGCAGTTCATTAACAAATGCTGCTTTATCAGCAGGGAGTACTTCCGCTTTAAAATCTTCAATACCCGCCGCTTTGGCGATTGCTGCAGCCGTGAAATTATTATCACCGGTCAACATATATACCTTTATCCCCTGCTTCTTTAATTGGCCCACCGCTTCAGCAGACCCTTCTTTCAGTTGATCCGCAATGGCAAGTACAGCCAGAACCTTCTGGTTTTCGGCAAAATAAATTACGGAACTGGCGGCTGCCTGAAAATCACTTACCTGCTGACGGAATTCATCTGCCAACACAATTTGATATTCTGTGAGTATGTTATGGCTACCAGCGTAATAGGTTTTGCCGTTATATATTGCTTGTACTCCTGTACCTGTAAAACTTTTAAACCCAGACACAGGCAGAGATTTAATACCTTCATCCCGAATAAAGTTTACGACTGCTCCGGCAAGCGGGTGTTCCGAATGTTGTTCTATTGACAGTAAGATAGCAGACAGCGTATGTTTATCCTCAGTTATGCTGTCTGCCCATTTAATAGCTGTAACCACCGGTCTTCCCTCAGTAAGCGTCCCGGTTTTATCAAGGATTACCGTATCAACCTTATAACCGGTTTCCAGTGCTTCGGCGTCCTTAATCAAAATGCCATTTTCAGCGCCTTTTCCAATACCCACCATTATGGCAGTAGGTGTAGCCAGACCCAACGCACAGGGACAGGCAATAACCAAAACAGAAACCATTGCCATTAGTCCCTGGCTAAGCTTATAGTCGGCACCAAACAACAGCCATACTCCCAATGTGCAAATTGCAATAAACAGTACAACCGGAACAAATATTCCTGCAATTTTGTCTACAAGCTTCTGTACAGGTGCCCTGGAACCCTGGGCATCCTGAACCAGTTTGATAATCTGTGCCAGCAAAGTCTCGCTGCCTACTTTTTCAGCGTAAAATTTAAAACTGCCTTTCTGATTGATGGTTCCTGCGAATACCTTGCTGCCCTCTTCCTTTAATACGGGAACCGGTTCACCAGAAATCAGGCTCTCGTCTACATAAGAACTGCCCCCGTGTAATTTACCGTCAACAGGTATTTTTTCACCCGGTTTAACCAACAGCAGGTCGCCTTCTTTTACTTCCCCTACTGCAATCTCCTTTTCGCCGTTGGGCCCTAAAAGCATCACTGTAGCCGGCTGCAGCCCTATCAGCTTTTTAATTGCAGAGGAAGTATTGGATTTGGCATTTTCTTCGAGCAGTTTCCCAAGCATGATAAATACAATAACTACTGCTGCAGCTTCATAATACACATGCGGATGTATCCCTTTCTGGTGCCAAAATCTGGGAAAGAAAGTATTGAATACACTGAATATATAGGCTATACCTGTGCTCAACGCCACAAGGCTGTCCATGTTTGCCCTGTTGTGACGGGCTTGTTTAAAAGCGTTGATAAAAAAACTTTGCCCAAAAATGAACAATACCGGCGTACTAAAAACCAGCATTATATAATTTGCATAGGGTATATCCATCAGGAACATACCAATAATTACAACTGGCAAAGTAAGCGATGCAGCAAAAATAGTTCTTGTTTTAAGGGAATTATAATTGGCCTGCTGAATTTCTGACTGCTTGCCTGTTGCATTAACCGCATCAAGAATTACATCATAACCAACCGACTGCAATGCTTGTTTGAACTGTGCCGGTTGAATAACTTTCGGTCGGTATTGCACTTTAACCTGTTGCGTAGCATAATTCACTTCCGCACTCTCCACACCTTTCTGCGCCCCCAAAATAGATTGCACACTTGATGCACATCCTGCGCAGGTCATGCCTAACACAGGAACTGAAATTATTTGAGATTGATCTGTAGCTGACATGTTATAATCTTGTTCAACAAAGATAGTCCCAATAGCACCGAAAGATTTACATCATTTTGTTATAATTTTATATAATTAGCCTGTCCGTAATCAACAGACAGCATAATGCGGCACGGTTCTATACACCTAACATGCAACGCTGTACAGTTGAATATCGCAGGACTTCCCTTAAAAATAATCTATGAATGTAAATGAGTACAGAGAAGTGGATATGATTGTGCGCTTTTTGTTTTATACAGCATATAAATCAACGTGAGAGTAACACCATATAATTAAAGTTATCTGCAAAAGGGTATGTTCATTTTTTAGAGGATCAAGCCTGGTAAGGTCCTAGAAATCTATTTAATAATCTGTCAGGCAGTTTAAAAAATATTTAAAAGTCTACAAATCAGGGTCTAAAGTCCCCAATACAACACACAACTTCCTATATCAAACAATCAATCACAATATTTGGTTAATGCAACATGGAAGTATTTAATATTAAGATCGGATTTGGTGAGAAAGAACAGACGCTCACAATTCTACCGTCTGACGGCGGCCAATACAAAGTAATTTATTACGGAGGTATTATTGGCGCTGTTCGCAGGGAAGATGATCATGATGGCTGGGAAAAGGTTCCAGATGAAGAACTGGAGGCCGGCGACCTGCCATTTTACAGACATGACCTTTATGGCGACAGGTTAAACATAGTGCTTGACAGTGCAACGGTGCAACAGATTGGGGAAGAAATCCATAATGAAGAATAGAAAAAGCCCCCTTTACCAGAATAGTAAAAGGGGCTCAAAACACACACTATTTTATAAACTCCTGCTTTACGATCCATGAATCCTGAAAAGAGAGGAAAATAGCCTTGCTAAAAACCCCGCTAAATACGTAAAGCTGTAATATAAATAGCAAATATCCAACCATTTATAAGGTTAAACCTTTAAATGTTTATGCTTCTGATAGCAAACTACTTTTATAATCTTCTAAAGTGGAAAGTTCTTCCTCAGGAAGTACCGGGAATTTGAGGTTCAGGCTTTTAAAAGCATCTTCCACAATCTGGCTGATGGTTAATCTGGCAAACCATTTTTTATCCGCAGGAATAATGTGCCAGGGAGCATTTTCTGTCGAGGTTTCAGTAATAGCCTCTTCGTAAGCCAACATATATTTGTCCCACAGCTGCCGTTCAGCAATATCAGCTGCAGAAAACTTCCAGTTTTTTGCAGGGTCGTTGATCCTGTCCAGAAACCTTTCCTTCTGCTCTTCTTTAGATACGTAAAGAAAAAACTTCAGAATTACCGTACCGTTTTCTGTGAGGTGTTTTTCAAAATTCCGTATACTTTCATACCGTGCTTTCCAGAATTTTTTATCCACCTTTCCCACCTTGTCATAACCAGGGATTCTTTCATTTAAAATATATTCTGGATGAATTTTACAAACCAGCACGTTCTCGTAATGGGATCTGTTATGAATTCCTATTCTTCCACGTTGTGGAAGGGCTAAAGAATGTCTCCATAAAAAGTCGTGTTCATACTCATTCGAGGTTGGTGTCTTAAAACTGAATACCTGGCATCCCTGGGGATTTAATCCAGACATCACGTGCGAGATAGCACTGTCTTTTCCAGCCGCATCCATAGCCTGGAAAAGAATGAGCACGGAATGGGCATTTTCGGCATATAATGTTTCCTGATAAGTACTCAAACGCTCTTTAATCGAATCCATCATTTCTATACCGGTTACCTTATCCATGTCCCCTTCATATTTGGTAGAAAAATTTTTGAGTTTAATTTTCTGCCCCGCAGGCGCTAAAAAGCGACTTGTATCTTTACCCATATGTATCTTTTTTAAAACGCAGCACATGATTTAGCTGAGTGTAATATACTAACAAACAGCCTGTTTACATATCAGGCAGCACTTCGGTTCCAACCTATTTGATTATGGCTGAAATCTTAGTGATTTATTATGTTAATTTGCACATTAAGTTCTAAACAAGATTCAACACAAACTGTTTTACACAAAATATTTGACCATATCACATGTTTAAAGAGATCCATAATAAATACTTGCGTTATTTCTCCATATTTATTTTTAGTATTATCATCTTCTTTTGTGCGCTTCAGCTAAATTTCCTTTGGCTTTTTGGTTATTCCCCATCCTACCATGACATCAAAACCCCTACCCTGCGTGTCGGGTCGGAACTATATACCTCAGACGGCAAGCTGATTGGACGGTATTACAAAGAAAACCGTACACCCGTAGATTTTAAACAAATCTCGCCCAGTGTGATCAATGCCCTGGTTGCTACAGAAGATGCCCGCTTTTACCAACATATGGGTATCGATTTCCGTTCCCTTTTATCCAGCGGGATTTCCACGGCAACCGGCGACAGAAGGGGCGCGAGCACGATTACGCAGCAGTTGGCCAAAAACATGTACCGCACACGTTACAATAAAGCGCAGGGAGCAATTAAACACATTCCCGTTGTGAGAACCATAGTGACAAAACTGAAAGAATGGATGACCGCTGTTAAACTGGAATCCAACTATTCAAAAAATGATATCATTACCATGTACCTTAATACCGTATCCTTTGGTAACAACACTTACGGTATCAAAACAGCTGCGAGAATATATTTTGATAAACAAACCGATTCGTTAACCGTCCCGGAATCAGCAATGCTAGTCGGCATGCTTAAAGGAACAACCACATATAATCCTGTTCGCTATCCTGAACGTGCCCTGGAGAGACGAAACGTTTCCCTCTCACAAATGAACAAATACGGCTATATTACGTCAGCGCAGCTGACCGAGTTCAAGAGCAGCCCCCTTCAACTAAAAGAAGGAAGAATAGATGAGGGAAGTGACGGCGACTCTTACCTGCGCGCTGCCGTATCTAAATACCTGGAAAAATGGGCTGAGAAAAACGGTTACGATTTATATGAAGATGGTTTAAAAATATATACTACTATTGATTCAAAACTGCAGAAATATGCCGAAGAAGCGGTTGCCGAACAAATGAGGATTATCCAAAAAAGATTCTATAACGTTTGGGGGAATGAAGATCCTTGGCAGGATTCTGAAAAGCACAAGGTCAATTACCCAGACCGTGCCATGCACAACTTGCCTATATATGCTTTGCTGGAAAAGAAATTTGCAAATAGCCCCGACTCCATTACTGCTTATTTCAACAGGAAAAAAAGAATGAAAATCTTCTCCTATAGAGGCGATCGTGATACGCTGTTTTCTACTATGGATTCAATCCGTTACTATGGCAAAATCATGAACACAGGAATGATGACTTTAGATCCCTTCAATGGAAAAATCAAAGTGTGGGTTGGTGGAGTAGATCACAAGTTTTTTAAATATGACCACGTGAACCAGGCGAAAAGGCAGGCGGGCTCCACGTTTAAGCCCTTTGCTTACCTTGCTGCTTTTGAAAGTGGTATGGGACCATGTGACACTTTCACAGATAAACCTGTGAGGATAAAATACGAGGAAAATGGTAAAACAGAATATTGGGAACCACGCAATGCTGACTGGAACACAACCTACAGGGAAATGTCGTTACGGGCAGCTATGGGCCGTTCAGTAAATACTGTTACTGCTCAGGTAACCGAAAAAGTGGGTTGGGACAACGTAGTTAAATGGGCACATGAATGCGGCATAGAAAGTCCGCTACAATCTGTTCCTTCTGTAAGTTTAGGTCCAAATGATGTTTCCGTTTTCGAAATGGTAAGGGCTTACGGGACCTTTCTTAACAAAGGTGTTAAAACCGATCCGATCCTGGTGGAGAAAATTACCGATCAGGACGACAATCTTATCCAGGATTTTGAAGCGAAAACGAAAAGGGTGCTCTCAGAAGAAATTGCATGGCTCATGCTGTATATGTTCAGGGGCGGAATGGAAGAACCAGGCGGAACATCGAGGGCGTTATGGGAATGGGACCTTTGGAAAAACAACAATCAGATTGGCGGTAAAACAGGGACTTCTTCAGATTACGTAGATGCCTGGTACATGGGGATTACTAAAGATCTTGTTACAGGTGTTTGGGTAGGATGTGACGAACGTTCAGCGCATTTTAAAAACGGGGAAACCGGAGAGGGATCTAGAACGGCCCTCCCAATATTCGCCAAATTTATGGAGAAAGTATACCATGATAAAAGTACCGGTTACACTTACGGGCCGTTTCCAAAAGCTACAGTTCCTATTACCAGAAATATTAACTGCCCAACCCCTGTATATGTAGTGGATACGGCAACAACGGATAGTTTAGCTGTCGATTCACTCGATACAACAGCACCAGCGGAAGAAACCACACAAGAAAATAAGGAAGAAGTAAAAACAGAAGAGAAAAAAGCACCTGAACCTGCTCCTACTCAACTTGGCCCTGTTCCTCTTACGCGTAAAGAAGAACGGGAACTCAAAAAAAAATTACGTCAGGAAGAGCGTGAAAGAAAAAAGAACCAGGAAAAAAATAACTAACGGCTAATTTTCTTCAGCTCACGGCTCAATTCGGGATAATCAGGCAGCAAGTCCCTGAGTTGGGTGAACATCCGGATTATACAGATATGCACAGCTACTGGCCGGTTCGTTTTTACGAGCCCGGCCAGCATGGCCAGACCCCGCTCAGTTAATGCCAGGGGATAATCCCCATTAAACTGTCTCGAGTCAACATCTTTATCCTGCGATTTCAGAAGTTTATAGTCATCACTGTTCAGCTTAAACATAAAATCATCAGGAAAACGCATCTTGTTTTTAGCGAGCAACGCCTTGAGCCGGTCTGCTTCCCAGTGATAAAGTGAAGCCAGATCTTCGTCAATCATTACTTTTTTCCCCCTGAGAACGTAAATGCGGTCCATGATCATTCCTTCAGCGATCATCATATCCTTCGATCCCTTCTTACTCATATTTGGTTAGTGTTTGGTATATTAAAAACGGTCTGCCTCTACGACATAATCGTCAGCGGCATTTTAACTTGCGTTGGCAATGGCCTGTTCATTGTAATATGCTCGAAATCCAGTCCTATAGTCAGATCAATCCAGTCAGGGTTGCATGAGCGAACTAACCGCTCCTTCTGCATCCTGGTGAATCTGCTAATCAGCTTGAAACGGCCCAATGCCTGAACTTCAGTTTTAAATTCTTCAAAATAAACCAGACGTGTCAGCTGCTGCGCGTTGTCAAAAAACAAGCTAGGCATCTGTTTATAAAAATCAAGCGTCTTGATTAGATCAGCGCTTACACCAACATGTAAACTGGTACGGTTTCTATCGGTTACGATGTAGACAAATTTTCTCATTGTTTTCTGCTTAAATTGTTACCACTAATTAAATTAGTATATATATTTGGAGTACAAATAAATTTTACTAACT
>Ga0247816_10000397_pt1 | contig 24829 bp, 27 predicted proteins | sample UWRJL209509C1_FD_179930 | JGI IMG/M metagenome (GOLD analysis project Ga0247816, IMG submission 179930) | Plant litter microbial communities from Arlington Agricultural Research Station in Wisconsin, United States - UWRJ-L209-509C-1 | ecosystem: Environmental > Terrestrial > Plant litter >...
CACGTAATGTGTTGCCAAAATGATAAGTGGTAGTACCGACGGAATTTCCCGGCAGCAATCGTTTGCACTGGAAGTGTGGCATCAAAAGTTGAGACGATAGAGCGAGCTTGTGACACAAAATGACGATCACACCACATGCGAAGTTCAACCCGAGGATGTTCAGCGCGTAGCTCTTTAAGAACTGCGACGACCGGCGTAACGTGGCCGCCCGACCCCCCGCCGACTGCGAGAATCTTCATTTTCTGTCTCCTTTAAACGCGATCCATGAACGGTATAGCGCGAAAGCTGAAATACCAATCCAAGTGCTGCGGTAATAAATATCATGCTCGTTCCACCGAAACTGAGTAGTGGTAACGTAATACCCGTGAGTGGGAAAATCCCCAACATCGCAGCTATATTAAGGATAACATGAACCCCAAACCAACCGAAGACTCCGGCAACGAGAAGCTTGAGCCGGATATCAACCAAATGATCCATCACTCGCAATAATCTCATCAATAACGCCACAAAAATAGCGAGGAGCGCCATCAACCCAAGGAAGCCAAATGTTTCACCAAGGATTGCGAAAACCGAGTCGTTAATAGCCTCAGGCAAGTAACCGGTTGCCTGAACACTGTTGCCAATCCCTACTCCGAACAATCCACCCGTTCCAATGGCGATCTTAGCGTGCTGAATGTGATATGAGCCAGCATCACTCGTCGAGGTGTCATCACCCTTTAAATAGGTCGCAACACGGTCAATACGGTGCGGCGATGTCACGATCAACAGTACTCCAGCAATAGCTAGTGCACCGAGCACTGTGAAGATAATCTTTCGATGAATCCCCGCCACAAACAACATGGTCATAATAATGGCAGTCACAGAGATACCGGTTCCAAGGTCTTTTTGAACGACAATCACGATAAAAAGTGCAGCAGCTGACATAAGGGCAACCGGAATCAATGTTTTGTTAAGATCATTGATGAGCCCCTGTCCTACCCGTGTCGCCAAAAAGACGGCGAGATACAGCAACAATCCAAACTTCAAGATTTCAGCTGGTTGCAGGCTTCCGAATACACCAAGGTTGAACCAACGAGTCGCACCGTTAATCTCTTCGGCAAAGCTCGCGCCCGCCCATCCTGCAAATGCCAGAAATACACAGGCGATAAATCCAATTACCAACAGCTTCGGCCCCTGTTTAATGATCCAGTTATGCGGGATTAATGCCATCGCGGCAAACGCACCCAGCGCTAAGAAAAGGCTGACTGTCTGCTTGATAAAGAAATAGCTTTCAGAGAAGTTACTGCCGATCGCGTTATTCAAGACGTTTGCGCGCTGCGGTCCAATGGCGTACATCACTACCAGTCCAATGAGCATCAAGATACCCATATACATCAAAATTAAGTAATCGGGTCGATGCTTACGAACGAGTGTGTTCGTTCGCTCAGGTCCACCCGCTCGGCGCATCTTAAATGTTGCCCCCCGCGAGAGCGAGCATAACACCAACAAACGACGCAACTGCCGCAATTACCCAGAAACGCATAGTAATCTTCGTCTCAGGCCATCCTGTGGCTTCAAGATGGTGATGAATCGGTGCCGAGATAAAGACTTTTCGCTTAAATACTTTCTTACTGAAAATTTGAATCAAACTTGAGCCTGCTTCGATAACGAAGACGATACCAATAACTGGAAGAAGGAAGAGTGTATTTGTAAGCATTGCCACGACGCCAAGTGAGGTTCCAAGCGCAAAGCTTCCAACATCACCCATAAAGAACCTAGCCGGGTAAATATTAAACCAAAGGTAACTTAGCAGTGCACCAACGACAGTGAAACAGAATCCAGCAATCAGCGGCGTGCCCTGAAGCAACGCAATAATACCAAATCCACCGAAGGCAATGGCAGCCAGGCCACCAGCGAGGCCATCAAGACCATCGCTAATATTGACAGCGTTACCAGCCGAGACTACCACGAGAGCAAAGAGTGGAATGATCAACCAACCAAGGTCCCAGTTTCCCACAAAAGGAACGTGAACACTGGTTGCGCCGAGCTTGTCGAAGAAGTACCAGCCCAAAAATACGCCGATTGCCGCAATCATTAAGAACTTAATGTGTGAACGAAGCCCGGCGACTCCCTTTCCCCCGCCGCGGAGGTTGATAATGTCATCGATCAATCCAACCAATGCACCACCAGCTAATGCAGCGAGTGGAAGCCATGTCTCTTGGCGATCAAGGTTAAAGATGAGTGTGACGATCGCGATAGCAAGAACAAACACCATACCAGCCATTGTTGGGATGTTGCGCTTGAACTTGTTGGCGTGCAGCTTGTTAAAGACGGTAAGCGCCTCGCCTGTGGTCGTTTCAGTTCGTTGTCGCTTCCAGAACTTATAGCGATATGCCAAGAATGTGTAGATTGGTGTTAAAAACATCGCCAGCAGAAAGGAGCCGACACTCAATAGAAAAATCTGAAAGATCTCGTTGGTCAATAATTGTATCGGAAGTTCCATCTATACTACCCCTTTGGCTGTATCTTTAAGTAATCAATCATCCAGTTGGACATATCGGTGAATATCGGAAGGACGTCGCGTGCACCTTGAAATTCTTTATTTTCGCCAGATATAGACACCATTATGACATACTCTGGGGTCGAGCCACCGCCAAATCCGAGGTAGGTCGCAATTGTATCGGTCTTACTGTATCCGCCAGCCACCGCGACCTGAGAGGTTCCTGTCTTACCACCAATGACGTACCCCTGTTTATCAGCCGAACCGAAACTGGAAGCACGTGCTTTATGTACCATATCAGCAATCTGATCAGATGTTGACTTAGATACAACGCCCGTCACGAGTGGCTTTGGGGTATCACCTTGCTTGTACTCACCTTCTGTGTCGACGTATCCGTCAAGCACTGTTGGCTGGTAGTAATTTCCCCCATTAACAAGCGCACTAAACCCAGCCGCAACCTGCACCATCGTTGCAGTAAAACCCTGGCCGAATGACATATTAGAGTAACGCACTGCGTTTCCTTCGGTTTCTTCTGGAGAGATAACATCACCCTTTGACTCGCCTGCTAATTCGACACCCGTCACCTTACCGAGTCGGAGTCGTTCGTTAAAGTATTGAAACATTGTATCTCGAGCTGAGCGGGTGATATTCTTCCCATCACCCAATCGCTGCGCAACGGTCACCATACCCGTGTTTAATGACCAATCGAGTGCTGTTTGGAAAGTGATATTTCCGGTTCGACCCTTGGTTGCGTTACCAATCACCTGGTCCTCAACCCGAATAGAGTCAGTGTTTAAGTATGTATCTGTTGGCTTAACGACGCCCTTATCAATACCAACCGCCAGTGTAAACGGCTTAATAACCGAACCTGGTTCATAGGGGTTTGAGATAGTGCCGTTATTAAATGCGGCGATATCTTCTACCTTAAAGTATTCACCCGGTGAGTAGGTAGGGAGGTTTGCCATTGCTAGCACCTTGCCAGTGTTTGGATCCATCGCAAGAATACTCCCCTTCGTCGCGCCAGTTCGTTGGAGCCCCGCAGCAAGCGCCTGCTCAGCCTTTGACTGAATGTTTCGATCAATACTTAGCACAACGTTCTTGCCATGTTCTGGCTTAATATCAATATTACGGTTACCGATTGTTAATGGAACATCACGAACGTCGGTCACCGACTCGAGTCGCCCATCAATACCTTTTAATGTGTCCTGCAGATACGATTCAACGCCGTATTTACCTTGGCCTTCAGTGTCAACGAAGCCAAGGACCTGCGCCGCAAGTTGCCCTTCCGGATATACACGCTGCGTCATCGCTTGAAATCCAACCCCATAGAAGTTCTTTTCTTTGAGCTTATCGGCCTGCACACGCGTCAGTTTATTTGCCACTACCTGGTAACGAGTGTCGGTACGACGAAGCAACTCGTCGAGGTTCTTGCGAGTATTACCCCCAGCAATCTCACGCAGCGCGTCTCCAACAACGTCAGGTTTCGTAATCACCGCCGGGTCAACAAATACCGTATATACTGTTTCATTCATAACGAGTTGCACCGGCTTGTCGCCATTCTTTGCGTAGATCAATCCTCTGTTTGCCGGGATCTTCTGGCGAGTCATCTGCTCTTCTTCAGCAAGACTCACATAGTGGTCGTGTTGGATGACCTGCAAATAAAAGAGCCGCCCAACGAAAATTACTACAACCACTAAAATGATTGCAGCGAGGATTCGTGAGCGGCTTCCTTTAAGTAATTCTAAATTCATAAGCACTATTGCTGTACATATTGTACATCAGTTGGCGTGGTCATTTCACGCGCAACTGAACTGTTCTTGATTGTTTCAAGCGCAGTTAAACGAGCATTTTCAATTTGTAGTTCACTCTTTTGTTCGCTGAGTTCAGCAATTTGAGTATCAATCCTGTCAGTTTCGTAGTCGTAGCCAGTGACTCGCGCAGCTTGCGTCAAGTAAATCAGGCCGAGTACTGCAATCATTAACGCGACAATTACGGTGTGTGCGACAGGGCCAAGTTTGACCGTCGACACATAGCGCGTCGTGTTCTGATTGCGTGACCAGTTTTGCTGGCGACGACTCACATAAAATGAATTCTGTTGGTGTGACATGTGGTGGATATCTACTGTTTAAATTGTGTTTTTGTTTTATATGGTGTAACCGCTCCCCCTTTGTGAGGGAACGGTTACGAGGGTACTTATTTTACGCGGACTGCAACAATTTGTGCGTGGTCTGTGTATTGTACTGGGATGTGAATTGGCATGGTGTTTTGCCCTTTCTTTTTTTTGTTTATTTTTTCACTGCTACCCGCAGCTGTGCGCTACGAGATCGCGGATTGTGAACATCTTCGGTGGCTCCTGAGACAGGCTTTTTGGTAAGGATTTCTAGCTCGGCTTCGAAGCCTGACGCGGTCTGCTCTTTAAAGAAGCGTTTCACGAGGCGGTCTTCGAGACTGTGGAAGCTAATGACACCCACTCGCCCTCCTTTAGTAAGAAGTTGCGGGAGAAGTGGCAATATTGCCTTCACTTGTCCGAGCTCATCATTGACGGCAATGCGGAGCGCTTGAAAGGTACGCGTAGCAGGATGGATTCGACTCCTCTTGCCACGATGCTGTGCTGCGATAGCTTCGGCGAGTTCTGCGGTATCTTTAAATGGTCGTCCGTCGACAATTGCCTGCGCAATGCGCTCAGCTTGTCGGAACGGTTCATCTCCGTACTCATGAATCATCAAAGCAAGTTCTCGTGGTCGGCTTTCGTTAATAACGTCAGCTGCCGTTCGCCCTGTACTTCGATCCATGCGCATGTCGAGTGGACCATTGTGCATAAAAGAAAACCCTCGTTCGCCCTGATCGAGCTGTGGTGACGACACCCCCAGATCAATCAGGATACAGTCAAATGCTTTCCCCTCTTCGATAAGCTGCGTTGCGGCAGTGACGAAGTCGGTGTGCATAAGATGTGCGCCTTTGTCTTTCAAGTGTGATAAATGCTCAATTGCATAATCGTCTCGGTCAACAAGGACGCTTCCTGTGAAGAAACCTGTTTCTTCAAGAATAACGCTTGCATGCCCACCGTATCCAGCCGTTAAATCAAGGTATGATTCACCGGGCTGCGGCTTAAGGTATGCAAGAACGCTGTCTTTCAAAACAGGAACATGATGTGGTGGATGTTCTTTACTCATCACTTCCAGTATAGCAAACTACACTAGAAGCGGTTGAGATATGATTACATATCTCAACAAATTCCTCGAAATAATAAGAAAATAAAGAACTTTATTTTCTTGATTCTTTGCTCGGAATTTCTCGAGATCACCTAACTGATAGTGAAGCTTTTTTGTTTTTGTTCTGTTTGTTTTTGTAAAAGTCAGACAAAGCCATTAATGGGGGCGCCGTAGTGGCACTCATACCCTAGCTTCGTCATGTTGAGAGACTTATGTGAGGTGGAGTTTGGGAGGTGTGTTTTTTGAGGAAGGTGCGTCGGTTTGTTTAATGTGTGCCGATGTCCACGCCTCACTACCAGATAGTTGATCTCGAGAGTTGTTCTTTCTCGCCGAATTATTAAAGAGCTTGAGCCACTTTACTTACACTGCATCACCGGGTAGTAGTCGCCAATACGATCCTGCCCGTACCGCTACAACATCGCGTTCAATCGTTGCGTACTCTAAGAGATGCTGCTCGATTGTAATACGACCCTGCTTTTGGTCTAGTTCTGCTTCGGTCTTGCCCCGTCGGAATTGAACATTCACATCTGCAATCTTCTCATCGAGAATATTACCTGATGCGTTCAACGCCGGCTCTACCTGATCTTCCCATACCGATTTTGGGTATAGGTGAAGGTATGGACCGAATCCCCTGGTAACAACGACACCTGATAAAAATTCTTCCCGAAGTTCTGACGGAATTGTCAATCGACGCTTATCGTCTAGTCTTCGTTCAAAATAATCAATCCTGGCCACAATGTTCCTTTTTGGGATGTAAGTTATTTTTTAATGTATGTAATGTTTGTTTAGTGGGGGCTTCTTTTACCACTGCCCATAACTATACTACCCACATTTACCCACCACAACCCCCATTTTTGACAAATTGCTCAGTTCCTGTCGATTTATCCACAGAACTGCGGATAACTTTTATGCTTACTAGGGTGAGAATTAAAATACCACGTCGCAAAAGACGTGGTATTTTTCGCTATAGTCGCCTGTTTAGCGTTGGCTATAGGCTTGAAGAATTGCCGAAACAACTGCTTCGGCGTCATGACGAATTAACGACCGCACAGCGCCGAGTGAATCGGCCGCTTCGCTGACTGCCATTTTTCCAAGAAACGGACCACCGATTGCTTCATAGTGAGCCATGCCTAGTACGTCCTCATCAGCCTGAGTCACGTATCCCCCTTCGGCTTCGTATAACTTCGCAACCGCCGCACTTGGCTGTTGGCTATTGTAAAAAACGTGATCCAAAAATGGTCGCCCGGCAAATCGCTCAATCTCTTTCGCATGATCACTGACTGTAAAACCATCAGTCTGGCCATGTTTACTCACCAAGTTCGAGACATAGACCTTCATCGCCTTTGAGCGCTCGAGCGCCTCGCCAATACCGTCAATAATCAAAAGTGGTCCGAGTGAGGTATAGAGGTCACCAGGCGCGACAATCACAATATCGGCCTGTTCAATTGCAGAAATAGCCATTGGATTACTCGTTGCAGTCGGAACTAAAGAAAGTTCTGCCCGGCGCGGGTCGTGACTAAAATACTCAGCATCAATCACGCGCTCGCCGTCGAGCACAAGGCTTTTATCGTGCCATGACATCTTGAGCCGCACATTATCAAGAGTTGCAGGGATGACCGTGCCGTTAATATGAAGAATTTCAGAGGCAGTTTCAACCGCTTCGCCAAAGTCGCCCGATATCTTTTCAAGCGCAGTAAGAAGGACATTGCCAAACGAGTGACCGTCAAAAGTACCGGTATCAAAACGGTATTGAAAGAGTTCACGGACTTTCTCTGAATCACTGAGCGCAACCAAACATTGGCGAACGTCGCCGGGCGGAAGTGTGCCGAGTTCATCGCGCAACACGCCAGTGCTCCCACCATCATCTGCCATACTGACAATCGCGGCAATTTGCGAGGTATGTTCTTTGAGTGCAGACAGCATCGTAAAGCTCCCTGTCCCCCCGCCAATCACAGCAATCTTAATTTCTTGTGGTAAAAATGGCTCGCTTCTCATGTCAGCTTATTGTACCGCATCTTCACCAAAGTGTTTTTGCAGACGAAGTTTAATTGAACCCTCGTGGCGGCCAAGTGCCTGCGACATCATCTCGATTGTCGCGCCTTGCTGGAACGATGTCTTCAAATCACTATCTTGTGACGGACTCCACGGTCGGTAGGCGTTCGGATATGTTTCACGCATCTTTTCGATCTTATCCGCCCAGCTGCCACTTGCTGCCTTTTTTGGTTCAGGTTCTGGTGCGTTCGCTCGATCGGCAGCGGCTTTTTCAAAGTGCGCAAAGCGCTTTACGGCATTCGCCGCGTTAGTGCGAAGCTGCTCGTCAATCGTTTGCGCGACATCGCTGACACGAAGTGCCATTTGATTAATACCCGCAAGATACAAGTTGTCGAGATTTTTTACACGACTCAACGCGACATAGCCCATACCTTCAACAAAGGCTTTGCGGAGGTCAATGCGCGCCGCATCGAGTGTCATTCCCTGCGATTTATGCACCGTGATTGCCCATGCAAGTCGCAATGGAATCTGCGTAATACTCGCCCGCTTCTTTTCACCATCACGGAGTTCCCATGAATCAGGATTCATAGTAATTACTTTACCGTTACGGAATTCAACAATCGGGTATTCGGTATGCTGTTCAAAATCAATCACCGTCCCGAGACTTCCGTTGGCATATTTTCGCTCTGGGTCGTTCTTGACTGACATTACCAATGCGCCGATCTTCAAACGCAGCACGGGTGGTGCAAGTACTGAACGCTGCAATGATTCAATATAGCGCTCTCCCCCGGTCGAGGTTTGTTCGTATGAAATTTCATCGCCTTCAAGTTTCTTAAGCTTCGCAAGATTGAGTGCGTCGACGTCGAGGTTCACTGTGTGGAGTTCTGTCATCTGTTCAAGATCATCAGGGAATACTTCAGTTCGCGCAATCAACGTTTCAGCATGGTGTCGACGCACATCACCTGCACGCATTGCATTAAGAATATCGAGTAAACGCTGGTCGTCTTGGCGATGCTGTTCTTCAAGATAGCAAATCACCGGGTCGAGATCTTTCCATACTTCAGAGAAAACAACAAAGCCACCAGCTCGAGAGTCTCCCCTGTTAATTGGAGGGAGCTGGAAAAAATCGCCACTCATAATCACCTGAATGCCACCAAATGGCAGGTCGGGTTCTTTGCGAACTAAGCGACAGACTTCGTCGACCATATCAAGACGGAAATCATGCAGCATACTGATCTCATCGATAATCAGCACATCAGTCTTTTCAATAATTTCACGACGGCCCTTCGCCATGTGCTCAGCAAAACCAGGCTGAATGAAGTCACCGATGCCAATGCCGCTCCAGCTGTGAATCGTCGTGCCGCCAAGATGCGTCGCCGCAAGACCAGTTGTTGCCGTAACAGAAACATGTTTACCATCGTGTTTTGCCAATTTAATAAATTGATTCAATACAAAGGTCTTCCCGGCTCCTGCTGGACCGGTCAACAACACACTTTCTCCCGAGAGCATTATCTCGAGTGCAACCCCCTGATTCATATCCTTCTATTATAGCTGATTTTTCGGCTGAATCAGCGCATGAAGAACATTTAACAACGCCGAAACTGACGTTCGTCCAAATTCAGACGCAATCAAAGTACTAGAGAACTGCGCGAGCTCGCCATCAGGAATAAACAAACCCTTGAATTCCTTCTCGTTAGCTTGCTGCGAGAATCGTATCCCGCCCTCTTCGGCAATCATCACGAGGCGATTATCCTTTGCCCCCGGGTGCACATAAATCGATGTAAGGAGCGGCCCTTCCTCATGACGGTCGAGTGCTGAATGCAACCACCGGCCACCCATATCACCGTCGTTCTGTCCAAAATCAGCAAACGGGTTTTGATCAAATGGATTGAGAGGATCTCGCTCACGAAATTCCAGAGGTATAGTTGAAACCTCTTTAAACACCTGTTCACGCGTCTTACCCTGATGCTGCACCATGTATCGCAATACAGTGGCAAGAATCTGCGGTTCGGTCGAATGATATGCGGCAACGTTCTCGGCTTCGCCCACTGGGCCCGCTATTGAAACACGCCCGAGCGGATCGATGAAGCCATGTTGCGCGCGAGATTGGCGACGCATTCGAAAATCACCATGGATATCAGCACCCAGCATTGTCCGAGCACCTACCCCATCGCCCACGCTACTTTCGTATGACAATGAGTCGATCGAACGGTTTCTTCGTGCTGCGACCATTGCGACGCCACCAAGTAATACAGCCTGATCAAGTCGCCCCGGTGTTATTTCGGCCATGAGTGCTGAAAGTCTTTTACTTTCAACAAGCAATTCGGAACCAATCGCACCAGAAAGTACGAGTTTGTCCGTAGGAGATGCCGAAGTGAACGGCCTCGCACCCGGTGCGTCACTCTCGAACAACATATTATCTGACTCTTGCCCCTCGCCCGTGAGCGCATGCCAAGAATCACTCTCATCAATTTGGAGCGCACGAACCGACACCGCCTTTTCGTAATCATTAAGCTCGGCGAAGAATCGCCCCTTTATGAACGATTCCTGATACTCATCAGACAGCAATTCTTCAACATAGTGCTGGGGCGCATAAACATCTGCGAGCGTTTGCACAGAAAATGCGGCATCGTCTTTCGAAAGGAACGTTTTAACTCCTTGCTCTAACGCACGAATTTGATCATCAGCTTGAGGTATTTCCCAGGTAGGAACTTGGTCCATAGTATTTGCAACGCTTTCCCCAACCCGTTGAATATATTGATTCTATCTTACCACTATCCGCGAGGAGGTTCACCTTCAGGATCATCAAGTAATTTCTTACTCTTGATTTCAAAGCGTCGGCCAGTGATTTCGTTGACAATGTAGTCTTCGTTAATCAAGTTCACGAACATATCAAGATCGTTGCCATCCATAATGATAATCGCGCCGGCATCATCGGTCATAAGTTCAAGCTGCATTGTGTCTGCATACTCAATCGCCTGCTCTTGCGAGACCACGCCTACTTCAAGCTTTTGTAGCTTGGTAACAATCTTTTTCTTTTCCATCACAAGTGACTGCAGGTCCATGCCTTCAGGGAAGCTCAGTTTGTACTGCTTTTCGATTTCGGCAACCTTTTGGTCAGCAAGTAACTGCTTTTTGTAGTCGTAGTTAAAGATACGCTCAAACTTACCCTGATTGAAGATAAAGATGTCTCTGCCAACAATCAAGACTTGGTTATCGGCTGGTACCTTCCAGCCCACGTCTGCCTTGAAGGTCTGGAATTTACCTTCTTTAAATTCCCATGCAGTTGCGCCTTGCAACGCTTGGCCAGCACTCACCTGCTTGATAACGTAGAAGACACCCTTGCCATCAACGTTGCTGAACCGAGCAACGATTCCCTTGATACGCTTAAACTCGTGCTCTTCATTGCTAAACTCAACAATGTCATGTCGTTCGTGTTCGATAAGGTGAATCAATGTATCAGCACGGCCAACCTTTTCAAGCTCAGTGCGGAGGAGGACATTCTCTTCTTTTTCAACAAGCTCGTAGTCACGAACAGTCAAGCCAGTTCCGGCGCCAAGTTGAATATCGTTCAAAACGTCATACAAAAACACTGCCTTCAGTTGAGAATCAAGCTCGTTCGCAAGTGTCGTTGTATATGGTGTGTAATTTCGGTTAAACAAAAAGAATTCAACACGAAGATCGTTCTTTTTTCCATCAGTCAAGTTCGCCCAGTGAAAAATGTCAGTTGTTTCTTTCGTCTCTTCAGCTGGCGTTTGAGCTGCAACTTCTACGATCGCCTCTTCCGCAATCACTTCTTCAGATGCCTCAATCGGCGTTGTTGGTGTTTCTTCGTCCATACTATTCCCCTTATTTCTATTGTCGTTGTGTCGTTACTGTCGGTCGGTCGTTTTAGAGCCGGACACCCTCGCGGGCTTTATTCGCCCATTCGTCGGCGAGCTCATTGCCCTCGTCGCCTTCGTGGCCACGTACCCAGGTCAGAGTGACGTTTGCCGCAGCATACAGCTCGCAGGCCTCTTTGACGATTTCAAGATTCTTAATCTCTCCACCTTTTTTCTTCCAGCCGTTCTTTTCCCAACCAGGTGCCCATTTTGTAATCACGTTGATCCAAAATTCACTATCAGTAAAAATCGTTGCCGGCTCAGTGCCCGCGTCGGCCATTGCCGCAACCAGTGCCTTGCCTTCCATACGAATATTGGTCGTCTCGCCCTCTTCAGATCCAAGAATGTGCGGAACACCGTTCTTAATCACTGAAAAGCCACCAGGACCTGGATTTGGACTCGCGCTGCCATCAGTGTAGTAAATAATCATGCTTATTATTGTAGCATCTCCGAGGAGGAGCGAGGCTCGTTTATGCCACGTTATCAATCTTCTTACGCGACAACTTCAATCCCATTCCAAAATGCGACATAATTTGTAAAGTCTTGCTTCACGCGCTCAATTGAACCGTCTTTAGGCTCTGGGTAATACCACGCACCAAATTCATTGACCTGGCCAGCAACCACAACATCGTAGTAGCTTGCTTCACCTTTCGACACACAGGTCGTATGGTGATCACTGTCTTGAAAAAATTCTCGGTGTAATGCTTTTGGAGGAAAATACCAATTTCCTTCGATACGAATTAAATCTTCTTTTGGCGCCTCGGCGATAATTTCGTTGTTCCAGATTGCTTTCATGCTTTTAATTATAGCAGTTTATAGGTCTTCTGGTTTTACGCGAGTCTGCTCAGTAGTATCTCGATTTCGTACCGATACTAATCCGTCAGTTTCAAGTGTATCGAAGTCGACAACAACACAATATGGTGTCCCGATTTCATCTTGACGACGGTAGCGCTTCCCGATATTTCCGTTGTCGTCCCACATGACTGCACCGTATTTCTGTTTGAGTATGCCATATACTTCACGTGCTTTTTCAATAAGTTCAGGTTTGTTTCGTACGAGTGGTGAAACGGCGTAGCGAATTGGTGCAAGGTGTTCCGGGAACTTGAGGTAGGCACGAGTTTCACCGTTCACTTCATCTTCAGTGTACGCAGCTGAAAGCACCGCCATAACTGAACGTTCAACACCAAATGATGGTTCGATCACATGAGGAACAAACTTTACGTTTGACCCCTTCACGGTATAGTCCATATTTTTACCGCTGACGCGCTGGATGTTTCCGAGGTCAAAGTCGGTTCGGTATGCGAGGCCGAGCAATTCTTCGCGGCCAATTGGGAAATCGTACTCAAAGTCGATAGTTCGCTTGCTGTAGTGAGCACGGTCAGCCTCTTCTACTTCAAGTTCGTGCACGTTTTCAGAAGGAAGTCCAAGTGCTTCAGTCCATCGCCAGACTTGCTGACGCCAATGTTCAAATGCTTCTTCCCATTTTGCTGGATCAACAAAGTATTCAATCTCCATTTGTTCAAACTCACGCGAACGGAAGATGTAATCGCGGGGGCTAATTTCATTGCGGAAGGCCTTCCCCTGCTGTGCAAGACCAAATGGCAAATCAGGGTAGAAAGAATCAAGGACGTTCTTGTAGTTTGTGAAAATACCCTGTGCCGTTTCTGGGCGAAGGTAACTGATTGATGACGCATCAGCGACAGGTCCAACCGTTGTTGAGAACATCATGTTGAAAGTACGCACATCAGAGAGCTCGTTACCCGCCGGGCTCTTCACGCCGTGTTCACGAATCAATGCAGTCATTTGCTCGAGCGAAAGCCCGTCTGCAGAATACCCTGCGTCTTTTAAAAGGTGATCAGCGCGGAATCGCTGCTTCGTCTCAAGATCTTCAACGAGTGGGTCGGTAAACGTATCAACGTGGCCACTCGCCTGCCATACTTTTTGGTTCATCAAGATTGCGGCATCGACACCAAACATGTCTTCACGCTCATCGACAAACATTTTCCACCAAAGCTGCATAATGTTTCGCTTCAATGAGACGCCAAGTGGACCGAAGTCCCAGGTACCGCTTAACCCGCCGTAAATATCTGAACCGGGGTAAATAAATCCTCGTCGCTTCGCGAGGCTGACAATCTTTTCCATCTTTTGTTTTTCATCCATAACTGGAAATATTATACCACACCTCACCTCTGAGATATATTGACTTTTTGAGCTGTTTTTGGTATAATACCGCCTAGTTCTTTCCCAATTCAATGATCAATCGACAGGAGTACCATGCTTGAAAAAACCACCGTCATGACTGACGGTGAGACACTGCTTCGACAAGGGAACTACGGTGATGCACTGAAAGAATTCAGGTGCGCCATCATATCCCCTATCGACGACGAATACCGCGCTCGTGCCCACCAGCTCGCGGGTGAATGCTCGCGGCTTATCGGACTCATCGACGACGCAAGCGCCTACCTCACGAAGGGTCTGCGGATCGCCGAGACACTCGATGACCGGATCCTCATCGGAGCCATTCATCGAGAGCGAGGTGCTGTCGCCCACGAACGCGGCAACCGACAGGACAACCCCGACGACAAGGACAGCCACTTCGAAGATGCCGACGGCCACTTCTACTCGAGCAAAACCGCTCTTGAAGCAGAGCTTAAGGAGCTCAAAGCGGCCGGCCGAAGCATCACACTCGCCGAGAGGGAACTTCTGAAGACGCAAAGCTTCAGAGCATCCCTCTTGTACGACCGCGGCTTCAAGGCTGACGCCCGTTCTGACCTCAGGCACGCCGACGAAAACCTCCGAGCAATCGGTGGCAACACGGTCGACGAGCTAAACAACCTGCTTCGCCTCATGCACGCCCTCCCATTCCCAAGTCGATTGATTCATCTGCCCCGAGCTCGAGAGCTCACCGCGAAGGACACATCCTTACGCGGTTCACGCAGACGAGTCTGGGCCGCACTGAAGGGAAAACCTTCGTTCATGCAGCTCGCTCAGTGAGAAGGAAATGAACAACCCCGCTGGTCTTAGGACTGGCGGGGTTTTCAATTTCTCTGAGATTGTTCGGCAAGCCCTTTTACCGAGACTTATAATGCGGCGTGTTCGCGCGCAACCTGTAACGCTGTCGGTAAAATTGCGCCCAGCCCGCCAACTTGCACAAGCACCTTCAATGATCGTCCCGCAAGTAATCGCAGTAACTTAATATGTTCGCCTGTGATCTCGCCACCTTCAACTTCGCGCAGACCCTGATCGCCTGAATCATATCGGTATGTAAGGTCAGCTTGCAACAACGCATCATCCGTATCACGGTCAAGATTCAATTCGTGCCCAAGCAGCGCCGCATAGCGAATATAGAACCATGCTTGCACTAGTGGCAATGGAATCGTCAGCACATCAAGCCCCATAAAGACTTCTTTCAAAAGTTCAAACCATTCTGGCTCATCAACCGTTTCAGTTGCGCGCGTCACTGCTTGAATCACCAGGTAGCCAAATTGCAGCCGATCGTAATCTTCAAGAATATGACGATAGAATTGCTCGAGTCGAGCCGATGTCAAAATCCCTAATGTGCCCTTGCCCTCACCAAGCACTACTTCACTCACTGCAAACAGCTCAATGCCACCGGCAAGCTTACTCTTTTCCTTACGAACCCCTCTTGCCATGACGCTCCGACGACCGTCTGGTGTGAGTAATTGAAGTATTCGGTCAGCTTCACCGTATTGTGTGCGGCGCAACACTATTGCTTGCGTTCGAGTGGTTTTCACGCTGTTACCGCTTTGATTGCCGCAACCACGTCGTTCGGATGCATTGTCGTTTTGTCTACGATTCTGCGCACACCATACTCTTTTAAAGCTGAAGAAGAAAAGTGTTCAGCAATAGTCGTACAGAGAATGATAGGAATCGCCTCCGTATCAGGATATGAGCGCAGTTCATGCAATAACGCGAAGGCTGTTGAGCCAGTTAAAAGTACGTCAAGCACCATCACGTCAGGCAATTGCCCTGCTTCAATACGCGCCATCGCATCAAGTGCGTTCTTCACGTGACTTACTTTATATCCCTCGCCGGCAAGCACACCCATTTGCAACTCAGCAAGCCAGGCGTCATCTTCTATCAACAAAACTTTGGTCATAAGAAACTCAATTGTTGCGATGCGTGCAGTTCAACATAAAATGTTGCACCATCTCGATGCCGCACCACACCCACTCGCCCGTTCATTGTCTGCGCAAATTGACTAGCAATGTACAAGCCAAGCCCACTGCTCTCGGGTCGAGCGTGAATTGCTTGCGGAGCAACCGATAATTTCTTTTGCAGCTGACGCCACATGTCGCTAGAGAGTGCTGGGCCGTAATCACGAACACCAATACGCACCATGCCACTTTCTTTCAATGCCTGAATTTGTAAGTGTACCGCTGAGCCCGGCTCACTGTAATGCAATGCGTTATCACTGAAGCTCAAAAGGATGCGCCTCAGCAAGTCTCGGTTCGCCACGAGCAACAATGGATGTCGTCGGTCTTTCACACTCATAGAGCGGCCGTGCGCAGCAAAGAGCGGTGCAAGTTCACTCATGACATCGCGGCACAACTGACCTGGGTTGACTGGCTCAAGCTCAAAGAAGGCATCTTCAAGGCGCGCCGCCTTTGTGACATTACTCGTTACCCGCAGTGCGCGCTCGGTTGTCAATGTCATTTGGTGAAGAATGCGATCACGTTCTGTTTCAGAAACGTCTTTATCGGCTAATCGGAGGGCCATTTGGCGCACTAACGCAAGCGGTGCCTTCAGCTCGTGAGCAGCGGCAACCACTGGTGATAATGCGTCATAGGTATCCCCTCCGGACATGTCTCTAGTGTACCATTCGCGCGCAGGCTCATGCAAAGATGAGCGTGATTCTATTTAATAAATGTAATCGTTGAGATCAATGCGTCAAAGTCAGCCTTGAACGTATCTGCATCGGTACGGAATGTCGCTGTTTTGTCACGAATCTTAAAGACGACTGCAGAGCCGCGAATATCTTTTGTAAAGTTACCGTCAAAACGAGCTGCATCCTGACCGTCAATCTTAACAATATTTACTTTGAGGTCGCCTTTTTTTACGAGTGAGTCATACGACTTCACGACAGTATCGTAATCACGACCTTCAATTGTCAAACGAAGTGAGAATCGTTCGGACGCACTGATTGATGGTACAGCGATTGGATTAAAGTACGCCTGATATGATGAGCCCGATGAGCCGTCCTTATCAACAAACAAGCTCCATGTCTTCGGGTAATCAAACGAAACAGTTCCGTAGTCTTCTGGTGAGGTGAAGTTACGGTTTGGTGCCTTGTCTCGTTCAAGGAACTCAGCCTCAAGCTTATCGGCTTGCGTCTTCTCTGCCGTTGCTACTGCTGAAGATACTTTTGTATCAACATTATCCTTTTGGTCGGTGTAATTCATAAATGCCCATACAAATGCGCCAATCGCACCAAGTGCTAAGACGATAGAAACAATCGCCACGATAAGCCATAATAATGGTCGATGCTGCTTTGGTGGCCGCGGCGCCGAACCAACTGGAGTCACGGGCTGCTGCTGAGCAAATGCCTGCTGCTGCCCAGGGAATGGTGACTGCTGATTAAACGACTGCTGCGGGAGCGGGACTGATTGCTGAAACTGCGCTTGCTGTTGAGGAAGTGGTTGCGTAAGCGGCTGCGCCTGTAGTTCTGGCGCTGATTGCCCAAATTGCTGAGGTGTTGATTCGGGCTCTTGTGCCGGAACACCAAAAAAAGGTTGTTGAGGATTCATGTCGTTATTATACTTGTGCTTAGTATAGGTGTAAAGGGTTACGGGATTTGGATTTTACGGATACGGAAGTTGGTTCCATCAGCGACATAAATTGAGCCTTTTGAATCGATACCCAGCCCTCTTGGTCGTGAAAATTGAGCAGTAGCCGCCGCACCATCTACAAAACCATCAGCCCCAGTCCCGGCGAGTGTCGTGACAGTACCATTTGGTGTAATTTTTCGGATGCGATTGCTGTAGTAATCAGCGACGTATAGTACTCCGTCCGAATCAATCACAAGACCCGCGGGGAAATCAAAGCTCGCTAACACACCAACACCATTCGCTGTGCCGGGTGAACCCGATCCAGCAAAGGTCGAAACGCCACCATTTGGCGTAATTTTGCGGATGATATTTTTAGCCGCATCGGAAACATACACAAAACCTGATTTGCTCACAGCAATGCCAGTTAGACTCCCGTACTGAGGCGGGCCAGGAGGAGCGCTTTCCCACCCGGATACGCCCGGTTGAGCAATAGTTGTGACGATTCCGTTCGGAGTAATCTTTCGGACAATACCAATCCCATCAACGGCATACACGACGCTGCTTGCGTCGACAGTAACATCACCCGGAACATTAAATTGAGCTCCCGTCCCTACGCCATCTGCGCTGCCAGCTACACCAGATCCGGCAAGTGTCGAGACTACACCGCTCGAAGTGATTTTGCGGATTCGATTATTATAAAGATCAGAAACGTACACCGTTCCGCTAGCGTCGACAGCAATGCCTGAAGGGTAAGAGAATCGTGCGCTCGTTGGGCTTCCGTCAGCGAACCCACTTACTCCCGAACCGGCAAATGTTGAAACAACACCACTAGAGGTGATTTTGCGGATTCGATTATTGTCCTCGGCATCGGCAACATAAATGTTTCCACTTGAATCAACCGTTACATCAGTAGTGACACTAAATCGTGAGCTTGCTGCCGAACCATTCACTAAACCGTTAACACCCGTCCCTGCAACGGTCTCTACAACGACGCCACACGCCCCCACAACTGGGTCGGCATTCTTGCTTGATACCCGCATTATCACACCTGGTTTATCAATATGCGTGCCCTGGAGGCAAAAATAGCCCGAGTCTGATTCAAACTTAGTCACCGTTACTTTGTCACTTGCGACGAAAGTTGAAGGAATTGTCGAAGGATACCCTGTCGCCCCCTCCCACGTTCGGGCATCTTCCATTGCACTTGCGGCTGAACGAAGGTCGCTCTTTACAACATTCTCGCCCAAAGACGCCTGCCACGCTCCGTATCCGATGACGATGACCGACGCCAAGATACCAAGCACCACAACCACAACAATAATTTCAACAATAGAAAATCCGCGTGTATAAGATGCCCGTTTCATATGCGCTCAGTGTAGCATAAGCACCATAATATCGTCTAGAAAATATAGAGGTGATACGCCTCAAATGTGCGTGTCGGCTGAATACGGGGCAACGGGTTTGCGTAGCAAATAAGTGTCAACGGTCGACCGAGTCGTTTTGCCTCATGTGTCATAAGGTTGATCAGTTTTTCGGCATCACGATGAACCGAAAATATGTACACTACTGTCGTATCCTCGGGGAACGTGACATGCCACGCATTCGCCAAAACAACACTCACCTTTTTATCACCAGCTGAAAGTCGTCGAGAAATCCAGACGAGCAAAGGGTTGAGTTCATACCCCACCGCTCGCGCTCCCCTGCGCGAGACCTCTCGCAGCACCACACCGTCGCCGCTGCCAATATCAACAACCGTATCACTCGCATCGATTGGCCGTAGTTCGTCGAACATCCGTGCAATGTATTTACGTCGGCTCGGCACATATGGCGCACCGAAAAATACCACGAAGCCAAAAACAATAATTATGCCGCCAACAAGAGCGAGCCAAATCATCTAGACTGCGCCGTCGAATTTCTTTTTGACAATCTTAATATCATTTTTGAGGGATGTGAGATCTTTTTCGATCTCTTCAGCCAATGCTTCAGATTTCTTAAACTTTTCAAATGCCTCTTCAAGCGAGAACGCCGCACTTTGAAACCATGCCACTAATTCTGATAATTCAGTTAACTTCTCTTGGACTGTTTTATTTTTTTCTGACATCTCGTACCTCCGCTGTAATTAATTCATTCGCTGTTTCAATTTCAATCGCACTGCCTATCGTCGCGTCACCGCGCACCAGTGCATAGCCTCGCCTCAACACGTTCTCTGGGTTGAGTTGTGCTACCGCCACTCGTAATGTCCCAAGCCGCTCGAACGTCCCATCGAGCTTTTCTTGAATACGACGAAACGCCGCATCGAGTTGCTCGCGCGTCCGAAGCGAATACTGTTCAATCGCCTGCACTGCCTGGTAGCCGAGCGACGTCGCCTGTTGATGCGCCCGCGCGATAATCTCACGGCGGTCCGGCACGACAATCTCAGCAGCATTTGTTGGCGTCGCTGCACGGACATCCGCTACCATGTCAGCCAATGTATGGTCAATCTCATGCCCCACACCCACCAGTGTCGGAATGCGACTTTCCGCAATCGCACGGGCAAGCGGCTCGTCGTTAAATGACTGCAGGTCTTCAGCGCTTCCACCACCACGAATAATCACCAAAACCTCGGGCATCACTTCAAGTCCATTAAAGTATCGCACTGCTTCAATCATCTGGTCGGCCGCAGGAGTTCCTTGCACCTGGGTGTGTGCAACTTCAATCGAGAGCCCGCCCCATCGCTCAGAAATAATCTTTGTAAAGTCGGCGTAGGCCGCCGATTCAGTACTGGTGATCACCCCAATTGATGAAGGAATGCGAGGTAACGATCGCTTTCGCTCTGGCGCGAACAATCCTTCTTTTTCGAGTTTTTCTTTTAAGAGTTCAAAGCCTTTTTTAATCGCGCCTTCACCTACCGGCTTTATCGTTCGGATATTAAGATTAAAATAACCTTTCGGACTTAACTTTGGTCCAGCAATCACCAAGACCTTCATGCCATCCGCAAGTGGCACACGTAGTTGATAAATCGCCATAAAACAGTTCACCACAGCTTCATTATCTTTCAACTTAAAGCTAACCCACTTGCCCTGAGAAATCTTAAATTCAGCAACTTCACCCACCACCGCAACTGACGGGTAGGCATAATCGAGCGTCTGATTCGTTAAAGCGACAAAGTCGCCAACGCTAAGCGGGACGTTTTCCATGCTTGAGTACCGTCATTTGATAGAACACATAACCGAACGCAATCGTACCCACAACCAGAGTAACGCGAGCAAGCAGCGTACCGGCAATCGCCACATTCGCTGGAACTGCGCTGGCCGCAAGGAAAGTAATCATGATTGTTTCGTAGACGCCTGCACCACCAGGGGTAACCGAGATTGCAGACGCAACTGAAGCGAGTCCAAAGGCGACGAAGATAATCGCTGGATCGACTGGGAAGCCAAGTGCCCAGAATGCGATCCAAATAAGTGCAACATCTGCCATGTTCGCAAGCAACGCCCAGATAAACGGCACAACCAATACGCGACGGTCTCTCCGAATTTCAACGTAATCATCGCGAATGTCGTCGAAGAATTTCTCGATCACTTCACCCTTCACTAAATCTTTCTTTTTGCCACGAGTAAAGAAAGAGATCACTTTGTTTGCCGTACGAGTCAACCAAACAGCAAAATGATCAAGTCTCTTTTTATTCTTGATGAGCCAAATCGCGCCAATCAACGCGCCAATACAGGCAACTGCAAGTGCTGCACAAATAATTACCGTTGTTCGATCAATCTGGTGATTAATCGTCAAGACTACTACTGCTGCTGCAAGGAGTACCACAAAGCTCAAGAATGTTAACGCAAAACGAACAATTTGCGACATTGTTGAACGAGCCACGCTCACCCCTTCGTAGCTCAAGATCCACGCAAGGTATGAAAAGCCAGCTGCGCCACCACTCGGCAACACGTGGTTCACAAAGTTCAGCTCAAGTGCAGTTCGTGTCATCTTAGCGTGAGACATATTCTTCAAATTGCCCTTTGCGCGAAGATACGAAAAGATCATCCCCCCAGTGGCGTAGTAACTAAAGAACTGGACTGGAATAAGGAGCGCGAGAATCCAAAGATTAACTTGATCGAGCAGCGCCCACGCCTTCATAATTTCAGGCCACGCAACGAAAACAACGATCGTCAGAAGGACGACAGTAATGATTGTCAGCCAGCCGCGGAAGGAAAATTTCAACTTCATACCCTTCTATTATATACATCAGGTATAATAAAGCTATGTATATAGCCCTTCTCGGTCGCCAACCTGAACTTTCCATTGCTGAACTTGAACAAGTATATGGCTCGGTTCGTTGGTTTTCGGCCACCACAGCACTCGTCGATTCATCAACTTTTGACATCCAGAAACTCGGCGGCACGCAAAAAGCCGGCAAGATTGTTCTCGATATTCCTTCAAGCGATTGGCGCAAAGTCAACGAAGCAATTATTCGCCACTACACCGAAGAATGGCGCAAAGCAGAGGGAAAGATCACGCTTGGTCTTAGCACGTACGACTTCACGGTCGCCCCGCGAGTCCTCCAAAAAACTGGCCTCATCCTCAAGAGCAAACTGAAACAGTCAGGTGTGAGTCTTCGTCTTATCCCTAACCAAGAAAGCACTCTCAGCACCGCAACCTCTCACCACAACAAACTTGGCCTCTCTGACAACAAAGTTGAACTTCTTATTTTTAGTAACGGTAAGAAGACCCTCGTTGCTGAAAGTACCGGAGCGCAAAACATCACTGCCCTCGCCGCTCGCGACCAAGGTCGCCCAAAGCGCGACGCCTTTGTCGGCATGCTCCCCCCAAAGCTTGCCCTTATGATGGTAAACATGGCTGGCCCACTCAAACCTGAAGCTGAATTTACTCCAGCTGCACCCCGCGTTCTCGACCCGTTCTGTGGAACCGGCGTCATCCTTCAAGAAGCAAGTCTCCTCGATTACGCCGTCTACGGTACTGACCTCTCTGAAAAAATGATTCGCTTCAGCCGAGACAACCTCAACTGGCTCCAAGAAAAATTTACACGAGCAACCAACTGGTACCTTCACGAAGGTGATGCAATCGATACGCAGTGGCAACAGCCGATCTCAGCAGTCGTCAGCGAAGCCTACCTTGGTCAACCGTTTAGCGCACCACCCTCTCCTTCAAAGCTCACTGAAGTTCGCGGTAACTGTAACCACATCATCAGCCAATTCTTGAAGAACCTTGGCCGCCAGATCGAAAGTGGCACCCCTGTCGTGCTCGCTGTTCCAGCCTGGAAAAGCACCGACGGCACCTTCACTCACCTGCCACTCATCAGCAAGCTCGACGATCTTGGATTTACCGAAGTGCAGATGTCGACGGTTCACCCAGACCAGCTACTCTACTTCCGCCCCGACCAAGTTGTTGCGCGTCAACTGCTCGTTCTTAAAAAGACATAATTGCGAAGAACAGTTGTACGGCAATCGCTATAGATATGGCGGTGCCAAGTATCCAAACAGCTCTATTAGCCAAAGCCTCTCGCTTTTTTCGTTTATTTTTCATGCGTGCACCCTCCTTATATCTCGGTAAGGGCACACAAAACCCGCCGCTAGGCAGGCGCTGAGGCCCCACAGAGGTTTCCCAATGCGACGCGTAAACGAACCTGAACGACGGGGTCAGTATTGTTTACGCGATTTTACAACCATACCTTTTGATGCGAATCACAAGGGTTAGGCCGATTTCTGAATTGTTATGCATCGCTCGATGCACCCCGAACTATAGCAGGCCAACCCTTAACTTCTCATTAACTAATTACGTAATATGTTATCACCCTCAAGCTATTGACTATTCGCCCCTGTTCCAGTAAAATAAATACCGATTACATGGGCAACACCCATAAGGAGAAAATAATATATGTCACACGTTAAAGCTGGTGGTTCAAGTAAGAACAACCGAAACAATGCCGGTCAACGCCTTGGTGTCAAACGCTTTGGCGGCCAAAAGGTGAACACAGGCGAAATCATCGTTCGTCAAACAGGAAGCACTAAAGTTGCTGGCCCTGGCGCGTTCATTAGCCGTAACTTCACAATTCACGCCGCAATCGATGGCGTTGTGACGTTCAAGAAGGTTCGTAAGAGCCACTTTACTGGCAAAACAGTGCCTCGCACTGAAGTCAGCGTTGTTGCAGCAGCCTAACCGCTCTGCCCTCTTACAAAAATAACTCCCATCTCGGGAGTTATTTTTTTGATACGTCGTACTTATTGCTAAGGCTTTAGGCCTCTGAGTCTTCAGCGGCGCGCAGTGCTGCTCGTTGAGCTCGAAGATCTTGCAACTCTTCAGAAGAAAAAATCTGCGCGTTCTCGTTGATCGCTTCATCTGGAATGGCGTTTTGATCTGCTTCAAATGCTTCTTTATGCTCCTTAGCACTGTTATAGAAGCCAAGAACCTTATTATAAGGATTTGCTGGCATATCGACTGGAACAGCCTCGCCCATTCGAACTGGAGGCTCTGTATTCTTTTTGGGCGTTGGAACAAAGTCAGGAATTTCAATGAAATTTAGTGAAACGGCATCAAGTACCGCCCTACCGGCTTCTTCTGGTTTTTTAAAAGACTCCGGAACTTGGATAAACTGCTCGTTGTTGTTGAATTGTTCGCTCATTGGGTTGTCCCCTGCTTGCTTTTATTGAATAATAGACTCATTATAGCATAAGCTTAATAAAAAAGCAACCCCCAGAGGAGTTGCTTAGTATAAGAATACCGTAAGATTATGCGCTCGGAAGTAATCCAAGGTGATGCTTAACGCGTTCAACGACATCACCAATGACAACCTGCGACTTCACAAGGTAATCATCGACACCAAGCGCTTCAGCACGCTCTTTGTCTTTTGGCTGGCTCAATGCAGTCAGCATAATCACCTGTACATGTGCTGTTTCAGGGGTATTACGCAAGATGTCGAGGACATCAAAGCCGCTGATCTTTGGCATCATCGCATCAAGGAGAATGAGGTCTGGGCGAAATGCGACGGCCGCAGCAAGCGCTTCTTCACCGTTATTTACTCCCTTAATGTCAAAGCCTTCGATCTCGAGTCGAGATTGGTACACTGCTGCCAGTGCTTCATCATCCTCAACGAGTAGAATTTTCTTTTTCGTGTCCATAGCTGTATTGTACTACGAGGTCGCGATTAAGCACAAGCGTGCTCGAATCGGTTACTGCTTGAGTCGCACCTTTGCTGCTTCGAGTTGTGGGTCGCGATTTGCATTAAGGTCTTCGACGGTGAGTTCAACTGTTTGGTCTGGGGTGATACCTTTTTCAGAGATATTGAGGCCAGCCGGTGTGTACCAACGAGCAATCGTCACCTTCAGCTGCGCACCATCGGTGAGGTTTACGATCTTCTGTACGCTCCCCTTGCCAAATGTTGTTTCACCAACTAATGTGGCTGCTTTATTGTCGCGAAGGGCTCCAGCGAGGATCTCACTGGCGCTGGCGCTACTTTTATTCACCAAGACGACAGTTGGAATACCCTCA
>Ga0247816_10000399_pt1 | contig 24817 bp, 23 predicted proteins | sample UWRJL209509C1_FD_179930 | JGI IMG/M metagenome (GOLD analysis project Ga0247816, IMG submission 179930) | Plant litter microbial communities from Arlington Agricultural Research Station in Wisconsin, United States - UWRJ-L209-509C-1 | ecosystem: Environmental > Terrestrial > Plant litter >...
TCTTCCCGCGTCCGGCTGGCGAATACGCAGAGCTGCTGATCAAGCGCATCCGCGGCTTCGGCTCCAAGGTCTACCTGGTCAACACCGGCTGGACTGGCGGCGGCTACGGCGTTGGCAAACGCTTCAACATCCCGACCACCCGTGGCGTGATTGCAGCGATCCAGAGCGGCGCGTTGATTGGTGCTGAAACCGAACACCTCGACACCATCAACCTCGACGTGCCGTTGGCTGTACCGGGCGTCGACACCGGCCTGTTGAACCCACGCAACACCTGGGCTGACAAGGCTGCCTACGACGAAGCGGCGAAAGCGCTGGCCGGGTTGTTTGTTGAGAACTTCAAGAAGTTCGACGTGAGCGACGCGATCAAGGCAGCGGGTCCGAAGTTGTAAGATTCGGTAGCTGTTGAAAAAGCCGTCCCTGGTGGGCGGCTTTTTTGTGGGTGGGCGTTTTAGTCGACCAGGTGCAAAACCACCGCTCCTACCAGCACCAGCACAACACCGGTTACCTGCACTGCTGACAGTCGCTCCTTGAAAAACACGAACCCCAGAATCGCTGCGATTCCTCCGGACAACGTGCTGATCACCGTCACCACCGAAACCGACCCCGCCATGGCGCCCCACGAGAATGCCGAGAAACCGCCAAGGTTCATCAGGCTTGCGCCGGTCAGCGTTGCGCAGTTTTTCAACGGTGGGATTTTCAGGCCGTCTTTGACTTTCAAGACCATCAGCACCAGTACGCACAGGCCCACCAGATAGCCGAGCCAGAGCATGGTGACCGGGCCAAGTGTGGGCAGGGTGTAGCGGCCCTGAAGCCAGAAGCTGGTGCCGTAGAGCAATGCGGCGAGCATGGCGTAGGCGATCGAGCTGTTTGAGCTGTTGTGAGGTACGCCGTTGTCCTTGTGGATGCTGGAGAGGATGACGCCGACCACGCACAAGGCGATGCAGCCGAGTTGGATCAGGTTGATGTGTTCACCGCTGGCCCAGGACAGCAGGGTGGTGACGACGCCATAGGAGGTCACCAGAGGCGCGACGATGGCGGCTTTGCCCAGGGCGAAGGCCTTGGACAGGGCAAGGGCGCCAGAGACGGTGAGAAGGGCGGCTGCGACGCCCAACAGCCAGACGCTTAAGGGGGCGGCCAGGGATTTGATCAGGAAGGCCGGGAAGATGATCAGCAACAGCGTCATGATCAGGAAGCCCAAGGCCTGGCCGAAGTAGACCGCACGTTTTACGCCAACGGCTCGGGCGTTGAGGCCTACGAGAAAGTCCGTGCCGCCCCAGAGCAGGGCGGCCAGCAGGCCCATCAGTACGTCTATGTAAGGTCCTTAATTGTAGGAGCGAGCTTGGTCCGTGCCGCGTTCCGACGAAGGTCGTTAACGATAACGCGGGGTTTCTGGTTTAACGTGGCGTTCTCGGGTTTTTCGCGGGCAAGCCCGCTCCTACAGGTCTTCCAGCGTTTGGGTGTCCCAGCGTTGGGTTTTGATGGCCTGGTGGAGCATGCCGATAGTCAGCGGGATTTTGTCGCCGCGACCTTTGGCCCGGCGCTTGAGGAACACGTCGAACGCGGGCGGCTGGAAGTAGCGATAAGCGTCGTAGTCGTTCATGTCGACGGCGAAGTCTTGTTCCAGCGCCTCCATGAACTGAGCAGCCTCGGTGCCATCGCATCCCGGGTCGAAGTTGATAGCGGTTTCGAGGCGCAGCGTCTTGTGTTCGGGCAGGCCGATTTCTTCGTGCAGCAGTTGCAGGAGCTGCCGCATGGCGGCGTCTTCGGGGAAATTAGGGGCCAGGTTCATGGTGGGCGCACGCGAATGTGTGGAGATGAAGGACTTTATCGACGGTGTCGGGCTTGGTCCAGAAACAACCTGATCTATGGGACGGTCGAGTTGAATTAGTTTCAGCCCAACGGTGGTGAATGCTGTAGGGGGGTTAGCGGGTAATGTAGGTAGTTTGGGAAGAAGATGGCGCCAAGCGGACCGCTTTCTTACAGATGTTTCCGCTGGGTTTTTCATGGTGTTGGCGACCCGCCATACAAAATAGGCCAAATGTGGGAGCCGGGCTTGCCCGCGATAGCGTTGTGTCAGGTGGAGCAGATGTTGTCTGACACTGCGCTATCGCAGGCAAGCCAGCTCCCACATTTTATTTCTGTGGCTGTGGGGGCGGTGTTTGCTTGGTGGCGTCAGTGGTGGTCAGTTTCATAATGCTGTACTGCGCGGCTTCCAATAGGTCGCAGCCGTCTTGGACCAACAGGTACAGGGCGTTGGTGATATGGGAAATATCTTTGATGTCGGCTTGTTCAAAGCTCAAGCATGACAAAGTTTCCAGGAGGTTGGCAGCGGCGCGGATACGCTGGTGAGCGGCGAATTGTATGTCTTCTGCTGTGGCTTCGGTGTCGATGAGCAGAGGATGGGTATCAGTGAAATTGGTATTCAGGAGGCGGTAGCGATTAACTGTCGAGGTGGTCATGTGAGTCGTCCGATTACAAATCAAAGAGGTTCGCCAAACGAATTGGCACGTTTGTCTCTGCTGTTTTCGGGTGACCAAGCCCGGCCGCTGAGTTTGCAGCAACGGGGCAACCTTAGGAGGGAACGTTTGGGTGGAGCAATAAACAGATTGTTCAGATCGTTCCCGCGCGTAGGAGGTGATCAGCTTTGGGGCTTGCGGTACTTCGCGAGGACGATTTCGCGAGTAGACAGGGTTTTATCGACGTCCGATGGCCGGGTGTCGAATCCCGCCAGGCGCAGGCTGGCCAGGTAGTTGGAGCGGCGAATCTTGTCGTAGTGATCCTGTTTTTGCTTAAACGTCAGTTCGCTCATCGCACTGCTCTCCCGATATGAGCCTTGATTGTAGGGTCATGCGTTCGCAGATGTATGCCCCAGCCTGTGTATCATCCTGTCTCTTTTCTCCTCATGACCTTTCTCGATTCGCTGAATGTGCTGGTCTATGTTTTTGACTCGTTCAGCGGTCAATGGAGTGACAGCTTATGCACAACACCCTCCAACAGGTCTTTGGTTATCCACAGTTTCGCTTGGGCCAGGAAGAGGCAGTCAGTGCCGTTCTGGCTGGCCGTTCGGCGGCGGCGATTTTTCCTACCGGTTCTGGCAAGTCTCTTTGTTATCAACTATCGGCTGTGTTGCTGCCGCACCTGACGCTGGTGGTGTCTCCGCTGTTGGCGTTGATGCAAGACCAGTTGGGTTTTTTGCAGCGCCACGGTATTTCGGCGGGCAGTATCGATTCGGCCCAGAGCCGCGATGACGCCAATGATGTGATGGCTCGTGCACGTTCGGGCGAGCTGAAAATCCTGATGGTTTCTGTGGAGCGCTTGAAGAACGAGCGCTTCCGTAATTTTCTGCAAAGCGTGCCGATCTCGCTGTTGGTGGTAGACGAGGCTCACTGTATTTCCGAATGGGGTCATAACTTTCGCCCGGATTACCTGAAGCTGCCCGACTACCAGCGCCAGTTCCGCATCCCCCAGGCGTTGCTGCTGACTGCCACGGCCACGCCGAAGGTGATCGCCGACATGCAGGCCAAGTTCTCGATTGCTCCAGAGGATGTGATCACCACAGGGTTCTACCGGCCGAATCTGAACCTGCTGGTAGAGCCGGTCGCCGGGCAAGACAAGCGTCGACGCCTGGTGGCCTGGATGAAGGAACGGCCCAATCAGCCGAGCATCGTCTACGTCACGTTGCAGAAGACGGCCGAACTGATTGCCGAGCATTTGAACCGCAACGGTATCCAGGCCGAGGGTTATCACGCCGGCTTGCCTCACGAGAAACGCGAGGGCATCCAGAAGCGCTTTATGGGCGGCCAGTCCAATTGCATCGTCGCCACTATCGCGTTCGGCATGGGCATCGACAAGAGCGATATCCGCAACGTGGTGCACTTTGACCTGCCCAAATCCATCGAGAACTACAGTCAGGAAATCGGTCGCGCCGGGCGTGACGGGCAGCCATCCGACTGCCTGGTGCTGGCTAATCGCGACAGTCTGAATATTCTGGAAAACTTCGTGTACGGCGACACGCCGGAGCAGGAAGGTATTCGCCGCGTCCTGGAGCAAATCCAGGCAGCTCGTGGTGAGGGGCAGTGGGAGTTCATGCTCAGGTCTCTTTCGGACGACAGTAACATCCGCGAACTGCCGCTCAAGACGTTGCTGGTGCAGTTGGAACTCAAAGGTGTGATTGCCCCGCGCTATGCTTTTTACGCCGAATATCGCTTCAAATACCTGATTGAACCGCAGGCGTTGCTGGCGCGCTTTTCGGGTGAGCGGCAGCAGTTTGTCGAAGCGATCATTCAGGTCTGCCAAAGGGCAAGGAGCTGGGCAACCGTGGATTTCGATGCGCTCTATCAACAGCATCAAGCTGAGCGCAGCCGGGTGGTGAAGGCGCTGGATTACTTCCAGGAGCAGGGCCTGATCGAGTTGGAAAGCAAGCAGATGACCGAGGTCTACAGCCTGCTCAACACCGACTTTGATCCACAGGCCATGAGCGTCGAGTTGCATGCGGGCTTCAAGCAACACGAGGTGACGGAGGTTGCGCGGATCCACGCCATGCTGGATTTGTTTGCGACTGATCACTGCCTGGGTTACCGCCTGGCACACTACTTCGGTGACGAAAACGCGCCCCGGCAATGTGGGCATTGTTCAGTCTGCCACGGGAACGTCGCGCACCTGCCGTCGCCGCCTGCCTTGCCGGCGCTTGTGGATAAAAATTTCCAGGAGCTGTGTGGCGATTTTATCCACAGGCACCATGAATACACCGCCAGCTTACCCAGCGCTGAAAGGCTCACGCGGTTTTTATGCGGCATCAGCGTGCCGCTATTTACCAAGCTGAAAGCGCGAGGGATTCTCGGTGCCGGTGCACTTGAAGACTACCCCTACGCTGAAGTACGGGATTGGGTGCAGGCGGGTTTGAGCGATTTGGACGCGTAACGTCACGCGGAGAAAAAGGCCTGCTGTTGCGCTGATTCAGTTGGCGAGAATGAACGATCCAGACTACAGCCGTGATCCATGAGGAATGAGAGTTTGTGAGGCCACCCGTCATGTTAAAGGACATGCTCATGCGCTTTACTTCTTCACATACGCTTATTGCTGCAACGCTTATGGTTTGCGGATTAATGGCTGCCCGCCCGTTGATGGCAGCCATCGAGCCGCTGGCTGAGGCTGACTGTCGACTTATGACCGAGCGCAACACCATTACCGAGAAAAACCCGCTGCCGTGCCGGCGGCTGGCCCGTGTGACGTTCAGCTACGTAGACTTTGAAGGTGTGCGGCATAACGATGGAAAAATCGTCGTCATGGATGCCGTGGCGCCTTATGTGCAGGAGATATTCGCCACCTTGCTGCAGCGCGGTTTTCCTTTGAAAAAAGCCGTTCCGCTCGAGCACTACAAGGGCGATGACAAAGCGTCCATGGATGACAACAACACCAACAGTTTCAACGGGCGTGCCTTGACCGGACGCCCCGGCTGGTCGCTGCATGCCTATGGCGCGGCCATCGATATCAACCCGATGCAGAATCCGTATGTGTCTTTCACCCGCGATGAGCACGGTGCATACACCGGGCAGGCCAAGGTTGAGCCCTTGGCGGCCACCGCCGTGGCGCTCAATCGCCTGAATGTGCGCCCCAACGAACCTGTATATCCGGGCAGGACTGAAGGCATCATCGATATCTTTGCCAGCAATGGTTTTCTGATGTGGGGCGGTTACTGGGATACGCCGCTGGATTATCACCATTTCCAGATTGGCCGAGCGTCGTTCGTGGAGTATCTGGCGCGTGTTTCGCCTGCCGTGGCGGCAGGCGCTGTCACCACTTATGTGCAGGCTTATCGCAGCTGCATGCTGCAGCGCCCGATGGAGCGTGAGCATGACACCCGTCGCGCCACGTGCGTGCGCCAAGTGGTAGAGGCCAGCCCTCAATAGCGCTTATTCACGGTTGCACGTAGCGACTGAACGCAGTATCAAGAGGCCTTGCTTTTCCAGGGCCTCGTCGATGACTGACTCAATGCCGCAACGCACCGATTACCGTCACTTCCAGCCGATCATTACGCGCTGGCACGACAACGATATTTACGGCCATGTGAACAACGTCACCTACTACAGCTTTTTCGACACGGCAGTGAACACCTACCTGATTGAGCAAGGCGGGCTGGATATTCATGACGGTGAAGTGGTGGGATTTGTGGTGAGTTCGGCGTGCGATTATTTCGCTTCGATTGCCTTTCCAGACCGCATAGAGATTGGCTTGCGGGTCGGCAAGTTGGGCAACAGTTCCGTGCAGTATGAGTTGGCGGTGTTCAAGGCCGGCGAAGAAGACGCCTGTGCGGCGGGAAGGTTTGTGCATGTGTTCGTGGATCGGGCGTCGAACCAACCAGTGACGATTCCTGGGCTTTTGCGCGAGGCTTTACAGCGGTTAGTGAACTAATTTCTGTCTACGACGACGATCAAATGTGGGAGCGGGCTTGCTCGCGAAAGCGGTGGATCAGTCGCCACCTGTATTGACTGTCACACCGCTTTCGCGAGCAAGCCCGCTCCCACGTGGATTGCGCTACGTTCTATCTATCAGCGTCTTAACGGTGATTGCGATAGTGGTGCTTATTCTTGCGATGCCCATACGCATGGCCTCGCCCACGATGATCATCGCGATCGTAACGACGGTTATCCCGTCCACGGGAACGGCGATCATCGTCGTCGCTTTTGTTGCCCATGTAGTTGCCCAGCGCGCCACCGGCACCGCCGCCCGCTGCGGCGCCGATCAGGCTGCCGGTGCTGCCGCCGACACTGCGGCCCACTACGTTGCCACCGGCTGCGCCCAGTGCGCCGCCAATAGCCGCTTCGCCACGGCTGCGTTTGTCTGCGCCGACTGCACTGCCCCCCGCGCCGCCTAAAGCTGCGCCGATTGCCGAACCGGTATTACCGCCCAACTGCTGACCTACGACTGAACCTAGAACTCCGCCCAACGCGCCGCCCACACCGGCTTCGGTGGTGCCACCGGCCATGGCTGCGCCACTGACCAGGCCAAAGGACAACAAGAGAATCGAGGAGAACTTCATAGAGGAATCTCAGGAGGATGACGGCGCGATCCTGAGGCTGTATCGCAATTGTGACAATGCAAATCCGACCAATGACACGAGTTGTATACAGTTCTCTAAGTTACTGTTTTGTATGGGGAACTTAAGTGGTTTTTGCGGGTCTTTAGCTACTTCGGAACGGCCGCTTTTATACAAAAGCGGCCTTTTTTGTGGGCGGAAGTTTAAGCCGACTTCGCCATGATCAGCCCGGTCGCGCTGGCGGCTTCCAACCGAATCGCCACGAACTTCGAGGTGGGCGTGTGGCTGCCATCCCCGGTGCTTTCCAGCGGCACCAGTGGGTTCACTTCCGGGTAATAAGCGGCGGCCTGCCCGGCTGGAATATCAAACGCCAGCAGGGTGAAGCCTTTGACCCGACGCTCGCGACCGTCATCCCAGATCGACACGATGTCGGCTTTCTGCCCCGGCTTGAAGCCCAAGCGGATGATGTCGGCTTCGTTGACGAACAGCACATCCCGCTGACCCTTGACCCCGCGATAACGATCGTCCAGGCCATAGATGGTGGTGTTGTACTGATCGTGGGAGCGCATCGATTGCATGATCAGGTCCGGCAGTTGCCCGGTGGCGCGGGTGCGTTCGTGCACCAGGTCTTTAGGCAGGATGTTTGCGCGAAAGTTGGCGCGCCCTGATGGCGTGTTCCAGCGGCGGGCGCCGGCTGAGTTGCCCAGGTAGAAACCGCCGGGGTTTTTCACCCGCTCGTTGAAGTCCTTGAAGCCCGGAATAGTGTCGGCGATCAGGTCGCGAATGCGGCTGTAATCAGCCACCAGCCAGTTCCAGTCCACCGGCTTGCTGCCCAGGGTGGCGGCGGCGATGCCGGCGAGAATCGCAGGCTCCGATTTCATCTGTTTCGACAGCGGCTGCAACTGCCCATTGGAGGCGTGGACCATGCTGAACGAGTCTTCAACCGTCACCGCTTGCGCGCCTTCGGTCTGGATGTCGATATCGGTACGGCCCAGGCACGGCAGGATCAGCGCGTCTTTACCGTGAGCCAGGTGGCTACGGTTGAGCTTGGTACTGATCTGCACGGTGAGGTCGCAATTGCTCAGGGCCTCGAAGGTGCGCGGGCTGTCCGGAGTGGCTTGGGCGAAGTTGCCACCCAGGCCGATAAAGACTTTGGAGCGACCTTCAAGCATCGCATGGATGGCTTCCACCACGTTGTGGCCGTTCTCACGCGGCACCTGGAATTGGAAACGACGCTCCAGCGAATCCAGGAACGCCACCGGCGGCCGTTCGTTGATGCCCATGGTGCGGTCGCCCTGCACGTTACTGTGGCCACGCACCGGGCACAGACCGGCGCCCGGGCGGCCGATATTGCCGCGCAGCATCATCAGGTTGGCGATTTCCTGGATGGTCGGCACCGAGTGGCGGTGCTGGGTGATGCCCATGGCCCAGCACATGATCACGTTCTTGCCTTTGGCGTACATGCGCGCCGCTTGCTCGATCTCGACCAGAGTCAGGCCGGACTGCTCGACGATTTCATCCCATGAGGTGTCATCGATACGGCCCAGGTATTCCAGGACGTTAGCGGTGTGCTCGTTGAGGAAGTCGTGATCGAACACCGCTTCATTGCCTTCGGCTTGAGCCTGGCGTTCCCACAGCAGCAGGAACTTGGCCATGCCGCGCAGGATGGCCATGTCGCCGCCCAGCGCCGGGCGGAAGTACGCGGTGTTGGTCGGCTTGTCGCCGTTGGTGAGCATTTCCAGCGGGTGTTGCGGGTGCTGGAAGCGCTCCAGGCCACGCTCTTTCAGCGGGTTGATGCACACCACTTGAGCGCCGCGTTTTACCGCTTCGCGCAACGGTTCAAGCATCCGCGGGTGGTTGGTGCCTGGGTTCTGGCCGAGGACGAAAATCGCGTCGGCATGTTCGAAGTCATCAAAGGTCACGGTGCCTTTGCCGACGCCCACGCTTTGCGCCAGGGCCACGCCGCTGGCTTCGTGGCACATGTTCGAGCAGTCCGGGAAGTTGTTGGTGCCATAGGCGCGCACGAACAGCTGGTACAGATAGGCCGCCTCGTTGCTGGCCCGGCCCGAGGTGTAGAACTCGGCCATGTCCGGGTTGGGCAGTGCGTTGAGGTGCTTGCCGATCAGGTCGAAGGCCGACTCCCAGCTGATGGGCTTGTAGCGGTCGGTTTCGGCGTCATAGCTCATTGGCTCGGTGAGCCGGCCCTGGTATTCCAGCCAATAATCGCTTTGCTCCAGCAGCGCGCTGACGCTGTGTTTGGCGAAGAACGCGGCGTCTACCCGGCGCTTGGTGGCTTCCCAGTTGACCGCCTTGGCGCCGTTTTCGCAGAACTTGACCATGCCGCTTTCCGGCGAGTCGCCCCAGGCGCAGCCCGGGCAGTCAAAGCCGCCGTTCTGGTTGGTCTTGAGCATCATGCGGATGTTTTTCAGCGCGTTGTCACTGGTCAACCAGGCTTGCGCCACGCTGATCAGTGCACCCCAGCCACCGGCCGGGCCTTTGTAAGGCTTATAGCGCGGGGTGGGTTTATCGTCGGCTTGATGATGAGTGCTCACGCTTGATTCTCCATCGCAGGGCTATAGACCCGCGGCGCACTTTTCTGCGGCAGGTGGATGAGATTGAGGTTGTGCCGGCGCGCCCATTGCAGGGCCAGGCCGGTGGGCGACGACAGGCTGACCAGAGTCTGAATGCCCGCGCGCAACACTTTTTGGATCAGTTCGAGGCTGCAGCGACTGGTGACAATCGCCAGCCCGCCGTCGGTCGGAATCTTTTGGCGGATCAGCGCGCCGATCAGCTTGTCGAGGGCGTTATGCCGGCCAATGTCTTCACGGCCCAGCAGCAATTCGCCCTGCCCGTTCATGAACACCGCCGCATGTACGGCGCCGCTGTACTGGCCCAGGGGCTGAAACGCATTGATGCGTTGGCGCAGGCCGTCCAGCCATTCAGCGGGCGGCAGTGGCGCGCCAGGCAAAACCTTGAGGTTCGGCAGCGCCTGTTCTACTGCTTCCACGCCACACAGGCCGCAGCCGCTGGTGCCAGCCAACTGCCGGCGCTGCTGTTTAAGGTTCCAGAACGCGCGGCTGGAAATTTGCACCTGAGCGTACTGCGTCGAGCCCGATCCGCTGAGTTTCAGGTCATATATGTCGCTAACGTCTTCGATAATGCCGCTACCAATGCTGAAGCCGACAATGAAGTCTTCAAGGTCGGTCGGCGTGACCAGCATCACCGCTTGGCTGATGTCGTTATAGACAATCGCCAACGCGACTTCTTCGGCCAACGCAGTGCTGGCTGATTCAGTGTGTTCAAGATTGCAAAACTGGTAGCTCTGGCTGGCGGCGGGCGCGGGCATTTCGAGGGCGGGCGCCGCGCAGACTGGGCGCTTGGCGTTCATGGGGCATTACCACCGGCGGAGTGTTCAGCTCTAAGCCTAGGCGCGACAAAGGGTCGCGTCTAATCGTCAGTACTGATCTACCGATAGATGGCGTCGATCAAGGCTCGATAAGCGATTTCTGATACAGCGCGAAACACGCTTCTGCCAGCGCCGAGCGTGGCGCGCTGCGGCGCATGATTAGCCCCAGGCGCGCCAGAGTGTGAGCGTCTTCAATGGGTTGCAACCGCAGGTGCTCGGTCAGGGCATCCAGGCCGCCGTCCAGCGGCATTACCGCGCAGCACAATCCGCCGTGCACGGCTTGTAACAATTGATGGACGGCATCGGTCTGCAAGAGTGGCTGGGGGTTCAGGCCGCGGCTGTGGAAGTTATGGTCGATGGACTGGCGAAAGTGCATACCGCTGGTGAGCATGCCCAGCGGCAACTCGATCAGCGCTTCCCAGCTCAGGGGCTTGTCGCCGAAGGTGAAAAACCGTTGGTCGTACAGCAAGCCCATGCGCGTCTCGCCCAGGGCCAGGGAGTCGAAGCGCTCATTGTCCAGGCGCTCCAGGTAAGAGACGCCGAGGTCCAGGCGGTTGCTCGCCAGCTGTTCGAGGATTTGCTCGGAGCTCAACGCAGACAATTCAAAGCGCAGGTTGGGGTGGTCCTTGTGCAGTTGTTGCATCAGGGCCAACGGGTCGAAACTCGACAGCGGCACCACGCCCAGGCGCAGCGTACCCACCAGATTGCCGCGACAGGCGGCCGCTTCGGCCTGCAATCCGTCGTAGGCCGCCAGCACCGTGCGGGCCCAGGCCAGCACCCGTTCGCCGGGCGCCGTGAAGCCTTCAAAGCGCTGGCCGCGATTGACCAGCTGAAGATCAAGCTCTTCTTCCAGGCTGCGCAGGCGCATCGACAAGGTGGGCTGGGTAATGTGGCAACGCGCGGCCGCCTGGCCGAAGTGACGGGTTTCGTCGAGGGCGATGAGGAATTTCAGCTGTTTGATGTCCATCTTCGCTCCGGGCTTATTCCAATGCGCTGGGATTCTAGCGTGTTTGGGTCTTTGGTCGGGCAGGAACCCAAGTCTGTAGGACTGGTCTAGTCTTTGGCATCTGGAAATCAAATCCCAAGGAGAGTGCACCATGAGTATTTTTAGCTTTGTTAAGGAAGCAGGCGAAAAGCTTATTGATCTGTTGACGCCGGGTAACGCGAACGCGAGCGATGAGTTGAAGAAACACATCAGCGATGTAGGGCTTGGAAACCCAAATGTCACCGCGACCGTTGATGGCGACAAGGTCACCGTCAAGGGTGAAGTTGCTACCCAGGAAGAGAAAGAGAAAATCATTTTGGCCGCGGGCAACATTGCCGGGGTTGGCAGCGTGGATGACCAGATCACCGTTTCTGGCCCGGTAGTCGCTGCAGCCCGTTTTGTCGTAGTGAAAAAGGGCGACACCCTGAGTGCCATCGCCAAGATCGAATACGGCGATGCCAACAAGTACAACAAAATCTTCGAGGCCAACAAACCACTGCTGTCTCACCCGGACAAAATCTACCCAGGGCAGACGCTGCGTATTCCTGAGTAAGCAATAGCGCTGTAGGAGCGAGCTTGCTCGCGAAGGTCGTCAACGATAACGCGGGAAACTTGACACCCCGCGTTGTTCTTGAGTTCTTCGCGAGCAAGCTCGCTCCTGCGGTTAAAGGCCGATCATTAATTAAAGGCCGACGATCAACTCTCTGTAATCACCCAATGCTGCAAACTCTGCCGTGTCCTTAGGCCCCTTCCGGCTGTCCGGTTCCTTCACCGCCAGCAAGTGGCCCACGCCAAAGTCACGGGCGCTGCGCAGGATCGGCAAGGTGTCGTCGATAAACAGGCTGCGTGCCGGGTCGAAGGCAATGTCGGCTTGCAGTGCGTCCCAGAATTGCGGGTTTTCCTTGGCGAAACCATAGTCATGCGAACTGATCAGGCGCTCGAAATAGGGCGCCAACTCGATACGCTCCAACTTCAGCGACAGCGAGTCTCGATGGGCATTGGTGATCAGGATCACTCGCTTGCCCGCCTGTTTGATCGCCGCCAGGAAGGTGTCGGCATCCGGGCGCAGGGCAATCAGGTGGGCGGTTTCAAGCTTGAGCTCGCGCACCGGAATTTTCAGTTCGGCGCTCCAGAAGTCCAGGCAATACCACTGCAATTGGCCGGCGTTACGCTCGAACAGCGGCTGCAATTCCATATCGGCCATGGCCCGGCTTACTCCATGCAACTCGGCATAGCGCTGAGGCAGGTGCTCCATCCAGAAATGGTTGTCGAAGTGCAGGTCGAGCAAGGTACCGTCCATGTCCAGCAGGACGGTGTCGATGGCGTGCCAGGGCAGTGGGGGCATGGAGGGCTCTCATGTAAGTAAAAATATCCGACACAGACAATCGGAAAAGCCACGGTATAGTAACCCGATCACGCCAAGGAGCCGTTTTATGCGCCAGAAACCCACCGTCCTCGCCCGCGAAATAGTCGCCAGTAGCCGTTTGTTCCGCGTGGAGGAAGTGCAGTTGCGCTTTTCCAATGGCGTTGAGCGGACCTACGAACGCCTGGTGGGCAGAGGCGCAGGTTATGGCGCGGTGATGATCGTGGCGATGATCGATGCCGACCACGCGTTGCTGATCGAAGAGTATTGCGGGGGCACCGACGAGTATGAATTGTCGTTGCCCAAGGGCTTGATCGAGCCGGGAGAAGACGTCTTGGCGGCGGCAGACCGTGAGCTCAAGGAAGAAGCCGGGTTCGGCGCCCGGCAGTTGGAGCACATCACCGAACTCTCGCTGTCCCCCGGCTACATGAGCCAGAAAATCCAGGTGGTGTTGGCCACCGAGTTGTACGAGGAGCGCCTGGAAGGCGACGAGCCGGAGCCAATGCGTGTCGACCGGGTCAACCTGCGTGAACTCTCGCAACTGGTACAAAACGAGCAATTCAGTGAAGGCCGCGCCTTGGCCGCGCTGTATCTGGTACGCGATCTTTTGACTCAACGAGGAGCCTTTCAGCCATGAGCGAACTGTTCCTGGGTCACCCGTTTATTGCCCCTGTGATCGAATTGGCCCGCCAGGCCGGTGAGGTCATCCTGCCTTACTGGCGCGCCGATGTAGCCGTCACCACCAAAACCGATGACTCGCCGGTGACCGCCGCCGATCTGGCCGCCCACCATCTGCTGCTCGCCGGGCTCACCGCACTGGACCCAAGCATTCCGGTGCTCTCCGAAGAAGACGCCGACATCGACCAGAGCGTACGCGCCGGCTGGCAGCGCTGGTGGCTGGTGGACCCGTTGGACGGCACCAAGGAGTTCATTTCCGGCAGCGAAGAGTTCACCGTCAACGTCGCGCTGATCGAACAGGGTCGCGTCGTGTTTGGCGTGGTATCGATGCCCACCAGTGGCCGTTGCTACTTCGGTGGCTTGGGACTGGGCGCGTGGCGCTCCGATGTGAATGAGGCGCCCAAGCAAATTCAGGTTCGCCAGACCCCGGCAGCAGGCGAGGCGTTTACCGTGGTCGCCAGCCGACGGCACACCAGCCCCGAGCAGGATCGTTTGCTGGCAGGTTTGAGTGCGGGTTTGGGCGAGTTGAAGCTGGCCAATATCGGCAGCTCATTGAAATTTTGCCTGTTGGCCGAGGGCAGTGCTGATTGCTATCCGCGCCTGGCGCCGACCTCGCAGTGGGATACCGCAGCGGCGCAGGGTGTGCTGGAAGGGGCGGGCGGTGAAGTGTTGGAGTTGAATGGTCAGCCGTTCAGTTACCCGGCGCGGGAGTCTTTGTTGAACCCGTTTTTCCTGGCGTTGCCGGCCAAGGCTGAATGGCGCGAGCGGTTGCTGACCCTGGCCCGTTCCTGAAGCCAGAGCAGCTCAAATGTGGGAGCTGGCTTGCCTGCGATAGCGGTGGGTCAGCTAACATGATTATCAACTGTCAGTCCGCCATCGCAGGCAAGCCAGCTCCCACAATTGTCCTGTGGTGTGGCTTCTAGCGGTGCAGCACATACTGCCCGGTAAAGGCAACGGCACGCTCTTCACTGCCCTCATTAACGATCCACGTCTCCAACGCCAGGCGCGCCCGGCCGTAACGCTTATAGGTCGCCACAAACCGCTTCCACACTTTTTCATCAGGCGCCTGGCAAACAACCACCGCATCCCGAGTCACGGGCAGCGGGTAACTGATCTGCCCCTCCTGAATCACGATATGCCCGTCTTCAATCCCCTCCTCACGCAACTGCAAATGCAGCCAACCCCACCCAGCGAGCACGGCGCCGCAATACAGGCTGCCGCCAAACATCGTGCTCTTGTGGTTGATATTCGCGTCCAGCGGTAACCGCAATTGCAATTGCCCATCCTGCCAGTCGAGCACCTTGAGGCCCATTTCCCGGGTCAGGGGAATGTCGTGGTGAAGGATGGATTCCAGGTAACGGCTATCGCGGCTCATGGTGGCCTCTTGGCGGTGTGAAAGGGTCATTCGTCGTCGGCACTGCTGGTGCTGCTGTCGGCGAAGTTCAGGCCGTGCTTGCGCAGTTTGTCGTGCAGGGTTTTACGCGGCACGCCCAAGGCTTCGGCGAGGCTGCGCATGGAGCTGTGGGGGCGGGCCAGTTCGGCGGCGATCAGGCTTTTTTCGAAGTGTTCGACCTGCTCGCTCAACCCGCCGGACGAGGCAGTCAGCACGCTGCCGGAGGGGTTGTCCTGCGCATTGTCGAGTGCCAGCTCCAGGCCCAGCGCAAAGCGCTCGGCGGCGTTTTGCAGCTCGCGTACGTTGCCCGGCCAGCTGTGCCGCAACAGCAGTGCACGTTGCCCCGGTTGCAGTTCATGCAGTGGCAGGCCGTGGCGCGTACTCGCTTCGTCGGCGAAGTGCTGGAACAGCATCAGCGCATCTTCGCCCCGCTCGCGCAGCGGCGGAATACGCAGCGGCGCGACGTTCAAGCGGTAATACAAGTCGGCCCGGAAGCGCCCCTGGTCGGCAGACTGGCGCAGGTCTTCCTTGGTGGCGGCGATGATGCGGATATCCAGTGGGATCAGTTGATTGCCGCCGAGGCGCTCCACCACCCGCTCCTGCAACAGGCGCAGCAGCTTGACCTGCACGTCCAGGCTCATGCTTTCGATTTCATCGAGAAACAGCGTGCCGCCGTTGGCGAATTCAAACTTGCCGATGCGCCGTTTCTGCGCGCCGGTAAACGCGCCCGGCTCATGCCCGAACAGCTCACTTTCCACCACCGACTCGGCCAATGCTCCCGCGTTAATCGCGACAAACGGGCCGGTTCGGCGGTTCGACAAGTCGTGCAGCGCGCGCGCTACCACTTCTTTGCCGGCGCCGGTTTCGCCGAGGATCAGCACGTCGGCCTTGGTCGCAGCCAGGGCGCCGATCTGCTCGCGCAGGCGCAGCATTTGCGGCGAGTGCCCCACCAGCCGGGTGCTCAGTTGCTGGCGATCACTCAGGGCCAGGCGCAGGCTGCGGTTGTCCAGCACCAGGCGGCGCAAGGCCAGGGCGCGGCGCACGCTGTCGAGTAAGGCGTCGCTGGCGAAGGGTTTTTCGAGGAAGTCATAAGCGCCGGCGCGCATGGCTTGCACCGCCAGCGGCACATCGCCGTGGCCAGTGATCAGCAACACCGGCAGTTCCGGGTCCTGGGCGTGGAGTTCGGTCAGCAACTCCAGGCCGTCCATGCCCGGCATGCGAATGTCGCTGACGACCACCCCCGGCCAATCCCGGGACAGGCGTGCCGTCAGGCCCTTGGCTTCGCCGAGGGTGAGGACTTTCAACCCGGCCAGGTCCAGGGTCTGGCACAGGGCCTGACGCAGGTGTGGATCGTCGTCGATCAACACCACCTGTATCTGGTTATCGATACTCATACACTGCGGTCCTCGGACGGTTGCAGACTGACACCCGGTGCTCCGGCGCGCAGTTTCAAGGTTAACAGCGCGCCGCCTTCTTTGTGGTTGGCGAACAGCAGTTCGCCGCCAAAGGCACGCATCAAGGTGTCACAAATCGCCAGGCCCAGCCCCAAGCCCTGGGTACGGGTCTTGGTGGTGTAGAAAGGCTCGCTGGCGCGGCCCAGGGCTTCCATGCAGAAGCCCGGACCGTTGTCGCGAATGTACAGGTTGACGCCGTGTTCGGTGGTTTCGGCACTCAACCAGAGTTTGCGCGGCGGGCCTTTCTCGGTCAGCGCGTCGAGGGCGTTGGCCAGCAGGTTGCCCAGCACCTGGCGCAGGCGGGTTTCGCCGGCCTCCACCCAAAGGGTCGCTTCCGGCAAATCGCGTATCAACTCCACTTCCATGGCCCGTCGGCGTTTGGCCAGGAGTGCCAGCGCGTCGTCGAGGGCCGGTTGCAGGGCGACGCTTTCCGGTGCATGGCGGTCGCGCCGGGCGAAGGCACGCAAGTGGGCGATGATCGAGGCCATACGCCCGGTCAGCTCGCTGATCAACTTGAGGTTGCCGCGAGCGTCGCCGGTGCGCTCATGGTCGAGGAGGATTTCGGCGTTTTCCGCGTAGCTGCGAATCGCCGCCAGCGGTTGATTGAGCTCGTGGCTGATGCTCGCCGACATGGTGCCCAGCGCCGACAGTTTGCCGGCCTGCACCAGGTCATCCTGGGCGCGTACCAGTTCCTGCTGGGCGTGTTCGCGCTCCAGCACTTCCTGCTTCAGGCGCCGGTTGAGGCCTTCCAGGTCGCTGGTGCGTTCGATTACGCGCATCTCTAGCTCGCGCCGCGCCTTGGCTTCGAAGGCGATGCGTTCCAGGTAGTGGCGGCGGCGTTGCATCAGCAGGCCGAGCAACAGCATCAGCACCAATAAGGTCGCACCACCGATTGCGACCACGGTGCGCACCGGGCGGCTGATCAAGGTGCGCGGCGCGAGAATTTCGACTTTCCAGCCGGTTTCGGCAATGTCGGTGGACTGGCGCACCCAGGCCGTGGAACTGAGGTTCAGCGGCTGCGGGTTGCGGGTCGGGTAAGGCTGGATGGCGATGATGGCCTGGCGCTCTTCCTCGGTCAGTGGCCGGGTGGCGCGGAATCGCCATTGCGGGCGCGAGGTCAGGATCACCACGCCGTTGTGATCGGTCACCAGCAGTTGCTCCGGGGTTTTGCCCCAGAGGCTTTCGGTGTGGTCCAGGTCGACCTTGACCACCAGCACACCAATGATGGTGTCGCCGTCACGCACCGCCGCGGCGAAGAAATAGCCGCGTTTGGCCGAGGTGGTACCCAGGCCGAAGAAACGCCCGAGGCGCCCGGCCATGGCTTCGCTGAAATACGGGCGGAAGGAGAAATTACGCCCCACAAAACTGTCCTGCTTGTCCCAGTTGGACGCGGCGAGGGTCTTGCCGGTGGTGTCCATCAGGTACATCACTTCCACCCCGGCCTGGGCGGCGACGTCCTTGAGCAGCACGTTGGCGTTGACCAGGTTAGTGCTGATATGGGGCGCGTCGATAGCGGTGCGCAGGGCCGGCAAGTCGCCGAGAATTTGCGGCAGTATTTCGTAGCGGTGCAGGGTGCCCAGCAGGTTGGCGACGTACAGGTCGAGGGTCTGGCGGTTCTGTCCGGCCAGTTCGCTGCGGTAATAGCGTTCGGCCAAGTGCTCCAGCGGCCACAACAGCGGTGCCAGGCACAGCGCCAGCAGGGCCAAACTGCGCCAGCGGGGTCTTCGCGGAAGGGGTGGAGTCATGGGAGTCGGGCGCCTGTGGGTACAGGCGCATTATGCCTACGCCTGCTCGGCAAGACACTCGCGCAATGCGTCGCGCCACTGCGGCTGTGCGACGTGCCACTGCTGGCGCAGGCGGCTGCAATCCAGGCGCGAGTTCAACGGGCGCTTGGCCGGTGTCGGGTAGGCGCTGGAGGGAATCGCTTCCAGCTCGGCGCAGGCTTTACCCTCAGCCAGCAGATGTTCGCCAATCGCCTGGGCAAAACCGAACCATGAGGTCTCGCCCTGGGCGCTCAGGTGATAAACGCCCCAATCGCCTGCCTGGCCGGCCTGCCAGCGTTCGATCAAGGCGCGGGTGCTGTGGGCGATGGTCCCGGCCCAGGTCGGCGCGCCGATCTGGTCAGCGACGATGCGCATCTGCGGCTTTTCCTGGAGCAGGCGCTGCATGGTCAGCAGGAAATTCTTGCCGTGGCCGGAGTAGACCCAACTGGTGCGCAGAATCAGGTGCTCGCCGCCCACAGCCGCAATGGCCTGCTCGCCCGCCAGCTTGCTCTGGCCGTACACACCCAGCGGGTTGGGCGCGTCGTCTTCGGTGTAGGGCGCGGCCTTGCTGCCGTCGAACACGTAGTCGGTGGAGTAATGGATCAGCGGGATCCCCAGTGCCTTGGCCTCTTCGGCGAAGATACCGGGTGCCGTGGCGTTGATCGCAAAGGCCACGTCCGGTTCGCTTTCGGCTTGATCGACTGCTGTGTGGGCGGCAGCGTTGATGATCAGGCCGGGTCGATGGGTACGCACTTGCTGGCGGATCTGCTCGGGGCGCGTCAGGTCAAGCTGGTCGCGGCCGAGCACGATCAATTCGCCCAGGCCCTGGAGCCGCTGTTGCAGCTCGCGGGAGACCTGGCCGTGTTGGCCGCTGATGAGGATTTTCAAAGGAGTGCTCATGGGAACAAATCGGCTTCCTGGAAAGGTTTGCCGTTCTGGTCCTTGGCGGACAGTTGCGGCGGCTCGGTCAGTTCCCAGTCGATGGCCAGCGTCGGGTCGTTCCAGAGAATGCAGCGTTCGGCACTGGGCTGGTAGTAGTCGGTGGTCTTGTAGAGGAATTCGGCGTAGTCGCTCAGCACCACAAAACCATGGGCGAAGCCTTCCGGTATCCACAGCTGGCGGTTGTTCTGCGCCGTCAGGCGCACACCCAGCCATTGTCCGAAGTTGGGCGAACTGCGGCGAATATCAACGGCCACGTCCAGCACTTGGCCGGCAGTGACGCGCACCAGTTTGCCCTGGGTGTGTTCGAGCTGGTAATGCAGCCCTCGCAACACACTTTTTTGTGAGCGTGAGTGGTTGTCCTGAACGAAATCACGCTTGAGCCCGGTGGCCTCTTCAAAGGCGCGAGCGTTGAAGCTTTCATAGAAAAAACCGCGCTCATCACCGAACACCTTCGGTTCGATGATCAGCACGCCAGGCAATGAGGTATCGATCACATTCACGCGCGCTCTCCAGCCAGCGAATACAGGTATTGACCGTAACCGGTCTTGCCAAAGTACTTGGCGCGACCCAACAGATGGTCGCGGTCGATCCAGCCATTCTCGTAGGCGATCTCTTCCAGGCAGGCCACTTTCAGGCCCTGGCGATGCTCGATGGTTTGCACGTACGTCGAGGCTTCCAGCAGGCTGTCGTGGGTGCCGGTGTCGAGCCAGGCGAAACCACGGCCGAAGCGTTCCACATGCAAATCGCCGCGGTTCAGGTAAGCGTTGTTGACGTCGGTGATCTCCAGCTCGCCGCGTGGCGACGGCTTGACCGCCTTGGCTATCTTGATCACGTCGTTATCGTAGAAATACAGGCCGGTCACCGCGTAGCTCGACTTTGGCTTGGCCGGTTTTTCTTCGATGGACAAGGCGCGGCCTTCGCCGTCGAAGTCGATCACACCAAAACGTTCCGGGTCTTTAACCCAGTAGCCAAATACCGTCGCGCCGGATGTGCGTTCAGCGGCAGTGCGCAGTTGGTCGCCGAAGTGTTGGCCGTGAAAGATGTTATCGCCCAGGATCAGGCACACCGGGTCGTCGCCGATGAATTCTTCGCCAATCAGGAACGCCTGGGCCAGGCCATCCGGGGACGGTTGTTCGGCGTAGGTGAAGCGCACGCCAAACTGGCTGCCGTCGCCCAGCAGGTTGCGGTACTGCGGCAGATCCACCGGCGTGGAGATCACCAGGATCTCTTTGATCCCGGCCAGCATCAGCACCGAGATCGGGTAGTAGATCATGGGCTTGTCATACACCGGCAACAGCTGCTTGGAAACGCCCAGGGTGATGGGGTGCAAACGGGTGCCGGAGCCGCCGGCCAATACGATTCCTTTCATCATGCGATCAGATCCTTCAGGTCGGAGTTGCCGAGTCGTTCGCCTTGATAACTACCGTCCTGGACCCTGCGGCACCATTCCAGATTATCGAGGTACCACTGCACGGTTTTGCGCAGGCCGGTCTGGAAGGTTTCTTCCGGGACCCAGCCCAATTCGCGCTCGATCTTGCTGGCGTCGATCGCGTAGCGCTGATCGTGGCCGGGGCGATCTTTGACGAAGGTGATCAGGTCGGTGAATTGTTCGACGCCGGCCGGGCGCTGCGGGGCCAGCTCTTCCAGCAGGCCGCAGATGCTGCGCACCACGTCGATATTCTTCTGCTCATTGTGGCCGCCGATGTTGTAGGTCTCGCCGACCACACCTTCAGTCACCACTTTCAACAGCGCCCGCGCGTGGTCTTCGACGAACAACCAGTCGCGCACTTGCAAGCCATCGCCGTACACAGGCAGCGGTTTGCCGGCCAGGGCATTGAGGATCACCAGCGGAATCAGCTTCTCGGGGAAGTGGAACGGCCCGTAGTTGTTCGAGCAGTTGGTCAGCAGCACCGGCAGGCCATAGGTACGTTGCCAGGCGCGAACCAGGTGGTCGGACGCCGCCTTGCTGGCTGAATACGGCGAGCTTGGCGCGTAGGGCGTGGTTTCGGTGAACAGGTCATTCACGCCGTGCAGGTCGCCATACACTTCATCGGTGGAAATGTGATGAAAGCGGAACGCGCTCCTGGCCGGCTCTTGCAGAGTCTGCCAATAGGCGCGGGCGGCCTCCAGCAGGCTGTAGGTGCCGACGATATTGGTCTGGATGAAGTCTGACGGGCCGTCGATGGAGCGGTCGACATGCGACTCTGCCGCCAGGTGCATGATCGCCTGGGGCTCAAAACGCGCCAGTACGGCACTCACGGTGGCCTGGTCGATGATGTCGGCCTGGACAAACTCGTAGCGGGTGTCGGTTGCGATGCTGGTCAGCGATTCAAGGTTGCCGGCATAAGTGAGTTTGTCCAGGTTGAGCACTTCGTGTTCGGTATTTTGAATCAGGTGTCGGATCAGAGCGGAACCGATAAACCCGGCGCCGCCGGTAATAAGAATGCGCATGTCGGGAGCCCTTTTCTTTAGACGGACATTAAGCGAATGGAGCATAGCTTGAGTTGTGGAGTAGGGCGGTGCAAGGGGATCAGCCAATTTGCCTGTGGTGTTACGGTCGGCGCAGGGGGTTGCGTAACGCCCGGCACAATGGCGATATAAGCGCCTGACAAAAAAACCAGGGGTCGTCACATGTTGCTCGCCACGTTGATTCACCGCGCCAGTCTGCCATGCCCGCAAGTGGGCCCGGAGCCTGCGGCGCAGTTACTGGAGCAGCATTACGGCCTCACGGGCGCGTTGCAGTCGCTGGGCAGCCAACAGGATCTTAACTACCGGGTAGACAACGAAGATCGACGATTTGTCTTAAAAATCTGCCGGGGCGATTACGCCGCTGTTGAGTTACAGGCCCAGCACGCGGCACTCAAGCACCTCAGTGAGCAGTCGGATGTACGCGTGCCGAGAGTGATCGGCAGTGTGGATGGCGAAGAACTGCTGACTGAAACCGTCGCAGGCCAAACCGTGCACCTGCGGCTGCTGGATTACATTGACGGCCAGCCGCTGACCCACCTGCCGCATTTGAGCCGGCACGTGATCGCAGGCTTCGGCGCGCTTTGCGGGCAGATGAGCCGGGCGCTGGCCGGTTTCGAGCATCCTGGCCTGGAACGCACTCTGCAATGGGACCCGCGCCACGCGCATGAACTGATCACCCACCTGTTGTCGACCCTGGAAAACCTGCCACACCGCGCAGCACTTGAACACGTCGCCGAGCAGGTCGAGCGACGCGTGCGGCCCCTGGCCGGTCGCTTGCCGATGCAGGCGGTGCACATGGACATCACCGATGACAATGTGGTCTGGCAACGAGACGCCCAGCGGCACTGGCAGATCCAGGGCGTGATTGATTTCGGCGACCTGGTGCGCACCTGGCGCATCGCCGACCTGTCGGTGACCTGCGCCGCGCTGTTGCACCACGCCCAGGGCGACCCGTTCGCCATCCTGCCGGCGATCCGCGCCTGCCATGCGGTCACGCCATTGCAGCTGGAAGAGTTGCAGGTGTTGTGGCCGCTGATCGTTGCGCGGGCAGCGGTGTTGGTGCTCAGCAGCGAGCAGCAACAGCGCCTGGACCCGGATAACACCTACCTGCTGAAGAATGCCGAGCACGAGTGGGAGATTTTCCACGTGGCGACGTCAGTGCCGTTTGAATTGATGGAAGCGGCGATCCTCAGCAGTGTGGGCGCGGCCATGCCGCCGATTGCGAGCGAGGGTTTCGCGCCCCTGTTGCCGGGGTTGGTGGGGCGCGAGTTCGCGCTGATTGACCTGGGCGTGCTCAGCCCGCATTTCGAGGCGGGGAATTGGGAACACCCGGGTATTGACCGGCAACTGCTGGACAGCGCGGCGACCGTGCATGGCCTGGCGGCGAGCCGTTATGGCCAATATCGATTGTCCCGCACCTGCCCTGACAGCCCGGTAGAACCGGATACTTTCCCGCTCCACGTAGAGTTGCACATGCCCCATGGCACTACGGTAGAAGCGCCGTTTGCCGGGACGTTGCGCTACGCTGCCGACGGCCTGCTGTGCCTGCACAGCGAGCAGTTGAGTGTTCGGCTGTGGGGCGTAAAAGCCTTGTTGCAGCAGGGCGCAGCGGTGGTCAAAGGCCAAGTGCTGGGCGAGGTCTGGGCGCCGCTGATCGTTCAATTGTGCCGGGCCGATAGTGAGCCGCCGCTGTTCTGCTCCCCGTCTCGGGCGCCAGCGTGGCAGGCGTTGTGCCCTTCACCGGCGACCTTGTTGGGGCTGGCCTGCGATGCAGAGCCCGAGTTGGATCCTGAAGACTTGCTGGCCCGGCGTGACGCCAGTTTCGCCCGCTCGCAAAAACACTATTACGTCGACCCGCCGCGCATCGAGCGCGGCTGGCGCAATCACCTGATCGACATGCAGGGCCGCTCCTACCTGGACATGCTCAATAACGTCGCGGTGCTCGGCCATGGCCATCCGCGCATGGCCCAAGTGGCGGCGCGCCAGTGGTCGCTGCTCAACACCAACTCGCGTTTTCACTACGCGGCGATCACCGAATTCTCCGAGCGCTTGCTGGCGTTGGCGCCGGACTCCATGGACCGAGTGTTCCTGGTCAACAGCGGCACCGAGGCCAACGACCTGGCGATCCGCCTGGCCTGGGCTTACAGCGGCGGGCGCGACATGCTCAGCGTGCTGGAGGCGTATCACGGTTGGTCGGTGGCGGCGGATGCGGTCTCCACCTCGATTGCCGATAACCCTCAAGCGTTGAGCAGTCGCCCTGATTGGGTACACCCGGTGACCGCTCCCAACACCTATCGCGGCGAATTCCGTGGGCCGCACAGCGCGCCGGATTACGTGCGCAGCGTGGAGCACAACCTGGCGAAAATCGCTGAGCAGAACCGTCAACTGGCGGGCTTTATTTGCGAGCCGGTGTACGGCAATGCCGGCGGGATTTCCCTGCCGCCGGGTTATTTGCAGCAGGTGTATGCGCTGGTCCGTGAGCGCGGTGGGGTGTGCATCGCTGATGAAGTGCAGGTCGGTTACGGCCGCATGGGTCATTTTTTCTGGGGCTTTGAAGAGCAAGGCGTGGTGCCGGACATCATCACCATGGCCAAGGGTATGGGCAACGGCCAGCCGCTGGGCGCGGTGATTACCCGTCGGGAAATTGCCGAGGCGCTGGAGGCCGAGGGTTATTTCTTCTCGTCCTCGGGCGGCAGCCCGGTGAGTTGCCGGATTGGCATGGCGGTGCTGGACGTGATGGAGGAGGAAAAACTTTGGGAAAACGCCCAGGTGGTAGGCGGGCATTTCAAGGCGCGGTTGGAAGCGTTGGTCGAGCGCCATCCGTTGGTGGGCGCGGTGCATGGTTCCGGGTTCTACCTGGGGTTGGAGTTGGTGCGTGATCGGCAAACCCTTGAACCCGCGACCGAAGAAACGTCACTGCTTTGTGATCGGCTACGGGAGCTGGGAATTTTCATGCAGCCCACCGGTGACTATCTGAACATCCTCAAGATCAAACCGCCGATGGTCACCTCCAAACGCAGCGTGGACTTCTTTGTCGACATGCTGTCGAAGGTGCTGGATGAGCAGCTGTGAATAATCGATTGTTATCGACTATTTGCGGTCATATTTATCACCGATGATCTTTGACCGCTTTTAAAGCCGATTTTTATCCGTTATAAAGTCGGCCTTCACCCCATTTGGAGCCCTGATCGCCATGACCACTTTGCACAGCACACCCCGCGACGACGGCTTTTACATGCCGGCCGAATGGGCGCCGCAGACCCAAACCTGGATGATCTGGCCCGAGCGCCCGGACAACTGGCGCCTGGGCGGCAAGCCGGCGCAGGCC
>Ga0247816_10000401_pt1 | contig 24763 bp, 21 predicted proteins | sample UWRJL209509C1_FD_179930 | JGI IMG/M metagenome (GOLD analysis project Ga0247816, IMG submission 179930) | Plant litter microbial communities from Arlington Agricultural Research Station in Wisconsin, United States - UWRJ-L209-509C-1 | ecosystem: Environmental > Terrestrial > Plant litter >...
CAGCATCCGGTCGGCCAGCGTGGACTTGCCGTGGTCGATGTGCGCGATGATGCAGAAGTTACGGATGAACGCGGGGGCGGTGGCGGCCGGTTCCAGCGCCTTGAGAGCTCTCGGTGACATGATGAGGCCAATTCTCCCATGCCCTGCGGTGTCGGGGTGACCCGCCGGGCTGGCGGGCGGTCATCCATTCGACTGATGACGCTGTCGGCTGGCCTGATTAGGCTGGGCGCACCATGTCCACCATCGCCCTGCGCACCCAACCCGCCCGCCGGGATCCCATGCCGCCCGCCAGGATCGGCGACGGGCTTCCGGACTCGGCCCTGACTCCGGTGTTCTCGGGGCTGCGCATCGGACTGCACCTCTTGATCGTCGCGCTGACCGGACTCGTCATCGTGCGCGCCCTGCTGGGTGCAGGTCCGGACACCGGGGTCGTAGTGCTGCTGTCCCTCCTTTTTGTCGCCAGTTACGCCGGCGGCAGCGTGCTGGCCCGGCGCCGGCCGTCGGCCTGGCTGGTGACGGTGTGGATGACCCTGCTACTGGTGGAGTGGCTCGCGCTCACCCTGTTGGCGCCTGATGCCGCGTTCATAGTCTTCCCGCTGTTCTTCCTGCAATTGCACGTGCTCCCGTTGCGCGCCGGCATCCCGTTGGTGATGCTGAGCGTGCTGTTGACGATCTGGTCGATGAGCCTCCACGTGGGCCTCGCCCTCGGCGCCACCCTGGGCCCGCTTGTCGGCGCGGCCGTGGCGGTGGCCGTCGGGTTGGGGTACCGGGCGCTATTGCGCGAGGCCGCCGAACGGCAGCACCTGATCGAAGACCTCCTGACCACCCGCTCCGAGCTGGCGGCCGCGGCACGGGATGCGGGCACCCTCGCCGAACGCGAGCGGCTGGCCAGGGAGATCCACGACACCGTGGCGCAGGGCCTGTCGAGCATCCAGATGCTCTTGCACGCCGCCGAGAGCCGGGTGAGCGACCCCGCAGCGCTGGACCACCTGCGCCTGGCCAGGGACACGGCGGCGGCCAACCTGGCGGAGACCCGCCGATTCATCCGCGAACTCACCCCGCCGGCGCTGGAGACCCAGAGCCTGCCCGGCGCCCTCGCCAGGCTCGCCGCGTCCGCCGAACGCACCGCGGCGGGCGGAGGGTCGGGCAGGTCCGCGATCGGCACCGTGGTGGCCACCAGGGTCAGCCTGCACGTGACCGGCGACCCGACCGTGCTGCCGATGCCGCTGGAGACGACTCTGTTGCGCATCGCGCAGGGATCGCTCGCGAACGTCGCCCAGCACGCCGGCGCCGGCCGCGCCGAGGTGACCCTGAGCTACATGACCGACGAGGTGGCCCTGGACATCGTCGACGACGGCCGCGGCTTCACGGTGTCGGAGGCCGCGGCCGAGCGCCCGGACTCGTTCGGCCTCGTCGCCATTCGACAGCGGGTGGAACAGCTCGGGGGCACCTTCGTTTTGGAGTCCGCGCCAGGCCAGGGCACCGCCGTCGCGGTCAGGTTCCCGATTCGCGAGGCCCAGGCATGATCCGGGTGCTCCTGGCCGACGACCACCCCGTGGTGCGGGCCGGCCTCCGCGCCCTGCTCGGCGCCGAATCCGACCTGGTTGTAGAGCTGGAGGCCGGCACCGCGGAGGACGCCGTCGCCCTGGCCGCCGGCGGCCGGGTGGACGTCGTGCTGATGGACCTGCAATTCGGCGGTTCGATGCAGGGAGCGGAAGCTACCAGGCGGGTGCGGTCGGCTCCGGGAGCACCGCACGTGCTGATCCTGACCAACTACGACACCGACGCCGACATCCTCGGCGCCATCGAGGCGGGCGCGAGCGGCTACCTGCTCAAGGACGCCCCGCCGGCCGAGCTCGTTGCCGCGGTCCGGGCGGCGGCGGCGGGACAGAGCGCTCTCGCCCCGGCCATCGTGACCCGGCTGGCCGGCCGCTCCCGTGTGTCGGAGGGCCGGTTGTCTCCCCGGGAGGTCGAGGTGCTCGGACTCGTGGCGGCGGGCCGCTCCAACCGCCAGATCGGCCAGGACCTGTTCCTCAGCGAGGCGACGGTGAAGTCGCACCTCGTGCACATCTTCGGCAAGCTCGGCGTCGGCTCACGCACCTCCGCCGTCGCCAGCGCCCGCGCGTCCGGCACCATCCGGGGCGCCTGATGCCCACGGCCGGCTCGCCGGTGCCGGTGCTGCTCGTGCACGGCATCCGCACCTCGGCCAGCATGTGGCGGCACCAGGTGGAGTGGTTGGCGGCCGCGGGACACCCGGTGTTGGCCGTTGACCTGCCCGGACACGGTACCCGCCTGGGCCAACCGTTCACCGTCGACACGGCGCTCGCGGTCATCGACGCCGGGGTGGACGCGCTCGGTGGTCCTGTGCTCCTGGTCGGCCTGTCGCTCGGTGGATACTTCGCCATCGCGTATGCGGCCAGGCACCCGGACCGGGTCCTCGGCCTGGTTGCGGCCGGGTCGTCGTTCGAGCCGACCGGACCGGGATTGCGCGGGTATCGGCGCCTGGCCGGTCTCATTCACCGGATGCCCGACCGCGGGCTCTGGTTGCACACCTTCCTGGTCAAGCGGATGCTGCCGCCCGCCGGCGTCGGGGACGTTCTCGCCGGCGGTGTCGCCCTCGACGTCATGGACGCGGGTCTCCGGGCGACCGGCACACTGACCCCGCTGGCCGACCTGCGGGCGTTTCCCGGCAGGGTGTGGCTGGTCAACGGAGCGTACGACCATTTCCGCCTGCACCAGAAACGGTTCCTCCTGGCGGCCAGGCGGGGCACCCTCCTGACGATCCCCGGAGCCGGACATCTGGTCAGCCTGCACCGACCGCACGGGTTTGATACTGTGCTCAGACAGATCATCGAGGAGATCGAGGCCGATCTGGGCCAGAGCACCCCCGATCCGGTCAACCATCCGGGCCGATAACTGGTATCGTTGCCTGTTGGCTTGCGTGTTGGGTCCCACCCCACACGATTTTCGCCGCACGGTGCCCTCTATCACCGGGCGGCCCATCCGAACAAGAACCTAACGAAAGCGTATAAAACGTGGCAAATATCAAGTCGCAGATCAAGCGGATCCTCACGAACAAGAAGTCGCAGGAGCGCAACAAGGCGGTCAAGAGCGAGTTCAAGACGGCCATCCGTACCACGCGCTCCGCGATCGCCGCCGGCGACAAGGACAAGGCTGTCGCCGCCCTCGCCGTGGCTTCCAAGAAGCTCGACAAGGCCGTCAGCAAGGGCGTCATCCACCAGAACCAGGCAGCGAACAAGAAGTCCGCTATCGCCAAGTCGGTCAACGCCCTCTAGCCTGCCCGCGCAACGCCGGCGTCAGCCGGTCGTGCGCTGTTCAGTCAGCTGGACGCACCACAGAAATACCCCCGCCCTCCTGGGCGGGGGTTTTCTGCGTCGGGGCCGGGTGCGTCGGGCCTTTCCGAGCATCTCGCCCGACGCTATGGTGGCGTCGTGACGAGCGAACAGAGCGGCCAGGACCCGAACGGCGCACAGCCGGGTGGTCAATCGGTGAGCCGTTACCAGCTCACCGGTCCCAAGCAGCCGCCAGCAGCGAAACCCTCGGCCTGGCGTCGGGAGGCGCGCTTCCTCGGTGCGGCATTCGCGGTGGCGGCGGCCGTGATCGCGCTCGGGCTCAGGTTCGCGCCCGAGGTGACGGCGTATGCCGGCCTGGGCCCCTGGGTCTTCGCCGCGCTGCTGGGCTTCCTGCTCGTGCTGGCCGGGGCCTGTGTGTTGTTCGGGGCGTCGCTGCCAGGCGCCCGATACCCCGCATCGCCCGGCTCGGCGCCCCCGGCAGCGCAGACGGCGCCGCCCGAACGCGGGTTGACGATCCTCGGGTCGGTGCTGGGAGTGGTCGGGCTGGCCCTGGCCGCGCTGGCTGTGGTGCTCGCCGTGATGTTGCCTGGGCCGACCCAGCGGATCATGGTGCAGTTCACCGATCTCTCCGGCCGGGTTCAGCTGGAATACTGCCCGACCCTGCCTGGATCCTTCGCCGGCACGGCGTCACAGTCCGATCTGATCGACTCCTCGACCATCCTGCCGGTCAGGGTGGATGCACAGACCTGTGGCAACCCCGAATACACCGACGACGTCTGGATCTACCTGAACCGTCGCTCCGTCACGGTGTCGGACCAGCCCTGAGCCCGCCGGCCGAGAGTCGCGGTCACTGACCGCGTTTGGCGATGACCGTGACGAGCCGTTCCAGGGCGAAGACCGGATCCCGACCGGCACCCTTCACGGCCGCGTCGGTCTCGGCGAGCATCACGATGCACCGCGCCAGCCCCTCGTCGGTCCAGCCGCGCCCGTCGCGCTGGGCACGCTCCACCTGCCAGGGCGCGAGGCTGTAGGTGGCAGCGAGCTGAGCCGTGCCGCCCCGCACACCGAACAGCTTCGCCATCGTGCGGATCTTGCTGGCGAAGGCGGCGACGATCGGCACCGGGTCCGCTCCGGAGGACAGCGCGTGCCGCAGGGTGACCAGAGCCTCGCCCAACCGGCCGGCGATGGCGGAGTCCGCCACCTTGAACGCATTGGTCTCGACGCGACCGCCGTAGTAGCGGTCCACGGTCGTCTCGGTGACCTCGGCGCCGGTGTCGGCGATGAGCTGTTGGCAGGCGGCCGAGAGTTCGGCCAGGTCGTCGGAGAACGCGGCCACCAGGGACCGTAGGGCGCTCGGGGTGACTCGCTTGCCCGCGGAGCGGAATTCGGCAGTGGCGAAGTCGTGCTTGTCCGAGTCCTTCTTGAGCTCGGCGCACACCACTTCGACGGCACCGCCCACGCCGCTGCGGATGGTGTCCAGGAGCTTCTTGCCGCGCACCCCGCCGCCGTGGCGCAGCACCACGTAGGTGTCGTCTGCGGGGTTCTGCAGGTAGTCGATGGCCTCGGTGAGGAAGGTGTCGCTGCACTTCTCCACGTTGCTGACGCGAATCAGCCGAGGCTCGCCGAAAAGCGACGGGCTGGCCAGGGTGAGCAGCTCACCCGGGGCATAACTGTCGGCCTGGATATCGCTGACTTCGAGGCTGGGATCTTCCAGCTTGAGGAAGTCCCGCAGCGACCGGATGGCCCGTTCGGCCAGGAAGGTCTCGGTGCCGGAGACGAGCACGACGGGGGCCGGTCGAACCTGATGCCAGGCCAGCTGGGGGATCTTCGCCGCGCCGGCCTTTGCTGCCGGTTTGCCGGTTCGTGCCTGTGCGGTTGTTCGTGCGGCCACGCGGCTCCCTTCGCTACAGACCCAGCCTAACCGGCGCCCCGGACACTCCCCCGCCAAGGAGCTGCCCGCCGTCCATTTGCGGCAGAGGGTCTCGCCCCACACGCTGTCAACCGGCCCCGGTCGAATCGGCCCGGCCACGTTCCGTCCACACCCGCAGCCCTCCCCCGGCCTGGTCATCCGGCGCTATCACGGTCAGGCCGTGCAGGTCAGTGCGGAGCACAACAGTGCCTGCGGCGGTCAGGGAATCCAGCAGCGACCGGGTCGGATGCCCATAGCCGTTGTCCGCGCCCACCGAGATCACCCCGACTCGCGCGCCGAGCTCGGCGTAGAGGGCGGCGCTTTGGTCACGGGAACCGTGATGGGCAACCTTGACCACGTCCGCAGGTCCGATCGGTCCAAGCTCTCGCACCGCCTCCTGAGCCTCCTCGTCGAGGTCTCCGAGGAAGACCGATCTGATCCCTCCGCCGGTGAACACCATGGCGATGCTGCCGGCGTTGCCGGTCGGCATGAAGCTCGACCCCCGCACCGGCCACAGCACGTGCCAGGCCAGAGTGCCGAGGGTGCCGCGCTCACCCCGGCCGGCCACGCGCACTTCCGCGCCGCCGTCGGTGAGCCGGCCCTGCAGTGCCACGTCCTGGCTGTTCTCCGGGGCTCCCACCAGGGCCGTGTCCACTCGGCCGATCACCGCGTCCAATCCACCGACGTGGTCCAGGTCGTAGTGGGTGAGCACCAGCAGGTCCACTCTGTCGATGCCGAGGGTGTCCAGGCAGTCGGCCAGCAGAGCCGGTTCAGGACCCACGTCGACGAGAGCCACCGACGACTCATCCCGCACCAGCACTGCGTCGCCCTGGCCGATATCGCAGGCGGCGATCTGCCAGGACGCCGGGAACACCAGGGCCCGGCCCAGTCCGGTACCCACGAGGATGCCGAGGGTGACTCCCGCCGTGACACCGACCAGTGCTCCGCTCGCCAGCCGTGCCAGGCCGGCGGACCGGCCGCGGCCTCGCACCCCCACCAGGACCAGGATCGCTGCGGTGCAGGCCACGGTCAGGGCAACGCCGACTGGTCCACCCAGCCACGGGAGCGCACTGCCGGGCAGGGCTGTGGTCGTCTGGGCCACCGCCGCTATCCATGTCGCGGGCAGCCAGGCCAGCCACATCAGCACCATCGCGGGCGCGGGCAGCCAGGGCAGGAGCAGGCACGCCGCCAGGCCGACGATGGTCGCGATGGGCGCGGCCGGAGCGGCGAGCAGGTTCGCCGGCACCCCGTAGGCAGGAAGCGTCGGGCTCAACAGCACCAGAACGGGCTGACAGGCCAGCTGGGCGGCCAGCGGGATCGCGAGGACCGTAGCCAGCGGTGCGGGCAGCCAGCGGCTGAGCCGCCGGGCCAGGGGCCCAGCCAGCACCAGCAACCCCAGGGTCGCGAGAACCGAGAGGGCAAAACCATAGTTGCGCGACAGCCACGGGTCGGAGACGAGCAGGCAGAGCACGGCAAGGGCCAGGGCCGCGAGTCCCCGGCCCGGGCGCCCCACCGACCCGGACAGCAGCACTATCGTCGCCATGGCGGCTGCGCGCACCACGCTGGGCTCCGGGGTCACCAGCACCACGAAACCGGCCAGGACCACCAGGCCCGCTCCGACCCTGAGCGCCCGGCTCAGGCCGAGTGCACCCGCGAGAACCAGCACCAGGGCCAGCACGATCGCGCAATTGGCACCGGAGACCGCGGTGAGGTGGCTGAGCGAACTCGTCTTCATGGCGTCGTCGAGGTCGTCACCGACCCCGGTGGTGTCGCCGATCGCCAGGCCGGGAAGCAGCCCGGCGCCCTCCCCGGGCAGCTCACCGGCCGCAGCCGCAAACCCGTGTCGCAAGGAGTTGGCCCAGTCCAGCCACCACGGCGCTGCACGCACGATCTCCGGGCCGCCACGCCCGAAGAACAGGGCGGCGGCGGCATCGCCTGGACTGGTCGGGGCCAGGGTGCCGGTCAACCGGATCTCATCCCCGATCGATAGGGGGCCGGGGGTGTCGGTTGCGGAACGGTCGTCGCGCGCGTCGGCCGGTGCACCGGCGGAGGTCTCGGCTGCCGGGTCGGCCGAATCGGCCGCCGGAGAATCGGCCGAGGGAGAATCGGCCGCCGGAGCATTGACAGAGGGAGAATCAGCGAACACGACGACAGGCACCGACATTCTCGCCCCGCCGGGAGTCCCGCCGGCGTCAGGTTCCGCATCCCACAGTGCGGTGAGGGTCGCCCTGAACCGCACCTGCGCCGCGCCGCCAATGGCCGTGCCGGTGCTCGCTACCGGGGCCGACCACACCGTGAGCGTTGCCGACGCCTCACCGTGCCCCTCCACGAGGGTGCGCACGGCGCCCGGATACCTGGACGGCGCCTGAACCGTCACGGTCAGCGCCGCCAGCGCCGCGGCCGCGCAGCAGACGGCCAGGGTTCCAAGGGCCCGGCTGCCGAGGTCCCGGCCCGGATGCTCACGCCGGCCTCGGCGACGTCGCCCGATCCGGCCAGGGCCCGGCATCGTGCCCGACACCCGGCTGGCCCTCAGGACGGCCGGCACCAGCAGGAGCACGGCGCTGCCGCCGAGAAGGGCCGCCACGCCGGGCGCCGCGGCCGGCAGCGCCACCAGCAGGCCTGCCGATGCCCAGCAGGCCACGGCCGGCAGCACCAGGCGCAGATCGTGCGCCGTTCCGCTGCTCATACGGTGATCAGGTCCTTCAACGCGGCGAAGGTCTTGTCGCCGATGCCGGTCACATTACGCAGGTCATCGACACTGCCGAATTGACCCTCAGCCTCCCGGTAGTCCAGGATCCGCTGAGCCATCGCCGGCCCGATTCGCGGCAGGGTGTCGAGGTCGGCGGCGGTCGCCGAATTCAGGTTCACCTTCGGCACCGCCCCTGAGCCCGCCGGGCCGGACGGGCTGCCGGGTGCGGCGCCGGAGCCCTGCGCTCCGGCCGGAGCGCCGTCGACCACCTCGCCCGCCGTCGGAACATAGAGCTGTTCGCCGTCCGACACCTCTCTGGCCAGGTTGAGCCCCGACTCGTCGGCCGTGGGCAACAGGCCACCGGCGGCGGCGACCACGTCGACCACCCTGGCACCCTCGTGCACCTCGAAGAGCCCGGGGTTCAGCACGGCGCCGAGCACGTGCACGAAGACCCCCGGCGAGGCCGCATCCGCACCGGGGCCACCCGATGAGCCACCGGACGGGTCAGATGACGCCGCCGGGGCAGACTCGGCTTGCAGTTCCGGCACCCGAACGCTGTGGCCCACCTGACCGATCGCCGTGACGGTGACGGTGACGCCGAGTGCTGCCAGCAGCAGCACGACAGCCGCTCCCACGCCGATACGCAGCCGGGCCCGGCCGGGCCCGGCCGGTCTCGCCCTGTCGTACTCGTTCGTCGGTCGGGTCGACGGAGCCAGACTGTTGAAGGGATCGAAGGCCATGCGGGCAGGCTAGACACAACAGCCCCGCACACCGGTCCCGCGCGGGAACCTGTGCCGGGGCGGCAGCCGGCCCCGGCTGTGGAGGCGGGGCCGGCGTTAGCGCGGTGCTATGCGGAGGGCTTGGTGACGATGCTCACCATGCGGGGCGCCCGCACGATCACCTTGACAATCTCACGGTCGCCGATGGAACGGACCGCGGCGGCCGAGGCACGGGCCAGGGCTTCCAGGTCACCGGCGGAGATCTTCGGCGAGACCTCGAGCCGGTCGCGGACCTTGCCGTCCACCTGCACGACAGCCGTCACGGACTCGGCGACCAGCAGGCTGCGGTCGGCCTTGCGCCACTGCGCCAGCGCGACGCAGGGCTCGTAACCCAGGCGTTCCCACATGTCCTCCGCCGTGTACGGAGCGAAGAGGTTCAGGGCCATGGCCGTGACCTCCGCGGCCTCGCGTACGGCCGCGTCGCCCGCGCCGGCGCCGGTGTCGATCACCTTGCGGGTGGCGTTGACGAGCTCCATCATGCGCGCCACAACGACGTTGAACTTGAACGCCTCGATCAACGACGGCGCGTCGGCGAGGAACCGGTGGGTGACCCGGCGCAGCGCCGCGTCCCCGGTCTTCCATTCCACATCGGGGGTGCTGGTGACGTCCCTGGCGACCCGCCAGGCGCGGGCCAGGAACTTCGCCGAACCGACCGGGGACACATCCGCCCAGTCGATGTCATCTTCCGGCGGGCCGGCGAACGCCATGGTCAGGCGCACGGCGTCGACGCCGAACTTGTCGACCTCCTCGGTGAAGTACACCAGGTTGCCCTTGCTCTTGCTCATCTTGGCGCCGTCCAGAATGACCATGCCCTGGTTGAGCAGTGCCGTGAACGGTTCGGTGAAGGTGACGTAGCCGAGGTCGAAGAGCACCTTGGTGATGAAGCGGGCGTAGAGCAGGTGCAGGATGGCGTGTTCGACACCGCCGACGTACTGGTCGACGGGCGCCCACTTGTCGGCTTCCTTCGGGTCGAAGGCCTTGGTGTCGTCGGTGGGGTTGAGGAAGCGCAGGAAGTACCAGGAGCTGTCCACGAAGGTGTCCATGGTGTCGGCATCACGCTTGGCCGGGGTGCCGTCGATCGGGTTGACCACGTTCACCCAGTCGGTCGCGCCGCCCAGCGGCGACGTTCCCTTGGGCTTGAGGTCGAGGCCGTCAGTGGGCGGCAGCAGCACCGGCAGCTGGTCTTCAGGCACCGGGATCTCGGTGCCGTCCTGGCCGTGGATGATCGGGATCGGGGTGCCCCAGTACCGCTGGCGGGAGATCAGCCAGTCGCGCAGCCGGTAGTTCTTGGCGGCGCGGCCGGTGCCGTCGGCGGCGAGCTGATCGATCATCCGCTTGATGGCGTGAGCCTTGGTGAGACCGTTCAGGACACCGGAATTGACCAGACGACCTTCGCCGGTGAGGGCGACGCGGGTCTGCACGGGGTCGAGCGCGTCGGAATCCAGCGACGGCAGTTCCTCGGAGCCGTCCAGCATCCCCGGGGTGATCACCGGGATGACCCCGGTGACCAATGCAGTGGTGTCGACGACCACGCGCACCGGCAGGTCGAAGCGCAGGGCGAAGTCGAGGTCGCGCTGATCGTGGGCGGGCACGGCCATCACGGCGCCGTGGCCGTAGTCGGCCAGCACGTAGTCCGCGGCCCAGATCGGCAGGCGCTCGCCGTTGGCCGGGTTGATCGCGTACCGCTCGAGGAAGACGCCGGTCTTCTCCCTGTCGGTGGCCTGACGCTCGATCTCGGTGCTGTTCTGCACCTTCACCAGGTATTCCGCGAAACGCTCTCGCACCTCGACAGACGCGTCAGCGACGAGCTCTGCGGCCAGGTCGGCATCCGGGGCGACGACCATGAAGGTGGCCCCGAAGAGGGTGTCGGGGCGGGTCGTGAAGACGCTGACCGCCTTCTCGCGCCCCTCGATGGTGAAGTCGACGTCGGCGCCGATGGAGCGGCCGATCCAGTTGCGCTGCATGTTGAGCACCTTGGCCGGCCAGGTGCCCTCGAGCTGGTTGAGGTCGTCGAGCAAGCGGTCGGCGTAGTCGGTGATTTTGAAGTACCACTGGGTGAGCTTCTTCTTCACGACAACGGCGCCGCTGCGCTCGGAGGTGCCGTCGGCGAGGACCTGTTCGTTGGCGAGCACGGTCTGGTCGATCGGGTCCCAGTTGACCCAGCTGTCCTTGCGGTAGGCCAGGCCCTTCTTGTACAGCTGCAGGAACAGCCACTGGTTCCACTTGTAGTACTCGGGGTCGCTGGTGTGCAGCTCGCGGGACCAGTCGAAGGAGGCCGCGTACAGCTTCATGCTCTTCTTCTGCTGGGCAATGTTGTCGTAGGTCCAGCCGCGCGGGTCGATGCCGCGCTTGATGGCTGCGTTCTCGGCCGGCAGGCCGAAGGAGTCCCAGCCGATGGGGTGCAGCACGTTGAAGCCCTGCTGACGCCAGTACCTGGCGACGATGTCACCGAGCGCGTACACCTCGGCGTGGCCCATGTGCAGGTCGCCGGACGGGTACGGGAACATGTCGAGCACGTACTTGCGCGGGCGGGTGTCGTCGGGGTCACTGGTGCGGAACGGCTCGAGCTCGTCCCAGATCGGCGCCCACTTGGCCTGGATGGCGGCGAAGTTGTAGCCGTCTTCGTCCTCGGGGCCGTTGGACATGGTGTCGTGCTCGTGTGCCACGTGACTCTCATTCATTGTGGTGAGGTGGCGTTCGACACCGCGGATGTGCTCCGCAGGCGACGCCCAAGCTCCTAGGTTACTAAACCCTGGCCGTCCGCCGGTTCCGGCAGCGGAACGGCGGCCTGGAGAGCACCGATCAGGGCCCTGGCCTTGATTCTGGTCTCCTCGATTTCCTCGGCGGCCACCGAGAGCGCCGTGATTCCTCCGCCGGTGCCGATCGACGCGCCGTCGGGCGCCAGCACGATGCTGCGGATGACCATGGCCAGGTCGACGGCGCCGTCACTGCCGAGGTAGCCGAAGGCGCCCGCGTACACGCCGCGCTCACCGCCCTCCAGCTCCCGCAGGATGCGCATGGCGCTGGCCTTGGGCGCCCCGGTCATCGATCCGGCCGGGAAACACGCCTCGAGGGCGTCCACGAAGGTCAGGCCCGGCGCGAGGCGTGCCTCGATCGTGCTGACCAGCTGGTGCACGTGGGGGTAGCTCTCGACCTGCAGCAGAGACGTCACGGCGACCGAGCCGAGAGCGGCGACCCTGCCCAGGTCGTTGCGCATGAGGTCGACGATCATCAGGTTCTCGGCCCGCTCCTTGTCGCTGGCCAGCAGCTCGGCCGCGAGCAGCCGGTCGGTGTCCGGGTCGGACGACCTGGGCCTGGTGCCCTTGATCGGACGGGTGCGCAGCCGCCCCTGCGAGCTCACCGAGAGGAACTCCTCCGGCGAGGCGCTCAGCAGCGCATGCTCGCCGAACCTGAGCAGGCCACCGTGGTGGCTCGGGCTGCCCGCCCGCAGCTGCCGGTACACCGCGAGGGGGTCGAAACTGCCGGCCACGGTGACCTCGTTGGTGAGGCAGAGCTGGTAGGCGTCGCCGGCCGCGATGCGCTCCTGGCAGGCGTCGATCAGACCGGCGTACTGCGTCGCGTCGTGCCGCCAGCGCACCTCGAGCGGCTCGGCCGGGATGTGCGGTTGGGCCGGCCGGGGAGCCGCGGGCTGCTCGGCGAGTCGCCGGGCGTCGAGCCGTGACGCGGTATCGAGCAGCCAGGCCTCGACGTCGTCCGCCGGTTCCCCCGTCGTGGCGCCGGCCATCAGCGTGACAGTGCGTGCGGCGTGGTCGAAGGCGATGGCCCGGTCCACCCACAGCAGCGCTGCGTCGGGGGCCGCCGGCGCTGCCGTGCCGTCCTGCGGACTCTCGGCCTCTCCCGGCCGTGCCAGCCCGTAGCCGAACCAGCCCACCCAGCCGAGCCGGAAGCCGATATCGTCCGGAGTGGTCCGGCCCGCCGACGCAGCTGCGCCGGCATCCAGGTCGGCACGCAGGAAGTCGAAAATACTGCCGGCCGTCGTACGGGCCACATCGGGGGCGTCGAGCGGCCGGGAGCAGGTCACCGTTCCGGTCCGAGCCGAGGCGGTGACGAAACGAGAGCCCGCGTGGGCGGCCGCCAGATAGCTCACACCGGCCGTCGCGCCGGGTCCGGCGTCCAGCCACACGGCATGGCTGGTCTCGCGGTACAGCAGGTCGAAGGCCACGGACGGGTCGATCCAGTGTGGCAGCCGGCGAGAGAACACCGCATCCGGCAGCACCCGCGCCGAAGGCGCGGTGACGTCCCGTTGTGGGACGCTGGGTGACGACGGCATCCCACCAGCCTAGAGCCGTCGAGCGGCCTCCCGGAGAGGCAGGTCGGTTCTCGGTCCCGTGGCTACAGCTCGCGGGCGATAAGCGCGATGAGGAGACCCCAACAGGCACCGGTCATCAGGGCCAGGGCGATCCTGATGGTGTGCGGCCTGAGCCAAGGGACGAGCGCGAGAGCCAGGGCCATGGCCATCGCCGCGGCGATGCAGGCGTTGACGGCCGTGCCGGTGTCTCCGGGGTACGGGCCCTGCCAGCCAGGGCACCCGCCGAACGGGCACCAGCTGAGTCTGGCGATTGCGAGCGCGGGCAGGCTGACCAACAAGACCAGGGGCATCGCCCAAAGCAGGTGCAGGGCGGCCCGGCGCCGAATCAGCATGCGGCGGCGCGCGCCCTACCGGGGGCTCCGCCGGGGTGCGAGGCCTGGTTCCTTGTCGTCATGGTCCATGGTCGCGCGCGCACTCCGCGCAGTCCAGCGCCCAGTTCAGGGGAGGACTGCCGCCGACCCCCGCACGGGCGCACAACACGAGGTCGCAGACACGCTTTAGGCTGGCGAGGTGAACGACGTACTCAACTGGATGCTGGACGCCGTGAGCGCGGTCGACCCCGTCGTGCGCACCCTCTTGGCTGGCCTGGGCATGCTCCTGGAAACGTCGGTGCTGATCGGCCTGGTCGTGCCGGGCGACACGATCGTGATCGTGGCCAGCACCGCGGTGGAGGGTCCCGTCGAATACGTCGGGCTGGTGCTCGCCGTCATCCTCGGCGCGCTGGCCGGTGAGAGCATCGGCTTCTACCTGGGCCGCAGGTTCGGCCCGTGGATCCGGCGCAGCTGGTTGGGCCGAAGGATCGGTGAGAAGAACTGGGCCGCGGCGGAGCGCTACCTCGCCAGGCGCGGCGGAATCGCGGTGTTCCTGTCGAGGTTCCTACCGGTGCTGCACTCGGTGATCCCGCTCACGGTCGGCATGAGCACCATGCGGTACCGCACCTTTCTCACCTGGACGGTGCCCGCGTGTGTCCTCTGGACCCTGGCCTACGTCAGCGTCGGTGCCGCAGCGGCCGAGGGCTACCGCAGTATCGCAGACCAGCTGCACTTCGCTGGCTACCTCTTCGTCGGGGCAATCGCCGCGTTCGGCCTGGTCGTCGTCCTCGTCAAGCGGTGGCTGAAGCGCCGGGAGGCCAGGTTCATGGAGCGGGAGCTTCCCCCGGAGTAGCGTCCTGGTTCAGCCCGGGGCCCGCCGTGAGGGTGAGGGTGCGGGTGATCAGTTCGGCCGGAACCGGCGTGTGCGAGATGAGCAGAACGGCCCGGCCGACGCCGGCCGATGCCGACAGGATGTCGCGCACGAGTGCGTCCCCGAGTCCGGTGTCGACGTTGGCCGTGGGTTCGTCGACGATGAGCACCGGGAAGTCCGCCAGCAGCGCCCTGGCCAGGGCGATCCGCTGGGCCTGGCCACCGGACACGAGTGCGCCGCGTTCGCCGACCCTGGCGTCCAGGCCGCCCCGCTTCACGACCCAGTCGGACAGGCCGACCCGCTCGAGCACGTCGAGCAGATCGTCATCGGTGGCCGTGTCCCTGGCAAACAGCAGGTTCTGCCGCACGGTGTCGTCGAACAGCCAGGGCCGCTGCTCGCACAGTCCGACAAGCTCTCGCACCTCGGCCGGGGCGAGGTTCCTCGCCTCGACGCCGTTCACCAGGTATGACCCCGTGTAGTCGAGGAAACGCACGAGGGTGTGCGCCAGCGTGGTCTTGCCGGCGCCGCTGGCCCCGGCCAGGTGCACCCGATCGCCGGCCGACAGCCGCAGGGTCACGCCCGAGAGGGCCGGCTGCTCTGCCCCGGGCCAGCTGGCGCCCAATCCGGTGAGCTCGATGAGCGGACCGCCGGTGCGAGCCTGAATGGGGGAAGACTCCGCCGCGTCGCCGAGAGCGACCTCGTCCGGGACCTCGGCCGGGATCTCAGCCGGGATCTCGGCCGGGATGCGCTCCGGCACCGCCGTCGCCACTCGTTCGGCGCTGGAACGAACCTGGCGCCACGAGCTGAGGGCCGGGGGGATCATGGCGAAGACCTCGAAGACGGCCATCGGCACCAGCACGACCACGGCGAGGGCGGGGCCGGAGAACCCGCCGGTGCCCAGGGCCGGGATCGCAGCGATCAGGGCGAGCACCGTGGCGGCCCCGGCGCACAGCGAGATCACGGCGGCCTGCACTCCGGCGCCGGTGGACCGCCGGAGGGCCGCCCGGCGCAGCCTGGCCTCGACGAGTGTGAGGCCCTGCAGCCGCGCCTCGAGGGCGCCGAACGCGGTGAGCACGTCGAGGTTCTCCACGACCTCGAGCACCTCGTCGGCGAGGGCGCCGCGCAATGGGGCCAGGATGCGTTCGGACCGCGCGGACAGCGCTGTGGCGGCGAGCGTGCCAACGACACCGGCGACGACGAGGCAGATCAGCAGCGTTGCCCCCGCCGCCGGGAAGACCAGCCAGACGCCGAGCACGCTGAGCGCGGCAACCAGGCCGGACGTCACGAGGGGCTGCACGACGCGCAACGGCAGGTCCTGCAGGTCGTCGACATCCCGCACCAACCTGGTAAGCAGGTCGCCCCGGCGGGTTTCGGACAGCCCGGCGGGAGCCAGCGGCAGCAGCCTGGCGAAAATGCCCAACCGCAGCGCGCCGAGCTGGCGGAACGCGGCGTCGTGGCTCAGGAGCCGCTCCAGGTACCTGAGTGCGGAACGGGACAGGGCGAAGGCGCGCACGCCGACGACAGCCATGCCCAGGAACATGATCGGGGGCATCTCGGCGGCGCGGGTGATCAGCCAGGCCGAGCAGGCCAGCAGGGCGACGGCGCTGGCCACGCTGGCGACGCCGGCCAGAAGACCGGGCAGGCTGCGACGCGCGGGCGGCTGGGCGAGCCGGAGCACGGCACGGGTGGCGCCGGAGGGCAGCCAGGTGTTCCGGCTGGTTGCTGGCTCAGACATGGGCGACCTCACTGAGCTGCACGACGCTGTCGGCGGCGGCGATGAAGGCCGGCCGGTGGCTGACCACGATCACGATGCGTCCCTGGCCGGCCAGAGTTCTCAAGCCATCGATCAGGGCGGCCTCCGCTTCGGTGTCGAGGGCCGAGCTGGGTTCGTCCAGCACCAACACCGGGGTGTCCAGGGCCAGGCAGCGGTAGATCGCCCTGGCGGCGGCGACGCGCTGCGCCTGTCCCCCGGACAGGCCGGCACCGTTGACACCGAGGTGGCTAGTGCGGTCCAGGTCGCCGGCGCCCGCCAGCCGCAGGGCCGTGCCGACCAGCTCTTCGTCGGCAGAGGCAGCCCCCAGGGCCACGTTGGCGGTGACATCACCAGAGAACAGACCGGGTCGTTGGCCGGCCCAGGCCAGCCAGCCGCGGTCGTCGCCCGGTGCGATCGCCGAGCCGTCGATCCGGAGCGCACCCTCGAAGGGCACGAAGCCCTGCAGCGCACCGATCAGGGTGGATTTGCCCGCGCCGCTCGGACCGCTGAGCACGCTCAGTTGACCGGCTGTGAAGTCCTGGCTGAAGCCCTCGACGGTGACTGCGTCCCCGCGCCGCACCGTCATGTCGTCGAAGCTGAGCATCGTGGGGCGCATCGGCGGGCCAGCCGGCGCCGTCCCCGTCGTCTGCCGGTCGGGTGACTCGGTCCCGTCGTCTTCGAGGATCGCGAAAACCTCCTCGGCGGCGGCGAGGCCGTCGGCCGCGGCATGGAACTGCGCCCCAACCTGACGCAGCGGCAGGAACGCCTCCGGAGCCAGGAGCAGGACGAACAGACCGACGCCCAGCAGCAGCGAGCCGTCAACGAGGCGGATGCCGATCGACACTGCGATCAGCGCCACGGACAGGCTGCCGGCGAGTTCGAGCACGAAGCCGCTGAGGAAGGACACCCGCAGCACCTTCATGGTCCGGCCGCGGTACTCGTCGGTGAGAGTGCCGAGGCGCGTCGCCTGGCGGCGATCCCTGCCGAAGATCTTGAGGGTGGCCAGGCCGCCGACAACGTCGAGGAAACCCGCGGAGAGCCGCTGCAGGGCATCCCACTGCTGACGTTGCACGACCTGGGTGGCCTGACCGATCAGGATCATGAAGATCGGGATGATCGGCAGCACGATGATCACGGTGATGCCGCTGGCCGGATCCTGCCAGAGCATCAGCAGCACCAGGATGGGCGTCGCGATGGCCGTCAGCAACAGCTGGGGCAGGTACCTGGCGAAATAGTTGTCCAGGGCGTCCAGCCCGCTCGTGACCACTGTGGCCACCCTGGCGCCTTGCTGGCCGGCCAGCCAGTCCGGGCCGCGCTGAGCGAGACGGTCGAGGACCTTCGCGCGCAGCTGGCTCTTGACCGCCGCCGCACCCCGGTTCGCGGCGACCTCGAGCAGCCACACGATCAGCGCGCGAACGACGACAACGCCGGCGAGGGCCGCCACCGTGCCGCGGAGGCTGTCGAACGAATCACCGTTCACCGCCCGGGTGATGCCCTGGCTGAGCAGCCAGGCGAACGCCACAACGGCGAGGGTCTGAGCCAGCCCGAGAACGGCGCCGACAAGGAGGAACCAGCGCGCGGCGGAGGCGTGGGTGAGGAGCCGTGGATCGAGGGGACGCATCCCGTTCAGTGTACGGCGGCTTCGATGTGGCTCCGGCTGATTCGCTTGCGGAACACCCAGTAGGTCCAGCCCTGGTAACCCAGGATCACCGGTGCCGCGATCAGCGCGGTCCAACTCATCACCTGCAGCGTGTACGGGGTCGACGAGGCATTCTCGATGGTCAGGCTGTTGGCCAGGTCGTTGCTGGCCGGCATCACGTCGGGGAACAGCGAGGCGAACAGGGTCAGCACGGCGAAGCCGATGGTGAGGGCCATGAGGCCGAATGCCGTGCGTTCCTTGCCCCGCAGGTTGGCCAGGTAGGCGGTGATCAGGGCGACGGCCGCGACGGCGGCAAGGACGCCGGAGGCGAGGGTGCCGTAGGCCAGGGTGGTCCAGACCAGGAACGAGGCGGCGACGACGATGGTGATCAGTCCCGACTTGATCGCCAGCGAGCGGGCCCGCACCCGGATGTCGCCCTCGGTCTTGGCGGAGACGAAGATCACACCGTGCGTGAAGAAGAGCAACAGCGTGGTGAGCCCGGCCAACAGGGCGTAGGGGTTCAGGAGGTCGAAGAAGGAGCCGATGTAGTTGAAGTCCGCATCCAGCGGCACGCCGCGAACGACGTTGCCGAACGCCACGCCCCAGAGCAGGGCCGGCACCGCGGAGCCCACCACGATCATGGTGTCGAAGGACTTCTTCCACTTCAACTCCGGTCGCTGGTGCCGGTATTCGAACGACACTCCGCGGGCGATCAGCGCCAGCAGAATCAGAAGCAGCGCCAGGTAGAACCCGCTGAACATCGTGGCGTACCACTCCGGGAACGCCGCGAACAACGAGGCGCCGGCCACGATGACCCAGGTCTCGTTGAGGTCCCAGACCGGGCCGATGGTGTTGATGAGGACGCGGCGGTCGGTGTCGTCCTTGCCGAGGAAGGGCAGGGACATGCCGACACCGAAGTCGAAGCCGTCGAGGACGAAGTAGCCGATGAACATCGCGGCGATGATCCAGAACCACAGGATATTGAGTTCCATCGTGAGCTCCTAGTAGACCGTGGTCGTGTGCTTGATTTCGCCGGACACAGGGTCGGGCACCGGGGCGTCGTCCGGCCCCTTCTGCACGGCCTTGAGGATGAGCCGGAACTCCACCACCGCGAGGGCGCCGTACAGCAGGGTGAAGGCGATGAGGGAGATCAGGATCTCCAGCCCGCTCACATTCGGCGAGACACCATCCGCTGTCTTCAGCAGGCCGAAGACCAGCCAGGGTTGCCGGCCCATCTCGGTGAAGACCCAGCCGACGCTCATGGCCAGCAGCGACAGCGGGAAGGACCAGATCGCGATCTTCCAGATCCAGGTCTTGGGGCTCTTGCCCTTGCGGGTCACCCACAGGCCGCCGACGGCGACGAGGATGTGGGCGATGCCCAGTCCGATCATCCAGCGGAATGACCAGTAGGTCACCCAGATGATCGGGGCGTAGTCGCCGGGGCCGTACAGCTGGGTGTACTGCTCCTGCAGATTGTTGATGCCCTCAACGGTGCCGTCGAAGGTGTGCGTGGACAGGAACGACAGCAGGTACGGGATACGGATGGAGAAGAGCTCGCTGACCCCGTCAGGGGTGCCGAGGGTGAAGACCGAGAACGACGCGTTCGCGCCGGTGGCCGTGTGATACATGGCTTCGGCTGCGGCCATCTTCATCGGCTGCGCCTGCACCATGGCCAGGCTGAGCTGGTCGCCCATCAGGGTGGTCAGGGCCCCCGCAATCACCATCATCCACAGACCGAACTTGAGTGCGGGTCGCATCGTCTCGAGGTGCTGGTTGCGGGACAGGTGCCAGGCGGCGACCGAGATGATCAGGCCGGCAGACACCATGAAGCAGGCGAAAATCGTGTGCGGGAACGCCGCGAGGGCGATCGGGTTGGTGAGCAGCTCACCGATGCTGGTCAGCTCCGCCCGGCCCTTGACCTCGTTGATCTGGTAGGCGACGGGGTTCTGCATGAAGGCGTTGGCGGCGATGATGAAGTACGCCGACGCGATGCTGCCCACCGTCGTCAGCCAGATCGTGGCCAGGTGCAGCCCCTTGGGCAGCTTGTCCCAGCCGAAGATCCACAGTCCGATGAAGGTGGCCTCGAGGAAGAACGCGGCGATGCCCTCGAAGGCCAGGGGCGCGCCGAAGACGTCACCGACGAACCTGGAGTAGTCCGACCAGTTCATGCCGAACTGGAACTCCTGCACGATCCCGGTCACGACGCCCATGGCGAAGTTGATCAGGAAGATCTTGCCGAAGAAGTGGGTGAGCTGGAGGTACTTGGCCTTGTTGGTGCGGTACCAGGCGGTCTGGAAGATCGCCACCGTGGTGACCAGGCCGATGGTGAGTGGCACAAAAAGAAAGTGGTAGACCGTGGTCAGGCCGAACTGCCAGCGCGACAGGAGTAACGGATCGAGCCACTCGTTCATTTGTCCTCCGGGACGGTCTTTTCTACGTGTCGTAGAAGACTACTATTCTACGCACGGTAGAAACAGTCGCCGCGATTGATAAACTTCTGTCATGGGAAGTTTGGGTGTACTCGAGAGACTGTTGATGGACCTGCTCTGGTCTTCAGACCGCCCCCTGACGGCGAACGAATTGCGTGATGCCCTTCTCGACCCATCCGCAACGGGCACGAAGCCGTTGGCAACGACCACCGTGCTCACGGTGCTGTCCCGGCTGGAGAACAAGGGTTTCGTCACCCGCGACCGCGAGAGCCGACCGCACGGGTACACGGCGGTGAGTTCCCGTGCGCAGCACACCGCCGAGCTCATGCACGAGGTGCTGGGTACCACCACCGACCGCACGGCCACCCTGGCGCGCTTCATCGGCAACGTCAGCCCGCAGGAGGCGCAGACCTTGCGCGCTCTGCTCGAGAGCGTCGGACCGTCCGCAGAGTGACGAGCTCCAGTTCTCTCCGGCGGGTTGCGCTCTGCGCTCCCCCGACGCCGGATCGGTAGGTCACTGGCGTGCTCGCGACCGCACTGTTACTCATGGTGCTTGCCGTCATCCTGGCCTGGCCCGTACCGATCGTGCTCGCCGGCTCGGCTTGGCCGGCGACGGCGCCCGGCCTGGCACTGGCACTGTGGCAGTCGATCGCCCTCGCCGGCGGCATCTCGATGATCAGCTCGTTACTGGTCTTCGGCTTGATCCCGTTCGGTTCCGCGCCGGTTCCGGCGCTGACGGCCCTGTCCGCCCACGTCGTCGCCGGCACCCTGCCTGCGGGAGCCACCCTGGCAGGTGTGATGTCGCTCTGCCTGGCACTGATCCTGGGCACCCATCTGCTGCTCAATCTCAGCGCCACCTTCATCAGGGCGGAACGGCAGCGCCGCCGCCACCACACCCTGATCGGGCTGCTGAGCGACCCTCTGCCGTTCGACACGTCGGGCACCAGAGTCATCGACTACGCCGCACCCGTGGCCTATTGCCTACCCGGCGCGACGCGGTCGGCGACGGTCTTGTCGCGTGGTCTGCTGCGACTGCTCGATGCCGACCAGCTGCGGGCCGTCGTCGCCCACGAACGCGCCCATCTGCGCCAACAACACCACCTGGTGCTCCTGGCCTTCAAATCCTGGCACAGCGCCCTGCCCTGGTTCCCCATCGCCAACCGCGCAGAGAATGCGGTCGCCCTGCTGGTGGAAATGCTCGCTGACGACACGGCCAGGCAGGAGGTCGACGACCGCACACTGGCGACGGCCATCGCGCTCGTGGGTACCGCCCACCTGGCCGATGCGCCCGGACCGGCGTCAGCCGAGACCGCGGGCGGCCGCGCGGCCAACGGCAGCACCGGACTCGCGGAGACCGGATTCGCGGAGACCGGATTCGCGGAGACCGGATTCGCGGATGCCGGATTCAGCGCGGAGGGTCACGGCGCCGGGCCTCGCCGGAACCATTCGGTCGACGGGTCCGCCGACATGGTGGGGCCGCGGGTGCACCGTCTCCTCAGCGCGGGGCCGGCGTTGGGCCCGATTCGTCGCACCATTGTGATCGGCGCGACGGCGGGTTTGCTCGTGCTTCCCGCCGTGCTGCTCGTCACAACCTGACCCGGGCATACGAACGGCCCCGCCGCTTGGCGGGGCCGTTCGGGTTCGGTCTGTCGACCTGGTTGCGAGGGGCGCTCTAGAGCAGCCCGGCCTTGGTCAGCCAGTCCGTTGCGATGGTGTCTGCTGCGGCCTGATCGTTCACGCTCTGGGAGTTCAGCTCGACGAGAGTGTCGGCGGTGAGCTTGGCGCTCACGGCATTGATGATCTCGGCCGCGCCGTCGTCGACCTTGTCGGAGACGACGGGCACAACGTTGTCCGCGAAGAACAGACCGTCGGGGTCGTCGAGGGCGACGAGGTTGTTCGAGGAGATGTTCGGGTCGGCCGTATAGACGTTAGCCAGCTGGATCTTGTTATCGACCAGGGACTTGACCGTCAGCGGCCCGCCGTTGTCCTCGACGGGCGTGAAGCCGGCGATTTCGATGCCGTACTTCTCTTTCAGGGCGGTGGGGCCGTACGGGCGGGTCTCGAGCTCCGAGTTGCCGCCCACTGTGATCGGTTCGGTCACCTTGCTGAGCGAGGCGATGTCGGTGAGGCCGTAGGTGTCGGCAAAGGCTTGGGTCACGGTCCAGGAGTTCTGGTCGGTCGCCTCCGCCATGTCCAGCACGCTCACGCCGTCAGGCAGGGCCTCCTGCAGCTGCGTGTAGGTCTCGTCGGCGGTGCCGCCGGCGGCGTCTGGCTTCAGCGCCTGCAACAGGCTGCCCGTGTATTCGGGGAAGACATCGATGGAGCCGCCTTCGATCTCGGGCAGGTATGCCTCGCGCTGGCCGATCCGGAACTGACGGTCGACTGTGTAGCCGCCGTCTTCCAGGGCCTGGGCATAGATCTCGGCGATGATCTCGTTGGAGTAGTAGTCCTGCGAGCCCACCACGAGGGTGTCGGTGTCGCCCGAGCTGCTATTTCCTTCGTCCAGCGGATCGCCGGACGCACACCCTGCAAGGGCTACGACTGCCCCAACCGCGACCGCGCTGACAAGCGCGAGCCGGCCTCTTGTGATTGTGAACATGCTGTTGTCCTTCCTCAGGTACCGATGGTTCGGTAGTGGTGTCACCGAATTGCTGTGGAGCGTTCGGGGAGATTCGCGGAGATGCTGGGCCGGCCGGCGTTCCCGGACCCGGGTCCGGCACGGCCGGAAACACCCCGTGGTACGACAAACCGCTGGATGAGCGCAAAGATTCCCTCCAGCACAAGCGCCAACAGGATCACGAGAATAGACCCGCCCAGCATCTCGGCATAGTCGCGGTTCTTCAACCCGGAAAACAGGTAGCGGCCCAGACCGATATCGGCCACGTAGGCCGCGAGCGTGGCGGTCGCGATGACCTGCAAGGTGGCCGAGCGCAATCCGCCGATCAGGAGCGGGAGGCCAAGCGGGACCTCCACCTTGCGCACGATCTGCAGCTCAGACATCCCCACCGCACGCGCAGCGTCGACGGTGCGCCGGTCGATGGCCTCGAATCCGGTGTACGCGCCGGCCAGAATCGGCGGGATGGCCAGCACGGTCAACGCCACGTATGGTGCCACGACGCCGATGCCGACCCAGAGGGCGACCAGGGTGAGCAGACCCAGCGTCGGGATGGCCCGCAGTCCCCCCGAGGTCATGACCGCCAGGGAACGACCGCGGCCGGTGTGGCCGATCAGGTAGCCAAGCGGAATCGCGATCGCCGACGCGATCACCAGGGTGACCAGGGTGAAGAGAAGGTGCTGGGCGAGGCGCAACGGGATCGCGTTCAGGCCCACGTAGTTGGCCGGGTCGAGAATCCAGTCGATGGCGCTGGCGAAGAGGTTCATGCCGCCGTCACCTCCACGGCTGCGGATCGTTTGGTGCCGGCCCCTCGGCGGGTCCAGGGCATCAGCACCCGGCCGGCAAGGACCAGCGCTCCGTCGAGGAGCAGGGCCAGGCCCACCGTGGTTACCAGGCCGGCGATGATCTCGGCCTGAATCCCGCGCTGGAAGCCGTCGGTGAACAGGCTGCCGAGGCTCTGCACGCCGACGACCGCGCCCACGGTGACCAGGCTCACGGTGCTGACCACAACGACCCGCATGCCGGCTAGCAGCACCGGGCCGGACAGCGGCAGTTCCACCTGCCAGAACCGCGACCATGTCGAGTAGCCCACGGCGGAGGCGGATTGGCGCACGTCGGCATCCACGGAATCGAGACCGTCGGACACCACCCGAACCATGAGGGCGATGCCGTAGAGAGTGAGGGCGACGATCACGTTCACCGGCGACAGCAGCCCGGTACCGATCACGGCCGGCAGCACAAAGATGAGGGGAAGGGAGGGCACAGCGTAGAGCAGGCCGGCGGCGGTGAGGATGATTCCCCTGCTGATCCTGTAACGCCGCGCCAACCAGCCCAACGGGAGTGCGATCACGAAGCAGAGCACGATCGGCGGCAGGCTCAGGACCACGTGGTCCAGGGTGCGCGCCCAGATCAGGCCGAGGTTGGCCAGCACCCAGGTCATCGGTCGCCTTCGGTGCCCGTCGCGGATCCCACCGCGTCGCGGGCGGCCGGGCCCCGTGGAGTGCCCGTTGCCGAGGCCGCTCCCCCGTTCAGCACCCCGGCCAGGCGTCCGTCGCTGTCGACGACCACATCCTCGTCGCCGTGGCGCTCCACATGCAGTGCCCGGCGACCGCGGTCGGCGCCGACGAAGCTGGCGACGAAGTCGTCGGCTGGGCGCGCCAACAGATCGGCCGGCGACCCGACCTGGGCGATGCGGCCCCCCTCACGCAGAATGACGATCTGGTCGCCCAGCAGGAAGGCCTCTTCGATGTCGTGGGTGACGAAGACGACGGTCTTGTCCAGCTCTTTCTGCAGTCGCACCAGCTCCTGCTGGAGTTCCGCGCGCACGATCGGGTCAACGGCCCCGAACGGTTCGTCCATCAGCAGGATGTTCGGGTTGACGGCAAGCCCCCTGGCCACACCGACGCGTTGCTGCTGGCCCCCGGAGAGCTGGCTCGGGTATCGGTCGGCCAGCGCACGGTCCAGGCCGACGGTGTCGAGCAACGCCAGGGCATCCGCTCTGGCCTGCCGCTTCGGGGTGCCGCGCAGCAACGGAACCGTGGCCACGTTGTCGATGACCGTGCGGTGCGGGAGCAACCCGGAGTTCTGCATGACGTATCCGATTCCGCGGCGCAGCTTCACCGGT
>Ga0247816_10000403_pt1 | contig 24603 bp, 34 predicted proteins | sample UWRJL209509C1_FD_179930 | JGI IMG/M metagenome (GOLD analysis project Ga0247816, IMG submission 179930) | Plant litter microbial communities from Arlington Agricultural Research Station in Wisconsin, United States - UWRJ-L209-509C-1 | ecosystem: Environmental > Terrestrial > Plant litter >...
ACTATTTATTAGTATTTTTAGCTTACTTGTTATAAGGGGATACTTACCTAAAATTAACTTAAATAATATATTATTCAACAATAACATCATTTTTATATTGTTTTTGTTCTAATATATATTTTTGCTCATTATAATCAAAATTGTTATTTAATAAATATCTATCTATAAAATAATTATTAAATGGTAATAAATCCACTCGGGTATTAATTGAAGATAAAAAACTTATAAATATACATACACAAATATTTAGTATCCATAGTTTTTGCCTAGTATTATTTATTTGCGCTAATAACACAAATGCAAACGGCATAAAATATAAATTAAATCTAGTAGTAATTATTAATAAAGAAAATATAGGATATAAAACTATACCCAAAGTATATAATTTAAATAATAAATAGTTGTATTGATTATGTAATATATCATTTCTATTTATTTTAATAACATAATATATTAATAAATACACAATGTATTTTAACCAAGTAGACATATTTGCAACTGCATTATATGCGGTATTTTCTGTATAAGAATTAAATTTACTATATATAAAATCAAAGCTTAAGTATAAAAATGGAATAGCCAAAATTACAAAAATTAATAATAAAATTAATCTAGATTTGCCTTTAAGCCAAAAATATAATATAAATGGAATAATAATTATCGAACTAAAATGAAACAATAAAGATATAATAAAGCTAAATATAGCTAAAAATGTTCTTTGCCTAAATAACAAACTAAGCCCTATTAATACTAGACTAAAAGCTAGCCCCTGCCTTAAAGCCTGCATCCATAATGCCCAAGAAAAAATTAGGAAAAATGCAGTATAAATATATGCCCAATATTTAATCTTTAAAGTCTTTATAAAAAAACTTAGACTTAAGACATTAATAATAGCAATAAGTATATATAATATATTTATACTAAAGCCAAAATATTGGACTAATTTAATTAAAGCAATAAATCCTGCTTCAAAATGACTAATATCTTTACATTCATTAAAAGAATCTAAAAAACTATAATCATAAATACAAGTGAAATAAGACTGATAATTTACCCAGTCCCAAGCATTATAATATTTACCGCCAATTATAAAAATTAAAAGTATATTAGCAAACGTTATATTAAATATTGAACGTTTATATAATACTAAAATACTTTGCATATATAGTATAAAAGCAGTAAAAATATATAACATATTATTTAAAAAATATTTTTTTCAATCTAACTACTATACTTTGTGGAAACAGCATATGACCTAAATTTTTAATTAAGCCTAAATACCAATAAATATTACCTAAATCAAAATACCTAATTTGTAAATTTAAAGTAGATAAAACTTGGGTTTTTCTTTTACTGCCTGAAATTCCATTAGGTTTAATTTCAAATTGCACAACATTTTCAGCTAAATTTTGAGCTTTATAATATTTCAATAACCTAAGTAATAAATCCATATCTTCAGCAGCTTCAAAATTTTTGGTATAATTACCAACTTTTATTACATAATGTGTATTAAACATTAAGGCTGGATGAACATATGTACCTTTGAAGAAAAATAATTTTTTGATATTTGTATCAGTTAGAGGGGGCTTTAATGTATATAAAATTTTCTTTACACTATCTATAGCCTGAGCACCGCCGCCTATCCATGCTAAATTAGTATGCGAACTCATAATATTATACTGTTTTTCAAAACGATTATTAAGCGCAATATCTCCACAATCTATTCTAGCAAAATATTTAAACCCTTGATCGTAAATTATTTCTACGCCTAAATTTAAGGTATTCTCTATGCCTGAATTAATATTTTTTCTATGAATTTGAATAAAATGCGGTAGAAATTGTTCTTTGTCTATTTTAATAGGCTTATCACTTCCATCATCAACAATTAATATATTTAATGGAAAACCTTTATCTAAAGATTTTAGAGTTTCAATTAGTTTTTCATTAGCATTATAAACCGGAATTAGGACACAAACGGGAGATACTATTGTAGGTAAAACATTCATATGATTTTGCAGTTTTTTATTGTTAGTATTATAACTCAATATAAAACAATCTTACTAATTTTTATTTTGGCGAGAATTTCTACACAACATGTAAAGAACTTTTTTAGCAGTTTAATTTTAGGTAAGTATGTAAGGTGCAGTCAACTGCTAAAATCTTGCAATTAATCTATAAAAAACACCTATTTAATGCCATGTACAACTAAATATAGCTAAACTTTTAGTACTGTCATTCCCGCGCAGGGAATCCATAAACGCAAAATTTAATGCAAAAAATACCAGTAGTTTACATCATTACTAATCAAAAAACTCCATTTAATTAAATCAACTTAGATGAAAAATTTATTTTTTTAACTGAATATATTTATAAATATAGACTATATTCATTATTATATAACTTAAACCTATAGAATAAATTGCACCATATATATGAAATTTAGGGATAAGAATATTACATAATATTAACATGATAATTACACCTAAAAACCATACACTGCCAATAAAAACATATTTTTTATAATTTAGAAATATATTGTAAAATAAATAATTAAGTAAAATAAAAGGAGAAATACAGACTGCTATATTTAATATATTAGATGCTTTTACGTATCTCTCATCAAGTAAAAATTGAATTATATAATCTGATATTAGTAAACTGCCTACAATTCCTAAAATACTTATGCCAATAATAAAATATATAATTTGTTTAATTTTTTGCGGATTTTTATAAGCAAAAATAAATCTGTTAATCAATACCACTAATATAGTTTGAGTGACTAATATAAAGGCATCATTAAGCTGCATAGCCACTGAATAAATACTTAATTCACTATATGTAACATACTTTTGTAAAAAATATCTATCAATTCTTAGAAATACAAAGCTGGCACTTAAGCCAATTCCAATAATAGCCCCATTATATAATAATTTATTAAAGATATATTTATCAAATTTTCCCCAAGCTAATTTATGTTTAGATGTAAAATAAACAGTATGTAAAAATATACTAAAGACAACTAATTCAGCTAAATATGCATACGCAAAATTTTCAAAACTTAAATTATTTTTGGCAATTAAATATACTCCCGCTAATCTAATACTAAGACCAATAAATCTAGCTAGACTTATCCAAATATATTGATTTAACACCATAAACCAACATAGAAAAATCCCGCCGACTTCAACAAAAATTGGAGAAATCATTAATATAATAAAAGTTATACGTATTTTATAATCTGCAATGTAAAAATATGCTATAAATAAACCTAAAATTAGCGAACATACAGTATAAAATACTCTTAAATACCAGCCATGAGTTATTATACTAGCCCTTAAATACTTATATTTACTTAATTTGGGTATAATTAGCTCAGAACCTGCCCAGCATGTAAGACTGCTAAACATTACCACTAAAGAAGCAGCATATAAATATTTGCCGTTATCTTCAAGGGATAAGCTGCCTGCCATTAGCTTTAAACATAATAAGGTAACTAATAATTGAATGACTTTTTCAATTACTGAAATGCTAATATTAAATTTAGCCGAAGAAAAAAACTTGCTTTTATTTGTGTTGATTTTTATTTGCATATTGAAAATAATAAATATAGGTAGGTATCTACTAGCCTTTTGCCCTTTCTAAAAATTTTCAAAATGCAATACTTCGGGAAATGGTTCATAATAACTATCAAAGATTAAATTTTAATTTTTGCCTAAGATAAATTTCTTAATTTTTGATAGAAATTTATGATGCTTGGGAATCCAGCTGGCGTTAAAATGATGTATAGCATAAGTATTTTTGCTTTTATTACATAAATAATCACTAGGATAAATATGTATATCATCAGCTAAAACTTGATAGCTGTCATCTATTTTTATATTATATTTTTGTTTTAACTGTGTAGTAATAATTTGTGTATTGGTAGTTAAATCCATTTGATTATTAATTATAAAATCTTTATTTTTATAATATTGTAATAAATTTTCTACCCATATACCTTTAGGAACTGAACCCATTACGGCTGTAATCGGCGATAAATTCCCCATATAATTTTCAAAACCGCTAAATGCACTATGCTCTAAAAATCTGTCTAAAGGCTTAAACACCTCAACATCTGTATCTAAATAAATTCCGCCATGCTCGTATAAGGCATATAAACGCACATAATCACTAATAAATGCCCATTTTTTAGCCTTATAAGCTTGTTTAACGTAATTATTAGAATCTATATCAAAACTATCTTCATTCCATTCTATTACTTGATATTCTGGTAAGTAGTTTTGCCAAGACTGCATACATTTTAAAATTAATTCAGATTTTGGATTGCGTCCAAACCAGCAGTAATGAATAATTTTAGGGATTTTTATCTTAACTGTATTATTTTGCATAATCATAAATGCTCTAATAAAATATTTTGAATTTGTAAACTAGCAGTGCCGTCGCCATAGATATTGCGTATTTTACTCATATAAGAATAATCATTTTGATTATCGACTAAATTTATAACTTCATTATAAATTTTAATACTATCTGTACCGATTAATTTAGCTATTCCCAAAGATACTGCTTCAGGACGCTCAGTTGTATTTCTCATTACTAATAAAGGTTTGCCAATCGCTGAAGCTTCTTCTTGTATACCGCCGCTATCAGTTAAGATTAAATAGCTATTGGTCATTAAGTATACAAAATCTAAATATTCCTGCGGAGGCATTAAAAATATATTATTAGCCTTATTTAAAATTTCTTCTACAGGTTGTTTAATATTAGGATTTAAATGTACAGGATATACTATTTGTATATCTTTTCTTTGTGATAATTGTTTTAATGCTTTGCAGATTGAATTTATACCATCGCCAAAATTTTCTCTGCGATGTCCTGTAACTAAAATTAATTTTTTATCTTTATCTAAAAATTCAAATTTTTTAGCTAATTTATTCTTTAAATCTACATCTATTAAAATTTGATTACGTATAAATAATAAAGAATCTATAACTGTATTACCTGTGATATATAAATTATCTGTATACCCTTCATCGATTAAATTTTGTTTAGCTTGTAGTGTGGGGCAAAAATGAAAATCAGCCACAGTTGCTGTTACTTTACGGTTAATTTCTTCCGGCCACGGTGAATATTTATTATAGGTTCTAAGCCCTGCTTCTACATGACCAATCTTTACTTTATTATAATAAGCAGCTAAAGATGTACTTAAAGTGGTAGTGGTATCACCATGTACTAAAATAATATGTGGTTTAAAATCATCAATAACTGGGCTAATTTTTATTAAAATATCAGCGGTTAAAGTTTCTAAACTTTGATTAGATTTCATAACTTGTAAATCATAGTTAGGAATTATATTAAATAATTCTAATACTTGAGTTAACATTTCTTTATGCTGCCCTGTAATACAAATCTTTACATCAAAATTTGGGTTAATATTTAGAGTATTAAATACGCTTGCCATTTTTATAGCTTCAGGTCGTGTGCCAAATACTAACAAAACTTTTTTCTTAAACATTAATTAAGCACTTTCATTTTTTATAATATAAAACTGATATGTAAGCATAACAGTATAAGCAATAAATATTGCGTATATCATACCATATAAACCAAAGGTCGGCACTAAAAGCAAAGTAGCAATACCCAGACAGCTAATTCCAATTATCCAAATAAAAATTTGAAAAAAATATTTTTTTTGTCTGAGCCACCACATACTGCATAATTGCTGCAAAAAAATAAAAATAGAAAACCAGCAGCTTAATTCTAATAAATATGTATTAGGTAAATAACTTACTCCTAAAACTAAACTCACAATTTTTACGCTAAAAATATTAATTATAAAACTAAAAATTAAAGCAAAAATGGTTAAAGCTATAGCATTAATATAAAATTTATTTTTAACCCCGTGAGTTTCTTTAGTAAAGATAAAATATGGTGCTAATATATTACAAATTGCAACACCTACATTAAACCATGATTCATTAATTTGCATAATTGCTGAGTAACTGCCCAAAATTTTGTAGTCAACCAATTTTTCTAATAAAATTCTATCTAACTTTAAAAATATATAATTAAAAGTTAAACCAATACCAATAATTAACCCATGCCAAAACATAGATTTAGCTACTTTATAATTAAATTTACCCCAGCCGCAGTTATTTGGGTGTTTATAATAAATATATACAGCTAACATTCCAATTACTATAGCTTCAATAAAATATGCAAGGCTAAAATAGTAAAAATTTATATCATTAACTTTACTAAACACATATACAACTATAAATCTAGCTAATAATCCAAGAGTTCTAACGCCGCTAAACCAAATATTACGCCCAGTTGCGGTAAACCAGCAGGCAAAAACTACCAATACTTCAGAAAACAATGGTCCAATTAAAAAAATTAAAAAAGCGATTTTAATATCGGTTTCTTTTAAAAACAATAAACAAAATATTAAACCTATAATAAAGCATACAATAGCGTAAAAAATTCTTAAATAAAAACCTGTAGCAATTATATTTTTCTTTAAATAGTGATATTTGGATAATTTAGGAACAATTAATTCAGCACCTGCATAAAAACTTATAGTTAAAAATACAGCACTCCAGCTATAGGCATAAAAAAATTTACCATTATCAGTAAGGCTAATACTATTAGCAATTATTCCAAACGAGCTAATAGTTAAAACTAACTGCAATAATCTTTCAATAAATACTATAAAAATATTAAAGGTAATTTTTGGATTTTTTTTTATAAATGTTAAAATCATGATAAAATTAAAAAAATAATTTAAAAAAAATGCTAAGAATATTATGAATCTAAGAAATGTTGGTGGGTCGTGGGCGATTCGAACGCCCGACCAACGGATTAAAAGTCCGCTGCTCTACCGGCTGAGCTAACGACCCCATGTGTCAAGAACTAAATTATATAATATTTATTAGATTTTTGTCAATATATTTACTAATTATTTTCTAAAATTTTTACTCCTGTTTTAGCTTGTAGTTCTTCAAAAGTAATATCATCACATTTTTCAACTAAAACTAGACCATTAGGACTAATATCAAAAACCGCTAAATTAGTAATTATTCTATTAACAACTTTAGTACCCGTAAGAGGCAGAGTACACTCTGGTAAAATTTTTAACTCTTGCGTACCATCTTTTTTAGTCGCTACATGCTCCATTAAAACAATTATTTTTTTTACCCCTGCTACTAAATCCATAGCACCGCCCATACCTTTAACCAGCTTATTGGGAATCATCCAATTAGCAATATCGCCGCTGGAGCTAACTTGCATTGCACCTAAAATAGCCAAATCAATATGCCCACCGCGTATCATAGCAAAAGACTCAGCACTATTCATATAGCTTGCACCAATTCTAGCTGTCACAGTTTGTTTGCCGGCATTAATTAAATCAGCATCTACTTCTTCCTCATATGGATATCTATCAATACCCAATAGCCCATTTTCAGACTGTAGCCACACATCCATATTATCTGGAATATAGTTAGCTACCAAAGTTGGTAAACCAATCCCTAAATTTATATAAAAACCATCTTGTAATTCTAAAGCGGCTTTTTTAGCCATTTGTTCGTGAGACCACATATTTGTTCCTTTTACACTTTTTATTTAGTATATTAAATTTAGGTAAGTATCTCCTCATAGCACGTAAGGTGCAGTCAACTGCTAAAATCTTGGCAGTTAATCTATAAAAAACACCTATTTAGACATTTAAGCTTACGTGCTATGAGGAGATACTTACCTAAATTTTTCCTGCAAGCTGGTATGGTAATAAAGACTTTTCAAAATCTTTATCCTCATAAAATATGTAATTATCATTACCGTCACAATAACTACCTGTTTCTTTAGCACCTTTTTCTAATCTGCTAATAATTATCTGTTTAATCTCTAAATCTAAATCTTTAAATGCTTTAGTAAATTGTATTATACTTTTATGTGTTTCTTGTGAAATAGAATTTAAATTATTTAAATAACATTGATTTTTTGCTAAAAATAAAATTTTAACAGGTTTTTTTCTTAAGCCAAAATCTATTTTATTTAATTCCTCATTTGTTACATAAGATAAATATTTATTATTTAGAATAAAATCCAGTGTATCATCAATATCTTTTCTTACTAAACTAAGAGATGATAACTGCTGCATTGATTGCGGCGTAATAAATTCTCTACCTGTTTGTGTTGTTAATAATTTAACAACAGATGTACAAAAATTTATATAATGTAATTGATTCTTATAATTAATAAGTATCGTTAATGCTTCATCAATACTATTCTCTATTTTGTCTATTTCTTTAATATCATATTCTTTTATTTCGTTTTCTGATCCTAATATAGGATGTGAAAATTGACTTATTTCATGCAGTAATTTAACAAAATCCTGCTGATCATTATCATTATAAATATCTATTGTGGACAGAAGTTTATTAAAAAGTGATAATACAAATAATTTTTTTTGCTCATCAATACCCCCGCTATGTATGCTGCTAAGATTATCAATCCACACTGTAAAATATTTGTTAGGATTAATAACTTTGCCTTTTTTATCTTTTTCAAAGACTTGAATAGTTTCTTTTATTTCTATTCCCTGTGCATAACTTGGCGGAAAACTAATATTAGAATATTTACTGCCTAAGTTGTGTAAAAAATTCTCTTGTTTGGTATATCTAAATCCGTCTTCTTCAGCTTTAGGTTTAAATTTATTTAATTGTTTAATAGATAATTGTTTTAAATAACTATGTATATGCATATAAACTGTTTTTATTAATAATAATATATTTTATATTATTGTACTTTTTTAATATATTATGGCTTACCCTCTTAAATTATTTTTTACAATTAATTTTATGAACGTGCTAACAATAAGTAGTTAAGTCTAATAAATAAAAGACTAGATAAAGCCAAGATATATATAAATAGGTAAGTATCATATAAAAAATATATATTTGGTTATTTTTTGTACTATTTATTAGTATGTTTTATCTTACTTGTTATAAGGGGATACTTACCTATAAATATTATAATCAAAAAAATATCTAGGCATGCAAGACTAGCTTTTCAATTCTTTTATTTGGATTAGGATTTAAGACTATTCTATCGACATAAATGCCAGGTGTATGAATATTTTCAGGATCTAATTCTCCCACTTCAACAATATGTTCTACTTCAACAATAGTTATTTTAGCTGCCATGGCACATAGCGGATTAAAGTTACGGGCTGTTTTACGATATACTACATTGCCTAATCTATCAGCCTTATATGCTTTTACCAAACCAACATCCGCATATAAAGCATGTTCTAATATATGCATTTTACCATTAAATTCTCTATGCTCTTTATTGTTTGCTACTACTGTACCTACTCCAGTTTGAGTATAAAAAGCTGGAATACCAGCACCTGCCGCACGTAATTTTTCAGCTAAACTGCCTTGTGGAGTAAATTCAAGTTCTAATTCGTTATTTAAAAATTGTCTTTCAAACTCTTTATTTTCACCTACATATGAAGCAACCATTTTCTTGACTTGATGAGATTTTAATAATATACCAAGACCTATATTATCAATTCCTGCATTATTTGAAATACAAGTTAAACCTTTAACTTCAAGTTCTTTAATAACATTGATTAATAATTCTGGAATACCACATAAACCAAAACCCCCTACTGCTAGAACTTGGTCATCTTTAATAATATCTTTTAAGGCTTGCATTGCATTGGGAAATATTTTATTCATAATAATAATTAACCTTAATTTTAGTTATAGTTATCGCTTATTATGTATTATGTATCTATGCAATAGGTTTTACAAGCACAGTGTTGTATGTTAATTATACTTCACTGCGCTTATGCTCTTATATTACTTAATAATGAGAATCTGCACCAATTAATGCAGCATTGGTAGCTGTAAATCCAATCGGACCTTCAGTATTATATGTTGTGCTGCCTGTAAAAGTATTACCGTTATCATTAGATTTAATTTGCAGTGCCACAACTTGCTGATTAGTACGACAACCTATTAACCAAATTCCACCGTCATGCCATGGTGCAGCATCACCGCCCCACTGATTTTGAACTTGGTAATTATTAGCACTTAATTGTTTTGCCTTAAAGCCAATAGCACCTTCTCCAGCATAAGTCATAGTACCTGTTAAAGTTTTACCAGCATCATTAGATGATATATTAACACTAACAACTGCTTGATCACGACATCCTATTACCCAAACACCGCCGTCATGCCATGGAGCTGTATTACCGCCCCATTGATTTTGCGTGTTATATACTCCGCCATCAACATTAGCACTTTGAAAGCCAATAGGGCCTTCATTAGCATATGTCATAGTACCTGTTAAAGTTTGACCATTATCATTTGATGTAACATTAATAGCCACAACATTTTGATTCTCACGGCAGCCTATTACCCAATTTCCGCCATCATGCCATGGTGCAGAATCACCGCCCCATTGATTTTGCACAGCATAAGTATTAGCTTGTGTTAAAACTGCCTTAAAGCCAATCGGACCTTCTCCAGAATAGGTCATAGTACCTGTTAAAGTTTTACCGCTATCTTTTGAAGTAATATTTAAAGCTATAACATTTTGTTCATTTCTACATCCAATAATCCATACACCGCCTTCATTCCAAGAAGCAGAACTACCGCCCCATTGATTTTTAACATGATGTAAATTATTAGATGTTTTACTTGTATTCGTCATTTTATCTCCAATATTATAAAAACATAATATGTATAATACATATCACAAAGTATATTTTTATGTTCTAAAATATTACTTACTTAATTAAATAAATATTTTTACATAAAAATTCATGTTAGTAGTTGGGTTTTAACTTAAATTAATGTCTTCCCCGCTCTACTTAGCTATATTAAAATAAAAAATACTTTAATAATAAGACAATTCTAATAACTATTAAAATTAATTTTACTCACATGAGGTATTATTAGTAAAAAATTTACTGACAAGTCCTCCTAATAATGCTCCCATAATTGGAGCAACCCAAAACACCCATAATTGATATATTGATTGAAATCCTACTAAGAATGCAGCAGCTGTACTTTTAGAGGGGTTTATAGCCCCATTATTGATTGGAATACTTACCAAATATATAGCGGTAAATGTTATACCTGAAACAAGGGGTAAAATATATTGACTGTTCTTTAAATTATTAGCTAAGATAAAAATAAATGAAAATAAAAATGAAAAGACTAATTCACTAATAAACACTGCTTGTAAAGAATAATGTGCTGGAGAAAAATCAGCAAATCCATTAACCCCTAAACTATTTTCAGCAATAATAAAACCTTGTTTACCTGTAGCAATTAAATAAATTATTGTGACTGCAAAAATTGCCCCTGCTGTTTGCGCTACTACATACTCTATCATATTCAAAAAACTAAATTTGCCGCTAACCCAAAGACCAACAGTAGCTACCGGATTAAAATTTGCCCCCGAAAATTTATATAATGCATAAGAGACTGCTATAATTGCTAGACCAAAACTTAATGCAATGCCTAAAATTCCAATTCCATTAGAAAAATTAGAGGCAATTGTATAGCTTCCACAGCCTAATAAAATAATAAAAAATGTCCCAATAAATTCTGCCAAAATAGCTTTTTTTATATCCATATATGCCTCAAATTATCTTTAATAATTAAAATTGTACATAATAAATTAATTATACAGAATGATTATCGTTTAATGTTGCTATATAACAACAAAATTTAGATATAAAAAAAGCACATAAAACTATTTTTTTATTGAGTAATATCAGTAATCATATTATGATTATTTGGCTTATTTATTTCAACGCTCTTCAATACAGTTCTTGAATTTGCCAGATGACTGAAATGAGGTTCTATGAAAATTTTACTAGGGACAGAAATAAATTTACCATCAAAATTAGTTAGAGCTGGTATCTTTTGATTCTCAAAGTGTCCCCCATTCAAGATTCCTTGGCCATAACTTATATTTTCTTCATAAGAAGGCGTAGATGATATTTGTTTAACAACTGGACTGTATAAATATATAATATTTTTTTCTAATGTTAAATTTGCTAGCGCATCTGCATCAATTACATATGCATTAATTTTTATAGTTATATTAGCTGGGTTATTGCCAATTATCTTTACATTAGATTGACTAAGCTGATTAGATATCATAATTTTAATTTCTTTTTAATTTAAGTTTTATATAAAGTATATTAGGTAAATACAAGTATTTACCTTTTAAAGTAATATTTAGATTATTACTTAATTACTCATCGCCCTCAACTTCTAATACTTCATTAGTAGTTTCAGGTCTATCTAATAATTCTACATAAGCCATAGGAGCATTGTCCCCATGTCTGAAACCAAATTTTAAAATACGTAAATAGCCGCCTGGACGAGTTTGAAAACGCGGACCTAATTCATTAAATAATTTAGTTACGATGTCTCTATCACGCAAGCGGGCAAATGCAAGTCTTCGGTTTGCAACGCTGTCTTTTTTTGCTAAAGTAATTAAACGTTCAGCTACTCTTCTTAATTCTTTAGCTTTAGGTAAAGTAGTTTTAATAGCTTCTTCTCTTAACAATGCTTGGCATAAATTGCGTAACATTGCTAAACGATGAGAAGAGGTTCTATTTAGTTTTCGAAGGCCGTGTTTATGGCGCATATTATATCCTTTAAAAATCTTAAATTCTGTATCTTCTATCAAACATAAGTTTGCGGTACAGTTAATGCTTTATTAAAAATAATAAAGCATAATTATAACATAAATTATTTACCAGCACTAGATAAAGCTTGCGCCCATCCTTCAACTTTTGTGCCTAATGATAAATTTCTAGAAGCTAAAGCTGCTTTAATTTCAGTTAAAGATTTACGTCCTAGATTTGGTGTTTTTAATAAATCAGATTCTGAGCATTGTACTAAATTGCCAATATACATAATATTTTCTGATTTTAGGCAATTTGCCGAACGAACTGTGAGCTCTAAATCATCAATAGAATGTAATAATAAAGGATTAATTTTTGTTGGTTTTGGTGCTGCTTCTGTTAATAAATCTTTATCTTCTAATGATGCAAATACCATTAAATATTCTATTAATAATCTAACTGATTTACGAATTGATTCTTCTGGAGTAGTAACTCCATTTGTTTCAATTACTAATACTAATCTGTCTAAATCTGTACGTTGTTCTACGCGAGCTGATTCTACTGTATAAGTTACCCTAACTATTGGAGAAAAAGAAGCATCTAAAATAATAGAACCGATTGAAATAGTTTCACCATCATGTGAACGCATATTACCAGGCACATATCCTCTGCCGGATTCAACTTTTATTTTTAAGCTTAATTTTCCATTCGGTGCTAAATTAGCAATTACATGGTTAGGATTTAGTATTTCAACATCGTGAGTCGTTTGAATGTCTGAAGCTAAAACAGGACCCTCACCTTCTTTTTCTAAATCTAATACAACCTCATTACGATCATGTAATTTAAATATTATACCTTTTAGATTTAATAAAATATTAACTACATCTTCATATACACCGTCAATTGTTGAATATTCGTGTACCACGCCAGAGATAGTAACTTCAGTAGCAGCATAACCTGTCATTGAAGAAAGTAATACTCTGCGTAAAGCATTACCTAAAGTATGTCCATAGCCACGTTCAAATGGCTCCATAACAACTCTGGAACAGTTTTCACTAATTTTTTCAATATCGATGATTTTAGGCTTAAGTAGGGCATTTTCATTTTGCATAGATTTTCCTTTGGCTAGACCCGTCAATCAATATAAAAGATGCATAGCAAAATACATCTTTTAAATAATTTTTTGTTTGTGCTGTAGCTAATATTTCATAAATAATAGCTACAAAATAAGAATAATTTAATAAAGATTATTTAGAATATAATTCAACTATTAAATTCTCTTGAATATCGCCACCAATATCAGCTCGATCTGGTAACTGTTTGAAAATACCTTCAAACTTTTTAGAATCAACAATAATCCATGCTGGGATTACCATTTGAGTTGCTAATTCTAAAGCCTCTGCAATTCTAACTTGAGCTTGTGCTTTAGCAGCTACACTGACTATATCGCCAGGTTTTACCATAGCTGAAGGTATATTGACCACGCGACCGTTTAATACTATTGCTTTATGTGAAACTAACTGACGAGCTTCTGCACGAGTAGATGCAAATCCCATACGATAAACTACATTATCTAAACGAGATTCTAAAATATTTAATAAATTCTCGCCCGTACTTCCTTTTAAGCGTTGTGCTTGTTTAAAATAACGGCGAAATTGTTTTTCTAGTACACCATAAATACGGCGAACTTTTTGCTTTGCTCTTAATTGAACACCGCTATCTGATAATCTCGCACCAGAGGTACGACCATGCTGACCTGGTTTAGTTTCAAATTTGCATTTATCAGAAATAGCTCTGCGAGCACTTTTTAAAAATAAGTCTGAACCTTCACGGCGTGAAAGTTTGGCCTTAGGCCCTGTATAACGTGCCACTTTTTATCCTTTCTTTTAACATGTATAAAACACATGGTTTTTTAGTACCCTAAAAAACAGTGGGCTTAATTTATTTCAAAATTAAATTCTACGGCGTTTCGGCGGACTGCATCCGTTATGTGCTAATGCAGTTATATCCGAAATTAAAGTAATTTTAATTCCTAACGCACTTAGAGCTCTTATTGAAGAGTCTCTACCAGGTCCTGGACCTTTTACACGAATTTCTAAATTTTTAATACCAAATTCTAAAGCTACACGCCCCGCATTTTCAGCAGCAACTTGTGCTGCAAACGGAGTCGATTTTCTAGAACCTTTAAAACCTTGTCCACCAGCTGTTGCCCAAGATAAAGTATTACCTTGGCGATCAGTGATTGTTACAATAGTATTATTAAAAGATGCGTGTACATGAGCAATCCCATCAGATACGCTTTTACGTATTTTCTTGCGTACACGTTGTTTTTGGTCTTTTGCCATTATCAATAATTCCTTATATTATTTCTTTAAAGAAACACCTTTACGTGGACCTTTACGCGTACGTGCATTTGTGCGAGTACGTTGACCACGAACTGGTAAACCTTTACGATGACGATATCCACGATAGCAACCTAAGTCCATTAGACGTTTAATTGCCATAGTTTTTTCGCGACGTAAGTCCCCGCCTGTAGTGTATTTAGCCACTTCTTGACGTAATGCCTCTAATTCAGAATCAGTCAAATCTTTAGCTTTTTTGCTAAAAAGAACTTTAGTTATATCACAAATTCTACGTGCAGTCTTACGACCAATACCAAAAATTTGTGTTAGACCAATCTCAATATGTTTATGATCTGGAATATTTTCCCCAGCTATACGAACAGCCATAATCTTCCTTTAAATTACCCTTGTCTTTGTTTATGACGCGGATCGCTAGAGCAAATTACTCTAACAACACCTTTACGTTTAATAACCTTACAATTGCGACAACGTTTTTTAACAGATGCTTGCACTTGCATACTACTTCCTTTATAAAAAATTAAAGGGATAAATGTGTTGATTTTAACACAAAACATTTATTTTAACAGTAATTTAGCTTTTACGCTACTACTATTTTGCCCTAAATACAATTCTAGCACGCGATAAATCATATGGAGTAAGTTCCACAGTAACTTTATCGCCTGGTAGAATACGAATATAATTCATACGCATTTTACCTGAAATATGTGCATGAACTTCATGTCCATTTTCTAGCTTCACACGAAATGTCGCATTAGGCAGATTTTCAACAATCTCACCTTGCATTTGTATTACATCTTCCTTTGACATATTCAAGCCTTAAAACTAATGAAAATTATTTTTTTTCATTAACGAACCATACTGCTGAGATACAATATAAGATTGTACTTGGGCAATAAAGTCCATTGTTACAACTACTATAATTAATAATGATGTTCCACCAAAATAAAATGGAACTTGCCATTTTAGCACTAAAAACTCTGGTAATAAACAAATTAAAACCATATATATAGCACCAACTATAGTAAGCCTTGATAAAATTCCGTCTATATAATTAGCTGTTTGAATTCCTGGTCTAATACCTGGAACAAAAGCCCCCATTTTCTTTAAGTTATCTGCAGTTTCTCTACTATTAAATACTAAAGCCGTATAAAAAAAGCAAAAGAATATAATAGCTACTGTATATAAAACTACATACAATATATGTCCTGGAGACAAACTTACTGCTAAATCTTTTAAAAACTTAACTACTAAATTATTACTTGCACTTTGTGATGTTAGCCATCCCACTATAGTAGCTGGAAATAAAATAATTGATGATGCAAAAATTGGAGGTATTACGCCTGCCATATTAAGTTTTAAAGGTAAATGAGACGCTTGTCCTCCATACACTTTATTACCTACTTGTCTTTTCGCATAGTTTATCAAAATTTTACGTTGTGCTCTTTCCATAAATACTACAAAACCTGTAACAAATATAGAAATTGCTACTATTATAATTGCAGCAAAACTTGAAATTGAACCTTGTCTAACCAATTCAAAAAAGCTAGAAACAGCTTGCGGCAAACCAGATACTATTCCACTAAAAATGATCATAGAAATACCATTTCCTAGCCCTCTTTCAGTAATTTGCTCGCCCAACCACATTAAAAATAAAGTACCTGTAACTAAAGTTATAACTGCTGTTATTTTAAATGCTAAACTTGGCATAATAACTAAACCAGGTTGAGCTTCAAGAGCTAATGAAATACTAAAAGCTTGAAATAATGCTAAAAATACTGTCCCATATCTAGTATATTGAGTTATCTTTCGCTGCCCTGCTTGGCCTTCTTTTTTTAGAGATTCAAATTTTGGTACTATTAGCGTTACTAACTGCATAATAATAGATGCAGAAATATAAGGCATAATACCTAATGCAAATATTGTAAAGCGTGATAATGCACCCCCTGAAAATAAATTAAACATTCCAAGCACTCCTGTAGAGTAGCTTTTGAACATTTTACTTAATTCTTCGGGATTAATTCCCGGCACAGGAATATGAGCACCTAAACGATAAACAATTAATGCAAGCAAGAGAAATACTAAGCGGCGAGTTAAATCGCCATTAGATAATAAGCCATTTTTAGTAGATGGATTTGAATTTTTTTTACTCAAAATAGACCTCGTTGCTTAAAAACTACTCTTTATAAAATTTTAACCAAGAAATTTTACTCTCTTGGTTAAGTTCACATAGTTTTCTTTGTTATTTAAAACTATTCAATAGAACCACCAGCTGTTTCTATTGCTTGTTTTGCACCTTTAGTTGCTAATAAACCAATTAATTTTACTGGTTTATTAATTTCACCTGTTTTAATAATTTTAGCATTTTTAGCATTTTGGCTAATAATACCTAGTTCTTTTAAAGTAACTAAAGTAATTTCACTAGCTTCTATTTTTGCTAACTCTGATAAACGAACTTCAACAGTATCATTTGCTGTTAAAGAGGTAAAACCTCTTTTAGGCAATCTTCTATATAAAGGCATTTGACCGCCTTCAAATCCTACTTTATGGAAACCGCCGGCACGTGATTTTTGACCTTTATGTCCACGACCAGCTGTTTTTCCTAAACCACAACCAATACCTCTACCCACACGACGGCGATTCTTTTTAGAACCTTCTGCCGGGCTTAAGTTATTGAGTTGCATATTTGATTCTATCAATTCCATGATATTTTCCTATATTTACGCATAAATGCACTAAACGTTATTCACCAACAACTTTAACTAAATAACGTACTTTATAAATCATTCCACGAACTGCCGGAGTATCGTTTAATGTGCGTCTAGCATTTCTTTTTGCACGTAAACCTAAACCAATTATTGTTGCACGATGATCTCTTTTTGTACCAATCACGCTTCCTACTAATTCTATAGTAATAGTTTTTTGAGTAGTCATAATTTATCCTTAAGCCGCTAAAATGTCTTCAACTGACTTACCGCGTTTAGCAGCAATATCAGAAGGAGTACGTAATTTACGTAATGCATCTAATGCAGCACGCACCATGTTATATGGATTTGTAGAACCATGAGATTTAGCAACTACATTCTTTATACCCATAACATCAAATAAAGCACGTAATGGACCACCAGCAATAACACCATTATTCCCTGGCATAATTATTACTTTAGATGCGCCATGATAGCCTATTACCGCATGCTGAATAGTATCGCCGTTTAATGGCATTTTTTCAAGTTTACGCTTAGCTTCTTCCATAGCTTTTTGAACAGCTACAGGAACTTCTTTTGCTTTACCTTTACCAATAGCAATAGCCCCATCTCCATCACCAACTACTACAAAAGCAGCAAATGCTAGAATTCGTCCACCTTTTACTACTTTTGTAACACGATTTACAGAGACCATCTTTTCGCGTAAATTGCTACCCTGATCTTCTGATCTTCTTTGTTTTTGTGCCATGAATTACCTCTTGAAGCTTATTTCACCATTTTCTATAACGGCATCAGCTAAAGCTTTTATGCGACCATGAAAACGATTACCCGAACGATCAAACGCTAAAAATTCAATGCCTGCAGCCTTTGCTCTTTTAGCAATCTCTTTACCAACAATAGCAGCCGCTTCGACGTTGCCGCCACTTTTACCGCCTAAAGCCTGCTTTACTTCAGCATCTAAGCTAGAAGCGCTAACTAAAACTTTTTGGCCGCAAGTTGAGTATACCTGACCATATATATGTTGATTGCTACGGCTAACAACTAAACGATTAACGTTTTGCATAGCAATCTTAATACGGGTTTGTCTTGCACGACGTAGACGAGATTGTTTTTTATTCATCTTAACCCCTTATTTTTTCTTAGTTTCTTTAATGATAATAACTTCATCAGCATAACGCACGCCTTTACCTTTATAAGGTTCCGGCGGACGATAATTATTACGAAGATTAGCAGCAACTTGACCTACTTTTTGTTTATCAAAACCCTTAATAATAATTTCGGTTTGAGTTGGAGTAGTTACTGAAACTCCTTCAGGCATTATCTCTTCTATGTCATGAGAAAAGCCTAACTCTAATTTTAATTTATTACCATCTGCTTTTGCACGATAACCAACACCCACTAAATTTAGTTTACGTTCAAAACCTTGAGAAACACCTATAATCATATTGTTTATCAAAGCACGAACTGTACCGTGCATAGCACGGGAAATTTTTTCAGTGCTTGTAGGAGAAACAATAACTTGGTTATTTTCAATCTTAATTGTAATATGTTCTGATATTGGCAAGTGTAACTCGCCAAGAGGACCTTTTACTATTAAAGTATTATCTTTAATACTTACTTGTATATTCTGTGGAACATTTACAGGGGATTTACCTACTCTAGACATATTTTACTCCCTTATGCCACATAACAAATAATTTCGCCGCCCACTTTTAACAAGCGAGCTTTACGATCTGTCATTACACCTTTGGGTGTTGTAATTATAGCAACGCCTAAACCATTCATAACTTTTGGAATGTCTTGGCAGCTTTTATACACACGTAAACCTGGTGTAGAAACTCTTTCAATATGCTCTATTACAGGACGTCCAGCATAATATTTTAATTTAATAATTAATTCTGCTTTTTCGCCTATTGTTTTAAAGCTCTCAATATACCCTTCTTCTTGCAATACTGCTGCTATTGCTACTTTTAACTTAGATGAAGGCATTTTAACCGACTCTTTATCCACTGCTTGCGCATTGCGGATACGAGTTAACATGTCCGCAATTGGATCGCTCATGCTCATGTAATTCTCCTTATTTCTTACTTTATCCGCTTACCAACTAGCTTTTGTCATACCTGGAATTTCTCCACGGAATGCCATTTCACGCAACTTAATACGTGATAAACCAAATTGACGAAATGTACCGCGTGGTCTACCTGTAATAGCACAACGACTACGCAAACGTGTTGGGTTTGAATTTCTCGGCAATTTTTGTAAAGCCAGTCTTGCTTCAAACTTATCTTGCTCTGTTTTTGTTGAATCGTTAATAATAGCTTTTAAAGAATTTCTCTTTGCAGCATACTTTGCAACTAAACCTTCGCGCTTTAATTCTCTTTCGATTAATGATTTTTTAGCCATTATTACCTCTTAGTTACGGAAGGGAAATTTAAACGCAGCTAAAAGCTCTTTAGCTTCTTTATCTGTTTTAGCTGTCGTTACAATACTTACATTTAAACCACGAATAGCATCTACTTTGTCAAATTCAATTTCAGGGAAAATGATTTGTTCTTTAATACCAAAGTTGACATTACCGCGCCCATCTAATTTAGCCCCAATACCTTGAAAATCTCTTTCACGGGGTAAGGCATAAATAATTATACGGGCTAATAGTTCAAACATACGGCGGCCTCTTACAGTCACCATAGTACCAACAGGATAGCCTTCCCTAATTTTAAATGCAGCGTTAGCTTTTTTTGCTTTTGTTATTACTGGTTTTTGTCCAGCAATTTTTGCTAAGTCTGCAACTGCATGTTCAATAACTTTTTTATCTGCAGTAGCTTCGCCCACACCCATATTTAAAGTAATTTTAACTATGCGCGGAACTTCCATTAAGCTTTTATAACCAAATTTTTCTTGTAAAAGCGGAATCACTTTTTCTTGGTATAATTGCTCAAAAAGGGCTTTTTGTTTTTGTTCACTCATATTAATCCTTTTTTAGGCAACAACTGCGCCTGTTGTTTTAAGGACACGCACTTTTTTGCTATCTTTAACTTCTATTTTTACCTTAGAAGCTTTTCCATTAGCGTCAACTAGTGCTACATTTGATACATCTATGTACATTTCTTTGCTAACAATGCCGCCTTCAACACCAGCATTTGGGTTTGGGCGTGTATGTTTTTTAACTACAGCAATACCTTGAACTAGTACTTTTATAACAATACCATCTTCAATCTTTACTGCTATTACCATACCTCGTTTGCCTTTATCTTTACCTGTAGTAACGATTATTTCGTCACCTTTACGAATTTTATTCATGGCAAATTAACCTTTACTTAAAACACTTCTGGCGCTAATGAAACAATTTTCATAAAACGCTCTGTACGTAATTCTCTAGGAACAGCACCGAATATACGAGTACCTAAAGGCTCTAGCTTGTTATTTAACAATACAACTGCATTGCCGTCAAACTTTAATAAAGCACCATCTGGTCTACGAACGCCTTTACGTGTTCTAACCACTACTGCATTATAAACATCGCCTTTTTTTACACGACCGCGCGGGCTTGCTTTTTTAATTGTTACTTTAATGATATCGCCGATACCTGCGTAACGGCGTTTTGAACCACCTAATACTTTAATACATAGTACTTCATCAGCACCTGTATTATCAGCAACTGATAGCCTGCTTTCTGTTTGAATCATATTTAATCTCCAACTTGACTTTTTAAAAGCCAGTTTTGGACCCGTAAGTATTTAAACTTTTTGAGTAGAAAATGGATAATTTGTTTTTTTTTGATAACAAAATTCCACGCCAAAAGAGGATTATAATATATCCTAAGGATTTTATCAATAGCTGACTTTATTATATATAGCTGATCGAGAATAAATTGGCATATAGGCGTGCGAAAAAAATACGACGAAGATAGTACATGTAGTACAGCTAGGAGTATTTTTAAGCACAACAACTATGACAGTTAATTATCAATCAGCTATAACTTAAAATTTATAATGATTTTATAATTTCTAGTATTTTAAATTTATATATATTATTACTCTTTAATTAACTTAAAAATGGAGATATAAGATGCCTACAACTTTAAAAAAATAAGATTTTGAATCAATATAATAGTGCAAAAAAGAAAGATTATATTGATAAAAATAATTATCAAGGCCTAGAAAACAATTTAAAAAATTTATCTACTAGTCCTAGTAGTAGTGATAAGATACTATGCCGTGAGATTAATAATAATGAGTGTAGTAATGAAGTTAAATCCTTAGGATATACTCTATTTGCTGAGGAGTCGTCAGATTCAGCTTTATATAAAGTTTCTAATCTAACTTGTGTTCAACATGAAAAGAGAGGGGATGAGATTACAAACCTCTCCTAAAATTAATTATTTTAAAACTCTTTATGTGCAGCATCGGCGTTGTCTAATTTTTGTTTTAAAACTGGAGAACCATGTACCACTTTGGCTAAGTGATCTTCCCCCATTACTACGCCGTTGTAATCAGCGGCTACACAATGCGGTTTTACATCATTAAGCCATTTTTGCACAGATAAAAATACCCCGCCGCCCTCACCGAATATGCCGCCGTGTAAATCATTAGGTTTTACACGAATAGTTTTACCGCGGGCTTTAGAACAACCTAAATTTGTATTATCTTTTTGTATATCTGGTTCAGGATTAACAAAACTGCCGCAATGAGAAAATCTAATATTACCGCCCATATAGACTTCAATACTGTCTACATTGGGATGAGTATGTTCTGGAATGATATAATGCGGAGGAACAATAAACATTTGTACTTGAAAATTGTCTTTTCTATACATCAAAACGCTAGTTACATCTTCTATTTTTGTTACTGCATTTTCAAAAGGAACAGCCCCTACAACTGGCATATTGAGTAAAAACCACTTACAGAATTTATCTAAATCGTCCATATCTTGCTCCGATTAAAAAATATTTATATGCTAAAATTAGTGTAAAGATTTGTGCTAGAGTTCATTTTTTATATTTTAATATTAAAAATAAGCCAAATATTCTAGACAAAGATAAATTTTAACATGTAATCTACTTTTAAAATATAAAATTTTCTTTATTAGTTTTCCATTTATGCTAAAATCTTTTTATTTTAAATATCATTATGTCAATTGCTAAATGGCCAGTCGAAATGCGTCCGCGTGAAAAATTATTAAAGTTTGGAGCAAATTCTTTAAGTGACGCTGAATTATTAGCGATTTTTCTACGAGTTGGGGTTAAAGGTAAATCTGCGATTGATTTAGCTTATGAAATAATACAGCATTTTAATGGTCTGCATAATACTTTTAGTGCCAATATGGAAAATTTTTCTAAAATTAAAGGCTTAGGTCTAGCAAAATACACTCAAATGCAGGCATGTTTAGAGATGAGTAAACGAGTTTTAGCCACTGAGATAACCCATTATAGTTTGGATTGTAGTAGTAAATTATTAGAATATTTAAAATTAACTTTTACTAATTTACAAGATGAACATTTAATCTGTATATGTTTAGGCAGTGAATATCAAGTCTTAAAATCGGAAATAATCGCTAAGGGCAATGCTAATTTTATACATATTAATATACGTGATTTAATCAAATTAATCATGTTAAATAATGCCCAGTATATTGTTTTAGCTCATAATCACCCTAATGGAGATATTAATCCAAGCAATGAAGATATTAATGTAACCCAAAAAATTATAGCTGCTTTAGCTTATATTCAAGTCACAATTCTTGACCATATTATAATTTCACATAATAAAAGCTATTCCATGAAGCAGGCGGGATTGATATAATATCTTTAAATTTAATAAAGGGTATTTATTATGCTACAAATTATTTATGGCTTTCATGCGGTTATTGCCCGATTGGAGCAGCACCCTACTACCATGGCTATGGTTTGGCTTAAAGCAGCTCGTCAGGATAAAAGAATGCAGCAGTTAATTGATATGTTAAAACACTATAATATTAAATTTGAATTAGTTGATAGTAATAAATTAGATAAATTTTGCACCGCAAATCATCAAGGTGTAATTGCCGAAGTTGAACAAATTACTTTAGAAAATGATTTGGATGTAATTTTAGATAATTTGGAAAATAGTAATATAAAAGCTAATTTTTTAATCTTAGATGGTATTACTGACCCGCATAATTTAGGAGCTTGTTTTCGTGCAGCTGATGCTTTTGGTGTTCATGGCATTATAGCACCAAGTAATAATAGTGCAGCTATTAATGGACTAGTGTCTAAAGTAGCTAGCGGAGCTTGTGAAAATATTCCTTATATTACTGTAACTAATTTAGGACGCACCATTAAACATTTACAAGAACGAGGCGTATGGATTATAGGTACTAGCGATAAAGCTGAGTATAATTTATATGCTGAAAAAATAGATTTAACTGATAATATAGCTTGGGTAATGGGGGCTGAAGGTCAAGGTATAAGACAAGGAATTATACAAAAATGTGATTTTTTAGTAAGTATTCCAATGCAAGGGGTGGTTAGCAGCCTTAATATTAGTGTAGCTGCTGGAGTATGTTTATTTGAAACTATGCGTAGGCGTAGTCAAAAAATTATGGTAAGTATCCCCTCATAACATGTAAGCTAGTGTCAGGCGCTAAAATATTAATATTAATCCTATAAAAAATACATATTTTGGTTATTTTTTGTAATATTTAATAGTATGTTTTAGCTTAATTATTACTATATAAACCCTTAACTGCCGTCAAATTAATGGTTTTGAGCTAGATTTATATAGCTAATTCCCAATAGATTGTCATATAATAATAAAAAAGCACTAGTAAGAAAAAATGAAATATCCGTTAGAGTATAGAAAAAAGGTATTAGAGATAAAAGCAAAAAAAGGCATGAAATTTA
>Ga0247816_10000407_pt1 | contig 24406 bp, 17 predicted proteins | sample UWRJL209509C1_FD_179930 | JGI IMG/M metagenome (GOLD analysis project Ga0247816, IMG submission 179930) | Plant litter microbial communities from Arlington Agricultural Research Station in Wisconsin, United States - UWRJ-L209-509C-1 | ecosystem: Environmental > Terrestrial > Plant litter >...
GATGCTCTCGCTGGGCGCCCTGCTGCTGTGGTCGACCTGGGCGGGCCGGCGGGCCGGGCGGGTGGCGATGATCGTGCTCGTCGCGGCCGGCGTGGCCGTCGTGGGGGTCGGTCTGTTTCCCTCGGATACCAATTCGGCGGCGCACAATGCGTCCGCTCTCGCGCAGGCGGGGCTGCAATGGGTGGCCATGGGTGTTCTGGTGTTCGCGCTGCGTGGGAGCACGTCGGCGCGCTGGGCGCGGCGCGTCACGACGGGCTGCCTGATCGTGTCGCTGGTCGGCTTCGCACTGTTTGTCGATGCGATCGGCGGCGGGGCGTCCCTGGCGCTCGGCGTGGGCCTCACCGAGCGGATCGCGTTCGACACCCTCACCCTGTGGAGCGCCGTCCTCGGCGTGATTCTGCTGGTCAAGGGTCCGGGTGCGCTCGCGCCGACCGCGGTGAGCGCGCCGCGGGCGGTGAACACCCGGGTCCGCTAGCGCGGCGGCCAAGACCGCGCCCTCCGGCGAACCGCGCACGTTAGAACGGGCGCGGTTCGCCAGCAGAGGCGCGGTCTTGGCGCAAGCGCGAAATCAAAGACTCCCGAGGGTCGAGGACAGCACGCTGAGCAGCAGCGGCGCCACCCCCACGAGCATGAACGCCGGCAGCACGCAGACGCCGAGCGGCAGCATCAGGGTCACGGCGAGGGTTTCCGCGCGTTGGCGTCCGTCGCTGCGGGCATCCCGGCGCAGCTGCTCGGCCTCGCTGCGCAGCAGTTCGGCCGCGGGCACACCGGCGCGAGCCGAGAGATCGAGCACCCGGTCGATGATGGTGTCGGTCGCCGCGTTCGGTCCGGTGCCCGGCGTCGCTGGCAGTGCAGCCCCGCGAGTGGATGCCACCGAGCGCGTGAGTGGGGAGCCGACCGGTTCCCCGAATGCCGAGCCGGCCACGGGGTCCAGCTCTGAGTCGAATGGCGAACCCTCGGCGGCCCCGAACCCGGAGCGGTGCGTGCGCCCGAATGCGGTTGCGGCCTCACCGGGTAGGGCCGGCCCGGGCTCGCGCGGGTCAAGCCGCTTACCTGTGCCCACCCGCCCGGGCTCGCGCCGTCCGGGCCGCCCACCCGCGCCCACCGGGCCGGGCCCGCGCAGGCCGAACCGTTCGGCGCTCCGCCTGGCCAGGGCGCGGGCGCCCTCCAGCGATCCGCCGCCGGTCATCCCGATCGCGGTGAGGTCCAACTCGAGGCCGGGCGCTGGACCGCCCGCCTGCGCCGAGCGCACCAGGCGCCGATTCCACCGGGCTGCCGCGAGCATCAGCAGCGCCCCGGCGGCGAGGCAGACCAGCCCGGGGCCGGTGAGGAACAGCGTGCGCAGGGTGTCGAAGCCCATCAGGCTGCCGAACAGCAGCGCCACCACCGGCAGCACGAGTACCAGGCGGGCGGTGGCGCGCGGTCCGGTGAGCGCCACCGCCAGGTCGCGGTGCAGCTGCCCCAACTCGCGGAACGCCGAGGCCAGGTCGCGCAGACAGCCCGACAACGGCGCCCCGGCCTGGGTGGCCACCTCCCAGGCCGCGGCGAGCGCCCGCCACGCCGAGCCGAGCTGGTCGGGCAGCTGACCGGCCTCGGCCGCGATCGCGTCGGCGACGCTGTCGCCGTTGCGGGCGGCCCGGCCCGCCGCGGTGAGGATGTCCCGCTGCGCCCGCTCCCCCAGCTGCTGCTCTCGACGCCGGCGGCTCAGCGGAGAGCGGGGCCGGGCATCCGCTGCGCCCGGTGGCAGCAGGTACTCCCACGCCGACACCGGTGACACCCCGGCCGCAAGCAACACCGCCAGCCGTTCGGCCACCCGGGCGACCTCCTCGATCGGCGGCGGCGGCGCGGCCCGGCGGCTCATGCCGGCACCGTGGTGAGCCGCTCGGCCGGGTCGAGCGCGAACGTTCCCACCTGCGCCAGCCGGCGGATGCCGCCACGGCGTTCTAGGTGCAGCACCAGCCCGATCGCACTCACGGTCTGCCGCGCCACGGCGGCGGCGCTCATGCCGGCGAGCGCGCCGAGCGCTTCGAGCCGGGCGGGGACATCCGCCAGAGAGTTGGCGTGCAGGGTGCCGGCGCCGCCGTCGTGGCCGGTGTTGAGCGCGGCGAGCAGTTCGCGGATCTCGGTGCCGCGGCACTCGCCGAGCACCAGCCGGTCGGGCCGCATGCGCAGGGCCTCGCGCAGCAGACTGTCGAGGCCGATCCGGCCGGCGCCCTCGAGGTTGGCCTGCCGGGACTCCAGCGCCACCACGTGCGGGTGGTCGATGCGCAGTTCGGCGACGTCCTCGATGGCCACGATGCGCTCGTCGGCCGGCGCCTCACCGAGCAGCGCGGCCAGCAGGGTGGTCTTGCCGCTGCCGGCCGCGCCCGTCACAAGCAGGTTCTCGCGGCCGAGCACCGCCGCCCGCAGCCGGGCGGCCTGCGCCTCGGCGGCCTCGCCGGTGCCGAAGAGTCCGCCGGTCTGCAGGGCGTCGAGACCCAACCGCTCGACCCGCGGCAGCCGGATCGACAGCAACGTTCCGGTGCTGGAGACCGGCGGCAGCACGGCGTGCACCCGAATACCGTCGGCCAGTCGCACGTCCACACACGGGCTGGCCTCGTCGATGTGCCGGCCGCCGAGCGCGATCAGCCGCACCGCCAGGTCGCGGATGCCGCGCTCGTCGCTCTGCCAATCCGGCGCGGGCTCGAGGCCGTGGCCGGTGTCGAGCCAGAGGCCGGCTTCGCCGTTGACGAACAGGTCGGTCACGGCGGCGTCCAGGGCGTAGCGGGCGAGCGGGCCCAGCGCGGCGAGTCCGGTGCGGGCGACCGGCGCAGCGATGGGCAGCGCAGTGGATGCCGCCCGGCGGCTCGGCGAGACACCGTCGGGTGACCCCGCCGAAGCATGACGCGGGGGTGAGCCGAGGCGCGCGAGGTCAGCAGCGGGCGCGGCGGCGGCAATAGTCCCGGTGCCGGCAGCGGTCTCGGCGGCGGCAATAGTCCCGGTGCCGACAGCAGTCTCGGCGACGGGAGCGGTCCCGGCACCGTCGTGCCGGGCGACCTCGCCGGGCGGGGGCGCGGCCGCGAGCCCCGGCGGGTGTGCGGACTCCAGCACAGGCGGGTGCGCCGGCCCGATCGACAGCGAGGTCGCTCGCGACACCACCCCCTCCCCACCCGACGTGAGGGCGTCCCGCCGGTCGGCGGCATGCGCCGGCCGCGGCAGTCCTCCCCGGTCGGACGACGATGCCCCGGAGTCGCCCGGGTTCGGCCGCGGCCGGGTGAGGAACGACGGGGTCGCGATGAACGGGGTGGCGATGGACGGGTCGGGCATGCCAGCACGGTACGGACGGGGCGGGGTCGGCGTGGGCGGGGCATCCGCTTCTGTGGGGTGAGCGCAAAGCGGCGGCCTGTGGAGGAGCGGCGAACCAAGAGTCAACCCGGCCGCGCGCCCTGTAGCCTCGCACTCGTGACCACCACCTACGAAGTGCCCGCGGACTGGCTTCCCCGAGACGTCTCCCGCAAACCATTGCTTCTGGTCAACGCGTTCGCGTTCTCGAAGTCGGCGACCCCGCCGATGGATCAGTGGACCCACTTCGCCAAGCTGCGGCCGGTGCCGTGGAAGCTGGTCGCGATTTTGCTCGGTGCCGCGCTGATGTGCGTCTGGGCGTTTGTCGGCGTGCTCGACCTCGCCCGGGAGGAAGTGGCCGCGGCCATCCCGTTTCTGATCCTCACCGGCGGTGGCGCGCTGTTCTTCGGCGGGATCGTGGTGATGTCGGTCGCCTCGTACAACAAGCGCACCGGCTGGCCACACCTGCACGGTGTCGGTATCGGCGAATCCGGCATCGCCCTGCGCTTCACCGGTGGCGACGCCGACGTGCCGTGGGACGCCGTCACGGCGATCAGCGCGGTCTTCACCAACGCCGACAACCTCAAGAAGGCGAACATCCCAGTTCTGCGGGTGCAGTACGCCGACGCTACCGTCGACCTGAACACTCAGATTCTCGGCGCGCACCCCATGGTCATCTTCTGCGCGCTCACCTACTACTGGCAGAATCCTGCCAGCCGTAGTGAGCTCGGCACCACCGTTGCGCAACAGCGCATGGATGCCTGGCTCGCCCAGGTGCCCGGCGGGCCCGGCTGCGGCATCCGCTGATCGAGCGCCTCGGGCCACTCGCCTTCGCGACGCCCGTCACCGGGTCTCGACAGGCTCGACCACCGGGATGGGGCCGAGGGCGGGCCGGGCGACGCACGGTTGGAAGGACGCCGGCGGGTTAGAGGGATTTCCGGGCGGATTGCGTCCTGCTAACCGGACTATTTCCTCACCACGAGGCCACGCCCGCACCTACCGGCACAGACAAAAGTGCCCGGGCGAACGGGCGCGGCGGGGGATCTTGCGCACGGGTTCGTCCGGGCAACCTTCGCGCCTGGAGGGGGCAGAGCACGCGGCCCACGGAGGCCACTTAAAAAGAGGGGGGCGGCACCTATTGGGGGGAACAGGTGCCGCCTCGGTAGCACGCTGATTGGGGGGAACCGAGCGCACTACAGGTCAGAACTTACGTCCAGACATCCATAAGTGTACGCGGGAAAACGAGATGCGCAAGCTGCTCGGGTCCCCCTAAATGAGGACACGGCGCGACACCCGCAAAATGTACCCCCCACCGCACCAGACGGTCACACTCCCGCCCCCGAGCAGGCGCGCGACCGCGGCAGAGTAAGAACCGCACGTGAGAGGGTATTTCCCGCCGTGAAAACGACCGCGACCGACACGCATCCACCGTCCGGCGAACCTCGCGTTTATGACCCCCCACCGGCCAAAGAAATTGCCGACAAGAAACTTTGGAGACCCAAACGACTCGCCGTGTAGGGTTCAGGGATGAGGCCGATGAATCGGTGGATGACTGCCTGAACTCGCAAAGGAGCGAACCATCATGAGCACACAGATCGACCACCTACTCCACGAGACCCGCCGTTTTCCGCCCACACCGGAATTCACTGCCGAATCGGCGAACAGCGAGACGCTCTACGAAGACGCCGCCGCCGACCGGCTCGGCTTCTGGGCCGACAAGGCCCGCGACCTGCACTGGCACAAGCCGTTCACGAAAACCCTGGACTGGACTAATCCCCCGTTCGCCAAGTGGTTCGACGACGGCGAACTCAACGTGGCCTACAACTGCCTCGACCGGCACGTGCTGGCCGGTAACGGCGACCGCATCGCCATCCATTGGGAGGGCGAACCGGGCGACTCCCGCTCGATCAGTTACGCCCAGCTCACCACCGAGGTGAAGCGGGCCGCGAACGTGCTCACCGACCTCGGCGTGCAGGCCGGCGACCGGGTGGCCATCTACCTGCCGATGATTCCCGAGGCTGTCATCGCCATGCTCGCCGTCGCCCGCATCGGCGCCGTGCACAGCGTGATCTTCGGCGGCTTCAGCGCCGAGAGCCTGCGCTCCCGCATCGACGACGCCGAGGCCGTGCTGGTGATCACCGCCGACGGCGGCTACCGCAAGGGCAAGGCCACCCCGCTCAAGCCCGCCGTCGACGCGGCCTTGGCGAGCGGCGATTCCTCGGTGCGCAACGTGCTCGTGGTGGAACGCACCGGCGGCGACGTGGAGTGGACCGACCGCGACATCTGGTGGCACAGCGCCCTCGACGCCGTCGACGACGAACACGAGGCTCAGCCGTTCCCGGCCGAGAACCCGCTCTTCATCCTCTACACCTCCGGCACCACCGGTAAGCCCAAGGGCATTCTGCACACCAGCGGCGGCTACCTCACCCAGGCCGCGTTCACCCACAAGGCCGTCTTCGACTTCAAACCCGAAACGGATGTCTACTGGTGCACCGCCGACGTCGGCTGGGTGACTGGGCACAGCTACGTGGTTTACGGTCCCCTCGCCAACGGCGCCACCCAGGTGCTCTACGAGGGCACCCCCGACACTCCGCACCCCGGCCGCTGGTGGGAGCTGGTGCAGAAGTACCAGGTAAGCATCCTCTACACCGCGCCCACCGCCATCCGCACGTTCATGAAAATCGGCCGGCAGATTCCGCAGGGCTTCGACCTGTCGAGCCTGCGCCTGCTCGGCTCGGTGGGTGAGCCGATCAACCCCGAAGCGTGGATGTGGTACCGCGAGGTGATCGGCAACCAGGTCACCCCGGTGGTCGACACTTGGTGGCAGACCGAGACCGGCGCCATCATGATCTCGGCGCTGCCCGGCGTCACGACCATCAAACCGGGGTCGGCGCAGGTGCCCATCCCCGGCATCTCGATCGACGTGCTCAGCGAAGACGGCGAACCAGTGGGCGCCGGAAACGGCGGCCTGCTCGTGGTGACCGAACCGTGGCCGTCGATGCTGCGCGGCATCTGGGGTGACCCCGACCGTTTCGTGGAGACCTACTGGGCCAAGTTCGCCGACGCCCCGAACGCGCCGCTGTACTTCGCCGGCGACGGTGCCCGGCTCGACGACGACGGCGACATCTGGCTGCTCGGCCGGGTCGACGACGTGATGAACGTGTCGGGCCACCGCCTCTCCACCGCCGAGATCGAGTCGTCGCTGGTGTCGCATGCGCTGGTCGCCGAGTCCGCCGTGGTGGGCGCGCACGACGAGACCACCGGCCAGGCCGTGGTCGCGTTCGTGATCATCAAGTTCAGCCAAGCGGATGCCGCCTCCCACGCCGACATCGCCGCCGTACTGCGGGCGCATGTGTCGGAGCAGATCGGGGCGATCGCCCGGCCGCGGGAGATCTTCATCGTGGCCGAGCTGCCGAAGACGAGGTCGGGCAAGATCATGCGGCGGCTGCTGCGCGATGTGGCCGAGGGCCGCGAGGTGGGCGACACGACCACGCTGGCCGACACCTCGATCATGCAGATCATCTCCGACGGGATGAAGTAGGGGTAGCGCCGGCTCGGTGATCGAGCCGGACCGGTGATCGAGCCGGATCGGTGATCGAGCCTGTCGAGATCCCGCGAGCCGATCCGCGTTCGCGAGGCACCTCACGAGGTCTCGACAAGCTCGACCACCGGGTGGGCGAACCAGAGACCGGGTCACCGGGTCTCGACAAGGTCGACCACCGAAGGGGCAAGCTCGACCACCGGCACGGCGAGCTCGACCACCGGCGCCGAGGGCGAGCCGCCGGGCGCGAACGTCCCCCGAGCACGTACGCTCGGAGGAAACGTTCACGAAGGGCACTTACCGTGGGCCGAATGTCTCGCGCACAATCCTTCAGTCTCGGCGCGCCCGCATCCGCTCGCCCGCAGGGTCGGCTGGTGGCGCTCGACGCTCTGCGCGGGGTGGCCGCGATCGTCGTGCTGGTGCACCACGTGGCGATGACCGCCCCGTCCATCTCGGCGGCGTACTCCTCCGGCGGCAACGTGCCCCTGTTCTCGGCGGCCTGGTGGGTCACCCTGTCGCCGCTGAAGATCCTCTTCGCCGGCCCGGAGTTCGTGCTGGTCTTCTTCGTGCTCAGCGGCTTCGTGCTCGTGCTCACTCCCTTGCGGCGGCTGCCGGGCAGCTACGACTGGCTGGGCTACTACCCCAAGCGCATCATCCGGCTGGCCATTCCGGTGATCGTCTCGGTCGGCCTCGCCGCCGTCTGGATCACCCTCGTGCCCCGCACCAGCGACGCGACCGCCGGCGCCTGGATGGTGCGGCAGGGCAACCCCGACCTCGGCCTCAGCAGCCTGCTACGCGAGGCCAGCATCGTCGGCTACACCGGCCGGCCCGACATCAACCCGCCGCTATGGTCGCTGGCCTGGGAGATGTGGTTCTCCCTTCTACTGCCCGTCGGCGTCATCCTCGCCGTGGCCACGAGACGCTTCACCCTGGCCTGGGTGGTCGCGCTGCTCGCGGCATCCACTACCGGGTACCTGTTCAGCATCGAACCGTTGATGTACCTGCCCGCGTTCGGCCTGGGCGCGCTGCTCGCCGCCAACCAGCAGCGTCTCGTCGACGCCGGCGCCGCTCTCTCGGCCAAGCGGTACGGCACCGCCGTCTGGGTGGGCATCAGCCTGCTCGGCCCGGCCCTGCTGATCGCGCACTGGCTGCTGCGGCCGCTGCTCACCGCCCCGTTCACCGACCTGGCGTTGGCGATGCGGGTGCCCGGCGCGGTGCTCATAGTCGCCACCGTGGCGCTCTGGCCGCCCATGCAGCGGATGCTCTCCGGCCGCCTCCTGGCCTGGCTCGGCGCGATCAGCTTCAGTCTGTATCTCGTGCATTTCCCGGTGGTGGTGAGCTTCGGTGAGATCTTCGGCCCCAGCCGGTGGTGGATGGGCGCGCTGATCAGCGTGCCGCTGAGCCTGGTGCTCGCCCAGCTGATGTACCGCTGGGTGGAGCTGCCCGCGCAGACCCTCGCCGGCAAGGTCGGCGCCGCGGTCTCCGCCACTCGCACGCGCGCCCGCCCCCGCGAAACCGTCCCCGAACCGTGAGCTGAGCACCGACCCGGGCCCCGGGAAGGTGCTCACCTCACCGCTCGCGGCTCCCGGGAGTCTGAGAACCACCTCAGACACCCCAGCACCCCCGCGAACCGTGAGAAAAACCCCCTCCCGGGCTCCGGGAAGGGGTTCAGCTCACAGCTCGCGAAACGCGCGAGACGTGGATGCTCAGGCGAACGAGACGATCAGCTCCACCTCGACGGGCGAGTCCAACGGCAGCACCGCGACGCCCACGGCCGAGCGGGCGTGCACGCCGATCGTGCCGAAGATCTCGCCGAGCACCTCGGAGGCGCCGTTGATCACGCCGGGCTGACCGGTGAACTCGGGCGCCGACGACACGAAGCCGGTGACCTTCACGATCTGGGTGACCCGGTCGAGCGACCCGATCACGCTCTCGATCGCGGCGAGCGCGTTCAGGGCGCACTGGCGGGCGTAGTCCTTGGCGTCGGCGGCGGACACCAGGCCATGGCCGTCGCCCACCTTGCCGGTCGCCGGCAGCGCGCCGGCCACCATCGGCAGCTGGCCGGAGGTGTACACCAGCGAGCCGCTCACGACGGCGGGCACGTATGCGGCCACCGGCGGAACGACGCTGGGCAGTTCAATGCCCAGCTCGGCCAGACGCAGCGAGATGGCGGCCATCTCAGGCGGCCTCAACGGGACGCTTGAGGTACGCGACGAGCCCGCCTTCCGGCCCGGTGACGACCTGCACGAGCTCCCAGCCTTCAGAGCCCCAGTTGTTCAGAATCGCTGCGGTGTTGTGGATCATCAGTGGGGTGGTGAGGTACTCCCAGGCAGTCATGCGGCTCCGATTCAGGCTGTTTTTCAGAAATGTCCCTTACGCTCAATTGTATGTCTGCCAAAAAACGTACGGTGAGTGGAGCCATGTCTGGGCTCCTCGGTTTTATCGGAATGAGCGCTGTCGCCGGCGTTTTGGTGACCGTCGCTGTCACCCCCGCCCTGGCCGTCTCCGGCATGGCTGCAACGACCACGATCAACACGTTTGAGAACCTGCCGAACTACCTGCAGGTCGACCAGCTCTCCCAGCGCAGCAACATCTACGCCACCGAGGCGAACGGCAACCCGTACCTCCTGGCGTCGTTCTACGACCAGAACCGCATCGAAGTGCCGATCGAAGAGATCAGCCAGTTCGTGAAAGACGCCGCGGTAGCCGGTGAAGACCCCCGGTTCACCGAGCACGGCGGCGTCGACATTCAGGGCACCATTCGTGGCGCCCTCTCCACCGTCACCGGCGCAGGCGTGCAGGGCGGGTCATCCATCACCCAGCAGTACGTCAAGAACGTGCTGGTGCAAAAGTGCGAGGTGCTCACCGACACCGACGAACTGGATGCCTGCTACGAGGACGCCACCGAAACCTCGCCCGACCGCAAGCTGCGGGAAATGCGCATGGCCATCGGGGTGGAGAAGGAGTACTCCAAGGAGCAGATCCTGCAGGGCTACCTGAACATCACCCTGTTCGGTGGCAACGTCTACGGCATCGAGACCGCGGCGAACTACTACTACAACACCTCAGCGGCCAACCTCACCCTGCCGCAGGCCGCCAGCCTGATCGCGATCGTGAACAACCCCACCGAGTTCCGACTCGACCGGCCCGACAGTGAGACCAACGGCGCCGCGAACGGGTACGCCCGCAACCTCGACCGACGCAACTACATCCTCGGCGAGATGCTGCAGTACAACAAGATCAGCCAGGAAGACTACGACGCCGCCATCGCGACGCCGATCGAGCCGACCATCACCGAGCCGAGCACCGGATGCCAGACCGCCGGTGGCGCTGCGTACTTCTGTGACTACGTCACGCACGTGCTGCGCACCGACCCCACCTTCGGTGAAGACGAAGACACCCGCATGACCAACTTCCGTCGCGGTGGCTACGACATCTACACCACCCTCGACCTGGACCTGCAGTCCGTGACCGAGGACACCATGTCGGAGAACGTGCCCGAGACCTTCCCGAACTGGGACGTGGGCGGCGTGGCCACCAGCGTGCAGGTCGGCACCGGCCGGGTGCTCACCATGGCGCAGAACAAGCAGTACAGCCAGGACCCCGAGGTGCAGGCCCTGGGCGCGCAGTACACCAGCATCAACTACAACACCGACCAGAACCAGGGTGGCTCGCTCGGCTTCCAGCCTGGCTCCACCTACAAGGTCTTCACCCTCGCCGAATGGCTGAACGAGGGTCACTCACTCAACGAACGAGTGGACTCGGCCCGTAAGGCCAACTGGGGAGTCTTCCCCGACTCCTGCGACGCCCCGCAGAGCTACGCGGGCTTCAACCCGCGGAACGACGCGAACGAGCCCGGCACCAACTACAGCGCGCTCGAGTCGACCATCAACTCGATCAACACCGGCTTCATCGGCATGGCCAAGGAACTCGACCTCTGCAAGATCCGCAAGGCCGCTGAGTCGTTCGGCGTGCACCGCGCCGACGGCAACGTGCTGGAGAAGGGTCCCGGCTCCGTACTGGGCACCAACGAAATCGCGCCGCTGACCATGGCCGTGGCCTACGCCGGCATCGCCAACAACGGCGTGACCTGCACCCCGGTGGTCATCGACCGCATCGTCGGTGCCGACGGCGCCGAGATCGACCCGCCCAAGTCCGAGTGCACCACGTCGGTCGAACCCGGGGTCGCCGCCGGCATGGCGTATGCCATGCAGCGGGTGCTCACGCAGGGTTCCGGTGGCCAGTCCTACGGCAACACCTTCCCGCGGGTGCCGATGATCGGTAAGACCGGTACCACCGACGGCAGCAAGGACACCTGGATGAGCGGAGCCTCCACCAAGGTCGCCACCGTCGTGGGCGTCGTCAGCGTCACCGGCGACATCAGCCAGCGCAACACCTACTTCGACAGCGGCCAGGCGGCGACCGCCCGGCACCGCATGTGGCCGGACATCATGAGTGTCGCCAACGAGAAGTACGGCGGAGACGACTTCGCTCAGGCCACCAGCAGCGCCATCTACGGTGCGCAGATCAGCGTGCCCGACGTGCGCGGCGACATCTTCGAGGATGCCCAGAGCACGCTGGAAGATGCCGGCTTCATCGCCATCGATGGTGGCGTGGTCGACTCCGAGCTGCCCGCCGGCACCGTCGTGCGCACCAGCCCGGCCAACGGCGCTACCGCTCCTGGCGGCGCTGACGTCACCGTCTTCACCAGCAACGGCGCGCAGTCACTGCTGCCGAACGTGGTCGGTCAGAACATCGACGACGCCGAAGACCTGCTGGAGGACTTCAACGTGACCATCACCGATCAGGTTGTGACGAACCCGTCGCAGTTCGACCAGGTACTGCGGATGACCCCTGCCGCGGGTACAACGGCGGCTGCTGACAGCCCCGTCACCCTGGTGGTCGGCCGCGAAGCCGGAGACACCGAATGAGCGCCGCCGGCACCACCGGCCGCGCCCTCCTCGTGGCCGGCGCCACGGTGACCGCGGCCGGACTGGCCGCGTTCGCCTGGGGCTCGCTCGTGGAGCGCCGCCGGTTCACCCTGCGTGAGGTCACCGTGCCGGTGCTCGCGCCGGGCGCCCAGCCCATCCGGGTGCTGCACATCTCCGACCTGCACATGGCGCCGTGGCAGCGCGACAAGCAGGACTGGGTGCGCGACCTGGCCCGGCTGAACCCCGACCTGGTGGTCAACACCGGCGACAACCTCGGTCACGAAGACGGCATCGCCGGGGTGGAGTACGCCCTCGAGCCGTTCAAGGGCGTTCCCGGGATCTTCGTGAACGGCTCGAACGACTTCTTCGGCCCGCAGCTGAAGAACCCGCTGAAGTACTTCGGTGGGCCGTCGATGGCGGTCAAGCGTCACGTCGAGCTTGACACCGAAGACCTGCACCGGGTGTTCGCCGAGCTGGGCTGGCACGACCTCAACAACGCCGCCGAGGCGCTGGACATCAACGGCACTCACCTGGAGATTTTCGGGGTCGATGACCCGCACATCCACCGTGACCGGCTCGATCTCATCACCGGGGCCATCGACGAGCTGCGCGGCAACGACCCGCTCACCGAAGAGACCTGGCCCGACCCCGAAGAACCGGCCGCGGAGCGTTCCACGCTCACGGTGGGCGTGGTGCACGCGCCGTACCAGCGGGTGCTCAACTCGTTCGTCAATCACGGCGCCCAACTCATCCTCGGCGGCCACACCCACGGTGGCCAGGTGTGCGTGCCGAAGTTCGGTGCGCTGGTCACCAACTGCGACATTCCGCGCCGTCAGGTGAAGGGTCTCAGCCTCTGGAACGTGGGGCTGCGCACCGCGTTCCTCAACGTCTCGGCCGGCCTGGGCACATCCATTTACGCGCCGGTACGGTTCGCCTGCCCGCCCGAAGCGACCCTGCTCACCCTCACCGCGGCATAACCCCAGATCAGCACCTCCCCCGATCTGGGTGCTCCCTGAATATGCGTTCAGGTGCGCCTTACCCTAGGCTCACGTCCATGGGTGCTTATAAGAGGTCATTCTTCGGCGTGCTCGGCGGACTGATCGGCATCGTCGCGATGAGTGCCATTGCCGGCCTTCTCATCACCGTCGCGATCACGCCGGCGCTGGCCATCTCCGGGGTCGCCACGCGTACCACCATCAACACCTTCGAGAACCTGCCCGATTACCTGGCGGTCGACGAGCTGTCCCAGGTGAGCACCATCTACGCCACCACGAACGAGGGCACCCACTACCCGCTGGCCTCGTTCTACGACCAGAACCGCATCGAAGTGCCGCTGCAGGCCACCAGCCAGTTCGTGCGTGACGCTGTTGTCGCCGGTGAAGACCCCCGCTTTTACGAGCACGGCGGCGTCGACCTGCAGGGAACCGTGCGTGGCGCGCTCTCCACCTTCCTCAAGCAGGGCGTGCAGGGTGGGTCGTCGGTGACCCAGCAGTACGTGAAGAACGTGCAGGTGCAGAAGTGTGAGGTCATGACGGTTCAGGAAGAACTGGATGCCTGCTTCCTCGAGGCCACGAAGACCGAACCCGACCGCAAGCTCAAGGAGATGCGGCTCGCGATCGGCATGGAGAAGCAGTACTCCAAGGACGACATTCTGCAGGGCTACCTCAACATCACCGGTTTCGGTGGCACCGTCTACGGCATCGAATCCGCCTCGAACTACTACTACAGCACCAGCTCTGGCGCCCTCACCCTGGCGCAGGCCGCCAGCCTGATCGCGATCGTGAACAACCCGGAGAAGTTCCGTCTCGACGTGCCAGAGAGCGAGACCAACGGTGCGGCCAACGGTTACGCCGACAACAAGGACCGCCGCGACTACATCCTGCGGGAGATGCTCAAATACGAGAAGATCACCCAGGAGCAGTACGACGAGGCGGTCAACACCGTCATCACCCCCACCATCTCGGAGCCGAGCACCGGCTGCCAGACGGCCGGCGGCGCTGCGTTCTTCTGCGACTATGTCACCCAGCTGCTCAAGACCGACCCCACCTTCGGTGAAGACGAAGAAACCCGCATGATGAACTTCCGTCGCGGCGGTTACGACATCTACACCACGCTGGACCTCGACCTGCAGAAGGCGTCTGAAGACGCCATCAACTCCAACGTGCCGATGACTGCGTCCTGGGATGTCGGCTCCGTCGCGACCAGCGTGCAGGTGGGCACGGGCCGTGTGATCGCCATGGCGCAGAACAAGCTGTACACCCAGCTCGAAGTCGCGCCCGGCCCGGAGTACACCGGCATCAACTACAACACCAACTACAACCAGGGCGGCTCCACTGGCTTCCAGCCCGGCTCGACCTACAAGGTCTTCACCCTGGCCGAATGGCTCAAGGAAGGCCACGCGCTCGGCGAGCGCGTCGACTCGGCCCGCAAGGCCAACTGGGGCGCGTTCCGGGACTACTGCGACGGACCGCAGTACTACCCGGGATACAACCCGAAGAACGACGCCGGCGAGCCCGGTGCGAACTACTCCGCTCTCGAGTCGACGATCAGCTCTATCAACACGGGCTTCATCGGCATGGCCAAGCAACTCGACCTCTGCAAAATCCGGGACACCGCCGCGAGCTTCGGCGTTTCCCGTGCCGATGGCACTCCCCTGCTGAAGTCTGCAGCGACGGTGCTCGGCACCAACGAGGTCGCGCCGCTGAGCATGGCCGTGGCGTTCGCGGGTATCGCGAACAAGGGCACCACCTGCACTCCCATCGCGATCGACCGCATCGTCAACTCCGATGGTGAGGATGTCCCCGCGCCCAAGTCCACCTGCACTCAGTCGGTGGAGCCCAATGTGGCTGCCGGTATGGCGTACGCCCTTGAGCGCGTTCTCACCAGCGGCTCGGCCACCCAGTCCTACGGCAACACGTTCCCCCGCGTACCGATGATCGGTAAGACCGGTACCACCGATGAGTCGTACGCCACCTGGATGAGCGGGGCGAGCTCCAAGGTCGCTACCGTCGTCGGCGTGGTCAACGTGACCGGCTTCCAGAGCCAGCGGAACGCTCGCAACTTCGACAGCGGCTCGGTCTCTACCGCCCGTCACCGTATCTGGCCCGAGATCATGGGTGTTGCCAACGCCAAGTACGGCGGAGACGGCTTTGAGCAGGCGTCCAGCGATCTCATTCAGGGCCGCCAGATCAGCATCCCCGACGTGCGCGGACTCAGCATCGGAGAGGCCCAGAGCAAGATCGAGGGCGCCGGTTTCGGCTTCATCGACGGCGGCATCACCGATTCCGAGATGCCCCTGAACACGGTTGCTCGCACCGAGCCCGGCGGTGGCAGCGCCAGCATCGGTTCGCTCATCACAGTGTTCACCAGCAACGCCAGCCAGGTTCTCCTGCCCGACGTGGTGGGTCAGACCCTCGACCAGGCCAAGGGCACGCTCAGCGGGTTCAGCATCACGACGCTAGAAGAGACGGTCACCGACCCTGCCCTGAACGGCAAGATCACGGTCATGAACCCGGTCGCCGGCAGCCCTGCCGTGCCGGGTGGCAACGTGATCGTGGTCGTCGGTAAGTCACCGCCTGGCGGCGGGGCCGCAGCGCCGGCACCTGCCGGATAGTCTCGCGGGCAGGCTGGCGGACTCCACCGCCGGCCTGCCCGCTTTTCTTCCGCGTCGTCGCTGGCACCGCGCCGATTCGGCCGCTGACCAGCTTCGTAACCGTTCTGTGACTGCCGCTCCGCTAGGCTCTGCAAATGTCACGGCGTAGAAGTTCTCGGTCCGTGCAGGTTCGACTGCGCAAGCGATGGATGCGCGCGCACGGCCTCACCGCCGCCGCAGGGCTTCTCGCAGCTGGGGCCGGCCTCAGCGTGATGGCAGCGTTCCTCGTCGGCCAAACGCCGCCGACACCACCGGCAGACGCCACCCTGGCGATCTCCGCTGAGGCTGCCACTCCCCTCCTGAGCCTGCCTGACGCCCCGAGGGTGCTCATCTTCGGCGGCTCGTACACCTACGGCATCGGCGCCTCGGCGCCCGAGCAGGGCTTCGCCTACAAGCTGGCCGAGAACGAGGGCTGGGACGCCGTAATCGATGGTGTGCCCGGCACCGGCTACCTCGATCCCGGACCCCACCGCACCGGCGCCTACCCGGCGCGCATGGCCGAGCGCGAGGCCGATGAGACCTTCGACCTGATCATCATCCAGGGCAGCACCCACGACTTCGCCATGGACCACAGCCGCCTGCCCGCCGCCGTCACCGCAACCCTGGCGGCCGCGAATGAGAACTTCCCGGGCACCCCTATCGTGATGCTCGGGCCGGTCACCTACGGCGGCTCCCCCGAGCGCATCTCGGTGAACAGCCAACTCGCCCGAGCCGCGTCCGCAAACGACACCATCTACCTCAGCCCCGTCGACGGCGACTGGTACACCGCTGGTGATCGCGCCACCCTGCGCGACGAGGCGACCGGCAACCCCAACGACACCGGTCACCAGGCTCTCGCAGACCGCCTTGGTCGCTCCGTCATGGCACTCGCGAGCTAGCCGATCTAAGCCGCGCCATTTGCGTCAATCTGGGTCAGATTGTAAGGGCACGGTCGATCTGCCGCGTCGGAAGTATGCTCTTCGAATGTCGACCAAGACGTTCGTGTGCCTTTTTTGCCAATCCAGCGAGGGCAAGAGATCCCGCGAACACGTCCTACGCAAGGCCTTCAACAAGACGGCCCCGAAAGATCTAATCGACACGGAACTGGTAACGACTCGTATCCGAGAGAGCGACGAAACCCCTTCTGAACGGGTATCACCAATGAGCCAGTTCGACGTCCAGGTCAACTCGGTGTGCACCGACTGTAACTCAGGATGGCTGAACGATCTGGAGGCCGCTGTCGCTCCATTCATGCTGTGGCATCTCACCGTGCACGGATCTATGAAGGTGCCGGCGGTCGATGAACACCTGCTCGGCCTCTGGATGACGACGCGCGCGCTGATGCGCACCTGCACTGAGGGTAGGGGGCGCCAAGCACCGAACCACCTTTTTCACGAGGTTTACACGACGCGACGGGTGCCACGCGGGTGCTTTGTGCAAAGTGCATACGTTGACACCTACGTTCTGACGGGAGGACGATGCACGTACGAGAGTGACGCTGGCGGAGAAAACTACTCTGCGTGCGTCTCGTTCGGGTTTGGATTTCTTTTCTTTCAGACTTTCCTGACCGGAGGTGGCCCGTCCAGCCGCGCTCTAGGCACAGCGTTGCGCCGTGACATCCGGAAACGTTTCCCCGCCGCATTCAAGATGGTCGCTCCGTTCGATAACGCGCACCCTTGGCTTGCCTCCACGCTTCTGACGGGCGGGGAAGCGCGTGCTGCTGCGCAAGTCTTCTCGCAGTTCTACATCGATCGCGGATTCATTGACCCCAAGGCGATTGTCATGCACCCAGAGTCGTGACTGGGTCAGTATGACGGGGGTCCGTGCCCCCTCTCGTGACGGTCCGTTCCGCTATGCTCAGGCCTATGTCACGGGGGAAGAAGCGCAGTCGTCGGAACAACGCTGAAAGCAAGCGAGGTCGGGCGATCAAGCTCGGTGCACTTGGCGTATTCGCCGTAGCAGCGCTTTCGCTTACAGCCCTCGCCTTCACCACCGCAGCGGAGAGCAACGCCGCAAATTTCGCCGCACCCTCGAAGCCCCGACCGACGATGGATATCGCGCGACCCACAACGGTCCCGCCGCTTGTCGCCATCATCGGAGACAGCTACACAGGCGGCTCAGAAATGGGCGGACTTCGCCAGTCGAACTGGTCTGCACTGGTGGGCAAGGATCTCGGTTGGGTTGATTGCGCGAACGCCGTGGGCGGTAGCGGATGGACGGTCGGCGCTGAGGGCAACACGTTCGGCGCGCGAGTCGACTGGGCCGTAGCCCAGCGCCCGGCGCTCATCATCTTCTTCAACGGGATCAACGATCTCAACGGCGGCCCGGGTGGGATCGGCGAGAGCGCGGACGCGGCTTTGAAGGACCTACAAGCGAAAGCGCCCGACGTTCCCGTTGTAGTGATCGGCCCCGTCCTGGTCAGGGACCTGCAAGCGCCCGGCGTGCGAGGCATGCGCGATGAGGTGGAGGATGCTGCTGTCGCCAACGGGGCCACCTTCATCGACCCTGTCGCGGAGGGCTGGTTCGCAGGGGACAAGCGTGCACTTCTCGGAGAAGACGAATTCCACCCAACCGACGAGGGACACAGGTACCTCGCCGGCTTGATGGAAGCTTCGGTCGCAAGCGCAGGCATTGCTCTCTCGCCGCAGCCCGCGGAGGGCGCTTTCACCTGTAACCCGACGCCCGCAGCCTGATTTAGTCGACGCGCTTGAGCGCCACCCGCCCGAGCTTGATCGTTGCCCCGCCCGCGCCAGCGAACCGTGCTGTGAGCACGAGCGTGGCTGAGGTGAGCACAGTGCCCGCCGGCACCATGAACTTACGGCTGCGGATGATGCCGCCGCTCAGGGCCGCCAGGGTGTCACCCGCTGCCGGTGCCTGCTCGTTGAGGCCGAAGCCACGCGAGTAGCTGTTGGCCGCCGAGTTGAGCTGCGCGATCAGCGACAGGCCGAACAGGTTCGTTGCCAGCGCGATCCCGATGCTCGCCTCGATCACATACGGGATGCCCGGCAGGATGCGGGCGGGGTTGAGCGTCTGGGTGTAGAACTTCCCGTTGGCGGACGCAGCGGTGATGACGGCGGTGAGGTCGTTGCCGAACCCGTCGGGGCGAGCCGCGACACTGTGTGCGGCAGTGGGCGTACCTGTTGCGCTCCACGAGTTCGGGAGCGTGCCGCTATCGCCTCCGCCATTGACGCCAGCGCTCCCGGTCATGAACGGGTTCGACACGGCATTCCGTACGTTGCCGTTGTTGCCCGTCGTGTCGATGACGCTGTTGGGCAGCATCGCGAGGGCGGTGGTGAACCGAGCGAGCTTGGGTGCGACGACCTTCTGGCCGAGGGTCATGGCCCCGAACGCGCTGAGGTGCACACCGTCACGAGTCATCGACGTGAGCGGGTATCCGGTGGGTCCGGTCGGGTTGATGAAGACGCTGTTGAAGTCCCAGAACTCCATGCCGCTGTTGGAGGCGGCATAGCCGCGCAGCTTCTCGTTGTAGTACTGAACGAGGTTGGGGAAGGTGGCCCCCTTGGTGGATGAAGTCGTTTCCGAGATGACGAACACGTAGATATTCGCGGCCCGCGCAGCCTGGATCATGGCGACCATGCGCGCGAAGGTGGCGTCCACATCTGCAACGGTCGCCCACCCGTCGTTGGTGCCGCCCCAGATCGTCATGTAGGAGGGCGCGTAGGCAATCACATCGGCCTGGATGCGGGCGAGCATCTGCGTTGTGGTGTTGCCACCGATGCCGGAGTTGCTGATCACGTCGAACACGGGGCCACTCGCAAGGGACGCCTGCCCCCAGTCGAACCAGGACATGTTCGTGCAGTAGGCGTTCAGCGCCGAGTTGACCGCTGCGTCGCCGATGTCGGCGGTTGTCAGGTCGCAGTCGTCCGTGCGCGAGTCACCGAAGAGGACGATGGTGGGCTTCGTGGGTCGAGCGAATCGCCCATCGGCGGCGGCCTGCGAGTAGCCGGGTACGTCGAGAATGCCCATCAGGTCACCACAATCTGCGGCACGTTCGTGGCCGCGCCGCTGGTCGCACGCGTGATCGCGGGCTGAGTAAAGGTCTTGGTCACGGGGTCGCCATGGGTGATGTTGTAGGCGTTCACCGCGCCGGTCCCATGGCGCTCGGTGATGGTGAGCATGCCCGGAATGTTGCCCGGCCAGATCACCGCGGCGGTTACGAGCGGGTCGCCCGTGACGGCCCCGGCCACGATGGTGTCGGGGTTCTTCGCGAGCTGGACGAGTCCGGCCATCGTGGCAGAGTGCAACAGGGCAGTTCGTCAGACCGCCGACCCTGGTTCCAACCATCCCTGCCGGTGGGGTTATACTTGTCGAGGTCCACAGGGCCATCGGGGTATGGCGCAGCTTGGTAGCGCGCGTCGTTCGGGACGACGAGGTCGCAGGTTCAAATCCTGTTACCCCGACAGCTAAAAACCCCCACTCGGTTGAGTGGGGGTTTTTCTGTTCCCGTCCCGCTTCGCTTTCGCCCGAAAGGCACGCCCGTGACTGACCCCGCACTCACCCAGGCCCCGGTAGTTTCTCGTCGCGCGTGGCAGGCCCTCATCGTGCTGATGGCCGGCATGTTCATGGCACTCCTCGACACCACCATCGTGAATGTGGCGCTGCCGACCATCCAGAGCAGCCTGAACGCCGGCGAGGCCACGCTGTCGTGGATCATCTCCGGGTACGCCCTGGCCTTCGGCCTTGCGCTCATCCCGGCCGGCCGGCTCGGTGACCGCATCGGCCACAAGTGGGTGTTCTTCACCGGCCTGGCCCTGTTCACTCTCGCGAGCCTCGCCTGTGGGCTGGCTCAGACCGACCTGCAGCTCATCATCGCCCGGGTCGTGCAGGGCCTGGCCGGCGGCATCTTCGTGCCCGCCGTCACCGCCGTCATCCAGCAGATGTTCCCGCCCAGGTTCCGCGGCAGGGCCTTCGCCATCATGGGCTCGGTCATCGGCGTCTCCACCGCCCTCGGACCCATCGCGGGCGGGCTCATCATCGAGGCGTTCGGCACGGAAAACGGCTGGCGGCTGGTGTTCATGGTGAACCTGCCCATCGGTGCAGTCGCACTCGTTGCCGCGGCGATCCTACTGCCGTCGAGCACCAAGTCCACTGCGCCGTCCTCCCGCATCGACTGGGTCGGCTTGCTGCTGCTCTCTGCCGGCCTGGTAGCCCTTCTGGTGCCGCTGATCGAGGGCCAGGACCAGGGCTGGCCGCTCTGGACCTACCTCGTGTTGGCTGCCGGCGTACTGCTGATCGTCGCGTTCGGCGCCTGGGAGTTGCGGGTCAGCAAGCGCGGCCAGAGCCCGCTCGTGCCGCCGCGCCTGTTCAGCCACGCCGCCTTCACCGGCGGGGTCATCCTCGCGCTGGTCTACTTCGCAGCCTTCACGAGCATCTTCTTCACGATCTCCATCCTCTGGCAGACCGGCCTCGGCCACACTGCTCTGGAGTCTGGCCTGGTCTCCATCCCGTTCGCGATCGGCTCGATCATCGCGTCGTCGCAGAGCAACCGGCTCACCAACCGGCTCGGCCGCACGGTTCTCGTCGCCGGTGTCGGCCTGGTCACCATCGGCCTGGTTTGGGTGTGGCTGGTGTTGCTGCTCACCGATCCGGCTGACCTCACCAACTGGCTGCTGCTGCCGCCGTTGTTCATCGCCGGCCTCGGTAGCGGTTGCTTCATCGCGCCGAACGTATCCTTCATCGTCGCCACCGTCGACAAGTCAGAGGCGGGTGCCGCCAGCGGTGTCATCGGTGTCATGCAGCGGGTCGGCAGCGCCGCCGGTATCGCCGTGGTCGGCAGCGTCTTCTTCGGCACCCTCGTGGTCGCCGGTCCCGGTGCAGACGCCCTGGCGACCGGCTTCACCGACGCCGCCACCTCGGCCATGGCCGTGAGCGCGGGGCTCAGTGTTGTGGCTCTGCTGCTCGTCTTCGCGCTGCCCAAGCGTGTGGACGCCCCCGGCCGCTAGTTTTCCGCTCAAGCTTCCGCGGTGGGTAGTTGCTTCGCTAAGGTGAGGCATTGGTCCGTGACGGTGATGTCTTCCCGTCATGAACAGCGCGGGGAGCAGAACCTTTGTGAGTGGGGGTGAGCTGCCGTGGTGCTTCGTGGCGCACGTTCCCATTCCCCACTCCGTCGCACCGCCTTATCGCTGTTGGTGACCTATCTAGTCGGACTCACCCTTGTCGCATTCTGGCCGACTCCAGTTGACCGCGGCGCGTACAGCACCATCCAAAGTCTGCTGGCGCGTTTACATGCTCTCGGCATACCCGAGTGGTTCAACTACGGCCTGGTCGAATTCACCGCGAACATTGCGCTGTTCGTGCCGTTGGGATTGCTGAGTGTGATCCTGGTCGGTGCGAATCGCGTTTGGTACCCCATCCTGGCTGGGTTCGCCTCAAGCTGCCTTATCGAGCTCGGCCAGCTGATTTTTCTTCCAAGCCGGTTCGCCACACCGGCGGACGTACTGGCCAACACCCTTGGCACTGTTCTCGGCGCGCTTCTCGCATTATTCACATTGGCCGCTGTGGGCAACGCCCGAGTAAGAACCAGCCCGATGCCTGCATAGATGATGGTCATCGATTCCCTTGCCGTAACGCCATGAATCGCTACTCTGGGGTATTGGTTCGTCAACGGTGAGGGTTCCCGGGATGCACCACGCCGGAGGCGCCGTTCCGCAGGAAGGTCGTCTCCGTGAGCACTCTGGCCCCACCCCGGTATGCGCGGCTGCGCCGCACCGCCCGCTGGCTCACGGCGGCCTATGTGGTCGCGCTCGGCTTCATCGCTTTGTGGCCGACCCCGGTGGACCGCGGCGCCCGCGGGTCGATCGCGAGCACCCTCGCCTGGCTGCACACTCACGGCGTGCCCACCTGGGTGGACTATGACGTGATCGAATTCACCGCGAACATCGCTCTGTTCGTGCCTGTGGGGCTGCTCACAGTGGTGCTGTTCGGGTCCACCCGACTGTGGGCGGGGGTTCTGGCCGGGCTGATGCTCAGTTGCGCCATCGAACTGAGCCAGCGCCTGTTCCTGCCCGGTCGTTTCTCCAGCCTGCTCGACGTGCTGGCCAACACCGCCGGCGCCTATGCTGGCGCTTTGTTCGCGGTCGTACTGCTCACCGTACTGCGCGGCCGAACGTCCCCCGCTCGAGCCCCACAGACTTAGCCGACCGGCTGCCAGGCCGCTGCAACCTCATCCAGGGTGTCGGAGCGGAAGCCTTCCTGCACGCCCGGTAACGCCGCAGGGTCGGGGGTGACGACGGCTTGGCCGTCGGCTTCGGCAGCAGCCGGCACCGTCGGGATGGTGAAGAACACCACGTCGTCGGAGCGCACGTCGCGCAGCTGCAGCCCTAACCCGACCAGGTCGGTGGAGGCGAGGGTTTCGTCGATGGCGAGATGCTCGGTGGTGGCTCCGATCACGCCGCCGAGCTTTCCGGGGTCGGTGAGGGTGGACTGCTGCATGATCCCGCCGAACAGCGACCCGATCAGAAGCTGCTGGTTACGCACCCGCTGGATGTCGCCGTCGGCAAAGGCGGCCTGCTCTCGGGCGAAAGCGAGCGCCTCGACGCCGTCGAGGTGCTGCTCCCCCGCGTCGAACCGGTGCCCGCTCAGGTAGTGCGAATCGAACGCGATCGGGTTGTCGACGGTCACGCCGCCGAGTGCGTCGGTGACGCCCTCGAAGCCGGCGAAGTTCACCACTGCCACATGGTCGAGCCGGGTGTCCAACAGAGTCTCCACCGTCTGCACTGCCAGCGGCACCCCGCCCAAGGCGATGGCGGCGCTCACCTTGGTCTCCCCGTGGCCTGGAACGGTCAGCCGGGTGTCCCGCGGAATGGACATGACGGTGAGCTGGCTGCGGTTGGCGGGCACGTGCACCACGACCAGAGTGTCGGCGTGCTGCCCGTCGATCTGCGCAAGCGACCCGCTGCCGTCACCGGCGTCCGCGCCGAGCAGCAAGAAGTTCATCGCTTCGGCGGCGTCGCCGGTGCTGGCGGCTGGCCGGTCGGCCTCGGCCGGGAAGGCATCGGGGATGCGTTCCACCGCCTGGATGGTACTCAACACGCTCCAGGCGGTGACGCCGGTGATCACCAGCAGCACGACAGCGAGCGCGCCGATCGCGATGAACACGACGCGCCACACTCGGCTGCGGCCCCGCGCGGCGGGCGGCGCGGGGCGTGACGGGTCTGGCTCGATGGACATGAGTTCGGTCAACCGGCCGCTTGCAGTTGCGGGGCGACTGCGCCGAGGGTGTCGGACCGGAAGCCGTCTTGCAGGCTGGGCAGGGTGGCCCAGTCGATGTTCACGATCGACTGTCCGTCAGCCGAGGTGCCGGGGCCGACCGTGGGGATGGTGAAGAAGGTCACGTCGGTTGCCCGCACGTCTCGCAGCTCGAGCCCGAGTGCCACCAGGTCGGTCGTCGAGAGGGTGCTGTCGATTGCCACGTGCGGGGTGACGGCGTTGACCACCGCTGCCATCTTGCCGGGGTCGGCGAGGGTGGACTTGTGCATCAGACCGCTGAGCAGCGATCCGATCAACAATTGCTGGTTGCGCACCCGCTGAAAGTCGCCGTCGGTAAAGGCGTACCGTTCCCGGGCGAAGGCAAGCGCCTCGGTGCCGTCCAGGTGTTGCACGCCCTGCGGGAACTCGTGACCCTTGAGATGGTAGGAGTTGAACGGGATCGGGTTGTCGACGTCCACCCCGCCGAGCGCGTCGGTCACTCCCTTGAAGCCGGCAAAGTCCACCATCGCGACGTGGTCGATGCGGGCCCCGATCAACGACTCCACGGTCTGCACCGCCAACGGCACCCCGCCCCACGACATGGCCGCGTTGATCTTGGCCTCACCATTGCCGGGAATCTCCAGCCAACTGTCCCGCGGGATCGACATCACGCTGAGCTGCTTGCGGTCGGCCGGGATGTGCACGACCACCATGGTGTCGGAGCGTTCGCCGGAAATGTTCGCCAGCGATCCGGTGCTCTCCCCACGGGTGTCG